>CENP01022202.1_pt1 | contig 107081 bp, 102 predicted proteins | sample 361281 | NCBI WGS metagenome assembly CENP01 (sample SAMEA2591122, study PRJEB7988) | marine metagenome | biome: marine biome (ENVO:00000447); feature: deep chlorophyll maximum layer (ENVO:xxxxxxxx); material: saline water (ENVO:00002010), including plankton (ENVO:xxxxxxxx) | depth 70 m
TTTTTTTTGATGTTAAAATCTCTTAGAACAATTATGAAATTTAAAACTGTTATCTCTGATGTAAAAAATACTCCTTATTCTGATGCACTAGATATGGGTAATTTAATTCAATTTTCTGGAATGATGGGGTTGGATGATAATGGTCTAGTGAAGGGTGGTGTAATTGCTGAAACAAGACAAATTTTTAAAAACCTTAAACAGAATTTAGACTTCTACCAACTAAATTACTCAAATGTTGTAAAAGCTTTGGTAATGCTGAAAAACATGGGTGAGTTTCAAGACTTTAATGCAGTATATCTAGAGCATCTTTCTAAACCCTATCCTGTGAGGAGTACATTTGGAGTTGCAGACCTAGCTTTTGGAGCTTGTGTAGAGATAGAGTTTCTTGTTTCTAAATGAAGAAAACTTATCTAAATCATTTTCATAAAGAACATGGTGGTTATATGGTTGATTTCTCTGGCTGGGAAATGCCCCTACACTATGGATCTCAATTAACTGAACACCTAGAAGTTAGGTCTAATGTAGGAATTTTTGATGTTTCACACATGGCTGTATTTGATTTAACAGGCCCTGAACAACAAGAATTTTTAAGATTTCTACTTCCGAATGATGTCGCCAAAATTTCTGGAGAAACAAAAGCATTATACTCACCTCTTTTAGATGAAGATGGTGGTATATTGGATGATCTGATTGTCTATAGTCTGGGTCAAAACAACTTTAGAATAATTTCAAATTGTGCAACACGTGAACAAAATTATGATTGGTTGAGACAATGGGGGAGACAATTTGCAGTTGATATCAACTTTAGGCCTGAGCATTCCATTATATCTTTACAAGGTCCTAGTGCTCATAAACATATAAAAAGACTAACCAACAATAAAATAGCAAAATTTGAGTTAACTCATGATCAAGATATGATGATTTCAGGTACTGGGTATACAGGAGAAAATGGATATGAAATTGTGAGTGATGCGATTAATGGTACTAGAATTTGGGATCAGTTTATATCAGATGGAATAAAACCAATTGGACTTGCTGCAAGGGATACATTACGTCTAGAAGCTGGATTAAATTTATTTGGGGCAGATATGACAAAGAGTAACTCGCCTTATGATTCAAATATTGCCTGGACAGTTGACTTAAACGACAAAAATAGAGACTTCATTGGAAAACAAGCCCTAATTAATGTAGATAAAACAAAGGTGTTAACTGGATTCTATACAGAAGAAAGAGGTGTTTTAAGAAGTGGGGCAGTTGTAAGAACAAAAAATAGTAAAGGCATTGTAACAAGCGGTACCTGGAGTCCAACCTTCAAAAAAAATATAGGGTTCTGTAGAATAGAAAAAAATCATGAGGATATTGGCACATCGTTCTTGAGAGATAGAGAAATTGATTTAAACTTTTGTAGTAACAATTTTTTAAAAAGTCTTACTTAAATGTCAATTGATGAAAAAAACCTGAAATTTTTAGAATCTCATGAATGGGCTCGTATCGAAGATGATGGTACGGTTACAGTTGGTATTTCAAATCACGCGCAAGAACTTTTAGGTGATATTGTCTTTGTTGAACTCCCAGAAGTAGGTGGCAACATTGAAATAAAGGCAAGTGTTGCTGTTGTAGAATCTGTAAAAGCGGCATCTGACGTCTATACTCCAATATCTGGAGAAGTAATGGAAGTTAATGAGAATTTAGTTTCAAATCCAGAAATTATTAACTCATCGCCTTACAATCAAGGTTGGTTTTTTAAAGTTAAGCCACAAAATATTAATGAACTAAATGAAATGCTTGATTTAGAGGCTTACAAAAAATTTAGCCAAGAATAAGCATAAAAAAAATGGGCCTAGAATCAAAAGAATTTGCAAAAAGACATATTGGTCTAAAAGATGCAGAAATCAAACATATTCTTCATGATCTTGGTTATGAAAGCATGGAAGATTTTCTTTCAAGCCTAATACCCGACTCTATATACGATAAAAAAAAATTAAAACTGCCAAAACCCCTTGACGAACCATCAGCACTTAAAGCCTTAAAACAAATTTCAAAAAAGAATAAAGTTTTTAAAAGCTTTATTGGTCAGGGTTTCTATAATTGCAATGTGCCGGCAGTAATAAAACGTAACGTTTTTGAAAATCCTGGTTGGTATACGTCTTACACACCATATCAACCAGAAATAGCCCAAGGTAGACTGGAAGCATTAATGAATTATCAAACCTTGATTTCAGATCTTACGGGCATGGATTTATCAAATGCTTCTCTTCTAGATGAGCCTACTTCAGCAGCAGAAGCAATGATGCTTGCAAGAAGAGTTGCTAAATCTAAATCCAATAATTTTTTTGTAAATGAAAAAACATTTCAACAGACAATATCAATAATCAAATCAAGAGCAAAACCTCTAGGAGTTAATGTTGAAGTTGGAAGTCTGCCAGATAAAACTAAAGATTATTTTGGAAGTTATTTTCAATACCCAAACGCCAATGGGGCTATTGAGGATTTGTCATTAATTTCCAAACAAATGCATGATAATAAAGGTCTTTTGATAGTAGGATCAGATTTACTGGCCTTGACACTTTTAAAACCTCCTGGCGAATTTGGTGCCGACATTGTCGTTGGATCTGCTCAAAGATTTGGTGTTCCAATGGGGTTTGGTGGTCCCCATGCAGGATTTATGGCAATTAAAGATGAATTTAAGCGTTCATTACCAGGAAGATTAATTGGTCTAACAAAAGACTCCAAAGGCAGGCCTTGCTATCGGTTGGCATTGCAAACTAGAGAACAACACATTAGACGAGAAAAAGCTACAAGCAACATCTGCACAGCACAGGCTTTACTTGCAATAATGTCAAGTTTTTATGCAATTTATCATGGGCCACAAGGTTTGAAAGAAATTGCTCTTAGGGTGAACTCTAAAACGAAGCAATTTGCTAATAAATTACTTGAAAGAGGTTATAACGTAATAAATAATTCTTTTTTTGATACATTGGTGATAAAAGTTGATGACGCCAGAAAAATTCATCAACAAGCTGTTAAAAATAAAATTAATCTAAGGCAAATTTCAACTGATCTTTTAGGTGTTAGCTTTGATGAGTTAACCAAAGATGAAGATATCAACGCACTCCTAAATTTATTTATAGATAAAAATAATTCTTTGGAAAAGGTCACAGAATGCATCCCAAAGAATCTTCATAGAGCCTCAACTTTTCTTACACATGAAGTGTTCAATAGCTATCATTCAGAAACACAACTCATGAGATACATTAGAAAATTAGGTGATAAGGATTTAGCCTTAGATAGATCTATGATTCCTCTCGGTTCTTGTACCATGAAACTAAATGCAACTTCTGAAATGATACCTGTGGGATGGAATGGTTTTGCAAATATGCATCCACATGCTCCGAGTGATCAAACACAGGGATATACAGAAATAATCAATAACCTCGAAGATTGGCTTTCACAATTAACGGGGTATGAAGCAATTTCTTTACAACCCAATGCGGGTTCACAAGGTGAATATGCAGGTTTGCTAGCTATTGATGGCTACCATAAAGCGAAGGGAGAGCTGAACCGAAACATCTGTTTGATACCTGAGTCAGCGCATGGTACAAATCCTGCGTCTGCACAAATGGTTGGTTATGAGGTTGTAGTTATTGATTGTGATGAAAATGGTGATATTGATTTTGAGGATCTAAAAAATAAAGTGAGTGTTCATAAAGAAAACATTGCAGCAATGATGATTACTTACCCGTCCACGCATGGTGTTTTTGAAGAAAAAGTTCGTGATGTTTGCGAATTAATTCATAGCTTTGGTGGTTTCATATACATTGATGGCGCGAATTTCAATGCCATGGTTGGTACTTGTTACCCGGGAGAGTTTGGTGGAGATGTTTCACATTTAAACCTTCACAAGACCTTTTGTATACCTCATGGTGGTGGAGGCCCTGGGATTGGACCCATTGGGGTAGTTGACAAACTTGTACCTTATTTACCAGCGGACCCTTTAAAACAATCTGATCAAGAATATTCTATTTCTGGAACACATTTTGGCAGTGCTAGTATTTTACCCATAAGCTGGATGTATATTGCTATGATGGGGGAAGAATCCTTACGCAAAGCCACTCAAGTAGCTATTTTGAGTACGAATTATCTTGCAAAAAGACTTAAAGACCATTTTAAGATCCTATACACAGGAAGAGGTGGACTGGTAGCACATGAATGCATTATTGATGTAAGGCCCTTTAAGGAAAGCTGTGGTATTGAAGCTGAAGATATTGCAAAGAGACTTATTGATTATGGATTTCATGCTCCAACAATGTCTTGGCCAGTCGCAGGAACCTTAATGATTGAACCTACTGAAAGCGAATCTCTAGGGGAGTTAAATCGGTTTTGTGATGCAATGATTGGGATAAGAAATGAAATTACAGATATCGAAAACGGTACAAGTGATAAAGATAACAACCTCCTAAAAAATGCACCTCATTGCGTTGATGATCTTGTAAATGACTGGCAGTATCCATATTCAAAAAATGTTGCATATTACCCAAATAAACAAACTAAAAATCATAAATTTTGGCCACCAATAGGAAGGGTTGATAATGTTTATGGCGATAGAAATTTAGTGTGTTCTTGTCCAAGCCTTAAAGAATTTAAATAAAAGTTTACGCGAAACCAAATTTTTGCAGGCTTTTTGCTTCATCTAAGATAGATTCCTTTATATCTCGATACTTTATTCCTAATATATCTTCAGCCTTTGAGCTATTTTTTGTCATTTTTTTACCTAAAAACCTTCGAATTGATTTTAAATCAGATACAAGGTAAGACATTAATCTTGCTCCCAAAATTGACACAGTAAATTTTGGAGCATTGTATCCTGATTCTCGAAGTATTTTTGACACATCTTTTGTCCATAATTCAGTATTTGACAATATAATTCTTTCTCCATTTGATTTGGAATTCTCAAGCGCTATGATGTGGGCAAGCGCTACATCTCTTACATCCACATATCCCAAATGAAGTGGTAGGTTAATTGGTATTTTTCCATTAATTAATCCAGCAATTAGTATCTGAGTTGAACTAATATCAGATGTTAAAGAAGGTCCAATAACACCAGCTGGATTGAGTACTGTGAGTTCTGTTTTCGTTTTAGAGCTTTTGATGAGCTCCCAAGCTTTTTTTTCTGCTAGTGCTTTGCTTTTTGGGTATGCTGGAATTGCTTTTTCCACCATGCTCCAATCTTGTTCACTATATTCGCTTTTTGTGTGCCCTGAAGAAATTGCTGCAACAGAAGACGTGACAACTATTTTTTTTATATTATTTTTTAGCGCTAAAGATACTACTCGTTCAGTACCTTCCACTGCTGGCTTAATAAGTTCATTTTCATCTTTGGGTTGTTTAAAAGGGTAGGGTGATGCTACGTGCAAAACATTATCGCAACCTTCAATTGCCTTGTCCCAGTTTTCATTGCTTAATAGATCAGTCTTGTAGAAATTAATTTTTGAAGGATCCAGAGAATATTGCGCCAAAGCATCAGAAATTGCATCTACTTTGTCTAAATTACGAACAGTTGCATTAATTTCATACCCTCTGACGAGAAGCTCTTTTGCACAATGCATCGCAATATATCCAGAGATACCTGTTAATAAAACTTTACTCATGTAGGTATTTTACCCATATCTACAATATTTGTTCACTATTTGTACCTTTGAGAAACTCTCTGATTCTAATCTGATCTTTATCCTTGAGAGTGTTAAATTCATCCCGAATCCAATTTAAGCATTTTGCTTGATAGCTAAAAGTTTTTTGTTTCCATAAAGAGCCCTCAATATCAACTTCCCAATTATCCATTGCACTTGCAACAGCTTCGGCATTTTTTACTAAAAGTGGAGCGTACATTTTCCCAAATTCATAAAATATATCCTTTAATGTTGATGGGTTTTCCTCTAGATTTATCCAATCTCTAGTATCGGAATTAATTCCTGATAAATCGGTCATAACTTCAACCCATGCTACTACTCTTGGAGCTAATTGATGACATATCTTTCTGGGTGTTGGGTCAAAGTTTACTAGTTGCGATAGTTGGCCATAAAAGGCAAAATCAGCTGAAGATGGTTTATTGCCAAATAAAAAGGGGACATTTTGTAGATGCTCATTGAATAGCTTAATAAATCTTTTAAAACTCTTGTCAATTAAATTAGCAGTCTCGTTGTTCGAGCCAACCACCCATAATCTTTTCGTTTGTCGTCCAATAATAAAGTCTTTAATTTGCTGATGCTCTTCCGTTGATAGACGTTTCTCGAATTCTACCAAAGGTAGAATATCTCCTGCTTTAGAAATATCTTTATCAAAGTGCCATCTATAGTGAAACATATACTTTGTAAGCCACTCATCAGCAAAATCTTCAAGCAAATAATTAATAAATGATAGAACAGGGTCATTAGGAACGACTTGCCTTACATTGTAATCGCTCTCAAGTCTTCTGATGATAGGAGTTGAATCTGTAGTGGCAATCATTTTGTTATCTTCATTTTCAAAAAGAATAACAGGCAACAACACAGGCTTAGGCAACTCTATACCTTGTTCTTCAAGCCTTTTTTGAGTTTGACCCCAATGAACATCATATGGTATGCGGCGATATCTTAGTAACGAAAGAATTTTTTGAGTATAAGGAGATGGTGTTGAACCGAAAATTTGTAATCTTTTCATTTTGAATAATTATAGTCTCTATTTTTCGTACACTAAAATAACTTATAATAACGCCGTTAGGAGAGATGGCAGAGCGGTTGAATGCACTGGTCTTGAAAACCAGCAAGCCTTAATAGGGCTTCCAGGGTTCGAATCCCTGTCTCTCCGCCATATTAAATTTTACACTAGCAACTATTGGAAAATGATCAGAAACACCTGATCCGTTTGTTAAGTTAAAACTTCTGGGGATTCCTTTTTCATCAATATGAATTGGATGTTTTATGACCTTAATAGAATCATAATCAAAATATGCACCTCTTCCTTTAAGAACCATAATGTTATCCAGAAATGACCAGGTTTTATTTCTGCTATAGAATGACGTACCTTTACACTCAAAGCAGCCTATAAGATGAGCAATATCCCATGTTTCCGCTACTTCAGAATATATATTTTCTTTTTTGTCTTCAGTAATATTTACATTAAAATCACCTAAAGCAACAACTATATCAGTGTGCTTTTTGGTAAGTTTTTCTAACTCGTTAAATGCATATTGTCGCATCGAAGTAGGATGATAGCCGGCAGGAAAGTGCACTGAATAAATTCTTAAAAAGTTGTTTTGGTATTTAATAACAGTTTCTAAGATTCCTCTGGTATCATCTTGAACAGCATCAGAAACACCAACAAATTTAATAGGATGAAGCTTAGAGTTTGAAATAGGATATTTTGAGATAATGCCAAGATTAATGCCTCTATCATCCTGTCCCTCAATTAAACCTACATATCTGTATTTTTTTTCATCAAGACCACTTTGAATTAATTTTAAAATCTTTAAATTCTCAACTTCTTGGAGGCTAATAATATCGCTGTTTTGTGATGAGATTATTTTTACGACATTCTTAATTTTTTGATTAACAGCAAGGTTGTTCCAATCAAGATATAAACAATCATCACGCCATTTCTTTACCTGAATAGTCTTGCAATTCTTAATGTGTAAAGCATTATCTTTTTGATTGAGGGGAATGTAAGTATCATCTTTTTTTAATGGATTATTTTTTGTATCAAACAAATTTTCCACATTAAATGACATTATCGAAATATTGGCATTGATACTATGCATGAAGCAAATAAACAAAACATATAAAAAATATTTTTTTTTCACTTTATTGCTTAACTAATACTTTCAATCAAAGACTTGAGATGATAGCAAAACCGCCCTGCATCTGCTCCATTTATGACCCTGTGATCATATGACAGCCCAAACGGTAAAATCTCTATTTCAACTGGAATATTATCAACTAATTGTAAGATTTTCTTAGATCTCGACAAAGATACTATGGCCACTTCAGGCGGATTAATTATTGGGGTAAAGCCTGTGCCTCCAATTTTACCAAGGCTTGATATGGTAAATGTTGAACCTGCTAAGTCCTTTTCAAATAATTTACGTTCTCTTGCTTTTTCTGCTAAAAAATTAATTTCTTCTGAGATTTGTTGAACATTTTTCTTATCAGCATCTTTAAGAACAGGCACCACTAAACCCATTTCAGTATCTACTGCAATGCCAATATTAATATAGTCCTTGAGCAATACCTCATCTTTACTTATTAAAGAAGCATTAAAATACGGAAATTCTTTTAGAGTTTGGCTAAGAGCATAAACAAAGTATGCCAATAATGAATATTTTGTTTCAACTCTTATATCGTTTAAAGCCTTTAAATTCACATCTTCGAAATGGGTAACATGTGGAATTGAAATCCAAGAATTATGAAGATTTTTTGCTCCTAGTGCTCTAATTTTTGTAAGCTTTTCTATCGAATAAGATCCTTGATCCTTAAAATCGTCCTCAGAAAACGTCAAAAAGTTATTTATGTTTTTAGCTGAATGGATGAAATTCTTTAGGTCTTCTTTGGTGACGCGTTGATTTTTTCCTGAGCCTTTGATCTTAGTTAGGTCAATCTCAAGTTCACGAGCGTACTTTCGTACTGCCGGTCCTGCATTGACTCCAGAAATATCAATTATTTCATTTAAAGTCTTCTGTGGCTTAACATCATTTTCTTCTATATTGTTACTTTGAATTTCTTTTGGTTGGGCTTTTGGCTTTTCTTTTGGTTCTGCTTTAATTTGCGCAAAAAGCATTCCTTCATCGACGCTATCTCCCTCTTTTACAAATACTTCTGTGATCTCTCCATTGAAATCCGATGGCACCTCCATTGCAGCTTTTTCTGACTCAAGAACGATTAGAGGATCATTAATATTTACCTTATCTCCAGCTTTGATATTTACTTCAATAATTTCAGTAGATTCTGCCTCTCCAAGGTTTGGTATTTTTATATCAATTGTTTCTACTTCTGCCATGGTGCAACTTTGTCTATTTTCATCTTCATTTTCTTGGCATATTGATTAGCTTCAGTTTTCATATTTAGCATCAACAACGAATTGTAAACAATATGTTCTTTACTAATCTCGAAATAATTCCTTAATGCATCTCTAGTATCGCTTCGACCAAAACCATCAGTTCCTAAAACAATAAATTCTCCATTAATCCATTGCCTAATTTGATTAGGATATGCCCGTTGATATTCAGACACGCCAATTGTAGGAAGAGGGCTTTGAAAGCATTGCTCTACGTAAGAGTCCTCAGAATTTATTTCTAATCGTTTTGCTCTTTCCGTCTCAATGCCACCTCGATATAATTCATTAAAGCTCGTTATTGACCAAATATCAGCATTTATACCAAATTCAGCAAGTTCGGCTTCAGCTTCAATTGCAAAATTTAAAGTCAGTCCAGAGGCAAGGAGTCTAATCTTTGATTTTTTATTTATTTTGAACCGATAACAACCTTTTACAATATTTTCATGCGTAGCATCTTTAGGTTTTTCAGGATGTTTATAATTCTCATTCATTACTGTCAGATAGTAAAAACAATCTTTGTGTTGCTCATACATCTCTTTAATTCCATTTTGAATTATTGCTGCTAATTCATAGCCAAATGCAGGATCGTAAGCACGACAATTTGGAATAGTTGAAGCTAATATATGGCTGTGGCCGTCCTGATGTTGTAGGCCCTCTCCGTTAAGTGTTGTTCTGCCCGAAGTTGCGCCTAGAAGAAATCCTCTTGCTCGAGAATCACCAGCTGCATAAGCTAAATCATGAACTCTTTGAAAACCAAACATTGAGTAAAAAATGTAAAAGGGAATCATAGGAAATTTGTTATTGCTATAGCTTGTGGCTAGGGCCAACCATGCTGAAAATGCACCAGCTTCATTAATTCCTTCTTCCAACATAATGCCAGATTCACTTTCTCTGTAATACATAACCTTATCTGCATCCTCAGGCTCATATTTTTGCCCCTCAGAAGAGTAAATACCAAATTGTCGAAACAGGGCATCCATTCCGAATGTACGTGCCTCATCTGGAACAATTGGGACAACTCTACTACCAATTTTTTTATCTCTCAGCAATTTTGTTAAGAGACGAACAAAAATCATTGTGGAAGACTGCTCACGTTCAGATCCACCCTCAAATTCACTAAAAGCTTCAGCATCAGGAATTAGCTTTTCATTTGATACATATCTTTTTGGAAGATAGCCTCCTAAATCATTTCTTCTTGTTATTAAATACTCTTGAATATCAGGGAAGTCTTCTAATGTTAAAAAATCAGGATCATCCAAATTATTTTTATCAATTGGTAAATCAAATTTATCAATAAAGTTTTTCAGGTTTTCATTGGTAAGTTTCTTAACTTGATGGGTAGTGTTGTCAGCTTGTCTTGAGCCTATACCGTAACCCTTAATTGTAAAAGCCAATATAACAGTAGGTTTATTCTTTTCTTCATAAGCTTGTTTATAGGCATTGAAAACTTTAATTGGATCGTGGCCGCCACGATTGAGATTCTCAACTTCCTCATCAGACATATGATCAACCATATTCAATACTCTCATATCTTTTGCAAAAAAATTATCTCGGGTATATTTTCCACCTTTGGCTTTAAAATTTTGGTACTCGCCATCAACAGTCTCGTCCATGACTTTTTGTAATAATCCATCTCTATCTGCATTTACAAGATCATCCCAGTGCCTTCCCCATATTAGGTTTACTACGTTCCAACCTGCGCTATAAAATTGTTTAGCAAGCTCTGTCACAATTTTTGAGTTTCCACGTACTGGTCCATCTAATCTTTGTAAATTACAGTTAATTACAAATACTAGATTGTTAAGATTTTCTCGACCAGCAAGGCCAATTGCACCAGTTGATTCGGGTTCATCCATTTCTCCATCACCACAGAAAACCCATACTTTTCTGTCTGGTATATTTGTAATGAGACTCCTCTTTTCAAGATATTTCATTATGTGAGCTTGGTAGATTCCAAAAATTGGCCCTAAACCCATTGAAACTGTAGGAAATTGCCAATAATTTGGCATCAACCATGGATGTGGGTAAGAAGATAAGCCTTTACCATTTATTTCTTTACGAAAATTTTCTATTTGACTCTTAGAAATATTACCCTCTAGAAAAGAACGCGCATAGATTCCAGGCGATGAATGTCCTTGAAAATAAATTAAGTCACCTAGCTGCTTATTTGAACCCCTAAAAAAATGATTAAATCCAACCTCATAAAGCACAGCAGCAGAGGAATAAGTTGAAATATGTCCTCCAAGATCTTCATCAATATTTGCTTTGAGGACCATTAGCAGACTATTCCATCTGATAAAGTGTCTTATTTTTTCTTCGTATTCCCAATTTCCGGGATAGGGCAATTCTTCATCAGAGTGAACAGTATTCTTAAAAGAGGGGTCATCCAAGGATTCAATTGATATTCCTTTGAGTTTAGCCTGAGCATACAGTCCCTCTAAAAGTTCTTTTGTATAATCTTTTCCATCAGACAGAATTACATTTTCGAGTGCCTCAATCCATTCTTTAAGTTCAGTTCTTAGGTCTTCTTTGTTCTGCATTATATCTAGACAGTTTGTGTAAAGAACCTAAATAAAAAGCTTAAGCCTAGTAAAAATATAATGATACCCACTGGTTTTGACCGTTTACCCTTGCCCTTTAAGAATAAATAAGGACCGTAAATAACTCCTACTAGTCCAAAAATTAAATCTATATAGATCATATTGTTCTTTCTTAAATAAACTTCAACGTTAAAATATATTCTCCAATTATATTATTAAGAACAATTTTATCATATGAGAAAGATAGCAATAATAGGCTGTGGCATTAATGGAATAGGGTGTGCAATTGCACTTGCAGAAAGTGGGTATGATGTTCACATTTTTGACAAAAAAAAACCTTTCTCTGAAACAAGCTCTAAATCATCAAAACTCCTTCATGGTGGTATAAGATATCTTGAAAACGGACATTTAAATTTAGTTAGAGAATCGTTGCAGGAGAGGGCTGCATGGGTAAAACAAATGCCTGATCATACAAAGATAAATAGGTTTTTTATACCTGTTTATCAGAACCTTTCAAGAAATATTTTTATACTTTTTGCCGGAGTAAAATTATATGAATTTCTAGCTGGAAAATTTTCTTTAGGAAAAAGTAAATTTCATGGAAGAAAAAATACTCTCCAACTAAATAAATCTTTGAGATCTGAAGGGCTTATTGGTTCCGTCAGTTATGTTGATGTGCAAATGGATGATGAAGCTATCTCTGCTAAATTGCTAGCAAATGCCGAAAGAATGGGAGTAAAAATTATTGACAATACTGAGGTTACCAACTTTGACTTAGCAGGAAAAGTCGAAACTGATAGTCACTCGATAAAATACGACTTTATAGTTAATGCATGCGGTCCGTGGGTAAAAGCCTCATTAGATAAAAATAAGATAAATACTAAATATGAAATTGAACATGTTAGGGGAAGCCACATTATTGTTAACAAAAAAATTTCTAATCCACTAGTCCTTCAAAACCCATCAGATAAAAGAATAATTTTTATGCTTCCAATCAAAGAAGGTACATTAATTGGAACGACAGAAATAAAACATGATCTTGCAAAACCAATTGAGTGCTCTAAAGCTGAACAGAAATACCTTATAGATAATGCAAATAATTTCATCCAAGAACCCTTAGATGCAGGTAATGTAATATCCAATTATTCTGGAGTTCGAGCTTTAGTTTCTCAAGGAGAAAAAAATTTAAGCTCAATTAATCGAGATTCTGCAATTGAACTTAATGGGAAGCTAATAAACGTATTCGGAGGCAAATGGACCTCAGGTTTAAGCCTAGGGAAAAAAGTCGCTAACTTAATTCAAAATTAATTATCTTTTGCTTTTTCCTTTTTCATTTCTTTCATTCGCTTCATTCTTTTTTCCATTCCTGCTTTCATTCTCTCCATTCGGGGCCCCTTGCAAAAAACTGCAAAAGCATGGGTATAGTCTGAAGACATAGCAGAAAATTTTGAAGCTACATCTAATGCTCCAAGTGCACCTTCCTCATCACCTTCTTTATCTAATTCTTCAGCTTCTTTGAGAGCTTCTCCAGCTGCATACAGCCAAATAGCAGCTCCGCTTGATACGTTTGCACAGTCTTCGGCAGACCAAACAGTATTCATTCTCTTAAGATCATTAAGGGGGCCTTTACCTTTATGATTATCTGCAAAGATTACAGAAGCACCTAGAAGCGCTACCAGTAAAAAAATATTTTTCATAAAATCTCCTTTATCTAAGACTATCAAAAATTAAATAAGTTTCTCTTATTTGTTGCTATTTATTTTTTACAACCTAAATTAAACAGATGTATAAATTATTTTTTTTGCTTGTTATTTCAAATTTTTCTTTATTTAGTCTCAATGAATGGTATGGATATACTGATGAGGTAATGGGAGGTGAGTCGACTATAAAATGGTACAGCTATACAGATCAGGTAATGGGTGGTGACTCAAGTATTGAAACTATTAAAGATGGAGAGACTTTTCACATTTTAGGTAACGTATCAACCAGAAATAATGGAGGTTTTATAAGATTTGCTACAAATGCTGAATCAATTTCCGCAAAATCTGAAGGAATTAAATTTTTGGCAAAAGCAAATAATCAAACCTATGATATACATATTTCACTTTCAGGAATGAAAATGCCTCCTTGGTCATTTTTTTTCACAAAATTTTATATCTCTGAAGAGTGGAAAGAATATAAAATCTTTTTTTCAGATTTTGAAACATACGGATTTTCGATGAAAAAATTTAGCCCAGAAAACTTTAAAGAGCTTTCTTTTGCTGGTTATGGAAGAGATTTTGAAGTTGACTTACTAATAAAAAATATAGAGATCTTCTAAACTCTGTATGGCCTTCCTTAATCAAATTGCTGCAGACTTTGCCTCATTTGCATGGAGCGAATGGCTTGTTGCGTTGCTGCTTGGATCTGGTGCTTTTTTCTTGATTTGTTCACGTTTTACTCCTTTTCGATATATTCCTCATGCCTTTAGTGTACTAAGAGGAAAACATCAATCTAAATCTGATGTTGGTGAGGTGAGTAGCTTTAAAGCACTCGCTGCGTCTCTCTCTGGCACGATTGGCCTAGGAAATATTGCGGGCGTTGCAGTTGCGATACAAATTGGGGGTCCAGGAGCAATTTTTTGGATGTGGGCCACTGCAATTTTTGGAATTGCTACAAAATTTTTTACATGTTCGCTATCAGTACTTTTTAGAGAAGTAAATGCTCAGGGTGAAGTAAAAGCTGGCCCAATGTATGTTATAAAAAATGGTTTGCCTAGTTTCATGTTTCCTCTGGCAACTTTTTTTTCACTGTTTGGAATGATAGGTTGTCTATCTGCACTTCAACCAAACCAAATGGTTCAAATTACAAAAGATCTCTTTTTTTCAGATATTGAAAACTTTCAGTATTTTGCAGCAGTTTTTTTAATGATTGTTACAGCTTTAGTAATTCTTGGAGGATTGACAAGAATTGCTGAAATATCAGCATTTTTAGTTCCGTTGATGTCGGGAATATATTTTTTGTCAGTTTTGGTTGCAGTATCTATAAATTATGACCAATTTCTTCCATCCTTAGGGTTAATTTTCTCCGAAGCTTTCAATAGCAATACTGCTGTTAGTGGAGGTCTTTTAGGTGGCGTCATAATAACCGGTGTCAGAAGAGGTGCGTTCAGCAATGAAGCAGGCATTGGCACTGAAGCAATGATACATGGTGCTGCGAAAACATCACATCCTGTTAAACAAGGGTTGGTTGCTATGATTGGCCCAATATTCGATACATTAATCATGTGTACTTTAACTGCTTTATTAATACTTACAACTGGTGTTTGGGAATCCTCATCAAGTGAAGGCGTTACATTAACTGCAGAAGCGTTTAACAGTACTTTAGGTATATTTGGCTCGATTGTCTTATTCTTTAGCGTATTATGCTTTGGAAGTAGCACAATATTCACACAAGCCCATTATGGAAGTGTTTGTGCAAGGTACCTTTTTGGAGACAGTGCAGTATCTTACTATCGTTACCTTGTAATACTTGCAACAGGGGTATTTTCTGTAGTTTCTATTGAATTTGCTTTAAATATTATTGATGGTGCTTTTGCAATGATGGCTATACCAACCTTGGTTTCCGCCATATGGCTTGCACCAAAAGTATTAAAAAAATCCCAAGAGTATTTTTCTACGATAAAGAATTAAGATATTTTGTAAGGATATGAACTTTCCTTTCACCCCCGAAATACTTAATTTCTTCATTATCTAAACTCAGAATAACATCTAAAAGACTTTTTCTAGCGCTATCAAAATCTTTGATAGCTGCAAGAGGCTGGAATCTTACATTGATAGTGAACAAGGTATATTTTTCATGATATTTGCATAAAGTTTCTCTCTCACTCCTCACAAAGCAGCTCTCAACATTAAATCTTAGAATTGACTCTGGTTTGGTATGAAACCTTTTATCATCACTGTGAATAAACCAGTTCTCTCTTTTAAATGGTTGATGTAGTGGAGCATTTTCAATGAATTTTTCAATAGGTGAACCAATTTTTTCGTTTAATGTTGTAACAGGCTTATGTATATCTCTTAGTGGTTTGCCAATTTTAGTTTTAAGGTTCCAATAACTTGGAGAACAAATCGATGCAGCTAAAAGCCTCTGTTTTCCTCTAGCCTCAATAACACATAAATCATCTGCAACCTCTAATGACATGTTTGCAATTAAATCTGGGTAAGTATTTTTTTTTGGCTTTATATGGTCTAAGAGAATTTGTTGTGCAGCTTGTGATTCATCAATTGTTTGAACGACACTATGATAATCATTATTTAGCAGTTCGGTTTTATGTTGCAGTAGTTTTTCATCAAGTGGCAAAGAGAACCACTCATTTTTTGGAATTGGTTTAAGTCCAAGTCTGTATTTTTTTGATGCTCCAGCCCATGGGGGACTGGTCCAGAAAGTTTGATCAAACATTTTTTTTTTAGACATTTGGTAATTTGTATAATATTAAGATTAACTGCACTTAATCAAATTTAATTATGAAAAAAGTTATTTTACTAAGGCATGCAAAATCAAGTTGGGATGACTTTATGCTTAAAGATTTTGAAAGGCCCTTATCTACAAGAGGCATTCAGGATGCAGAACTTATGGGAAATTATTTTAAATCAAAGAAGATTACATTAGATACTGTTCTTTTGAGTCCCTCTCAACGAACACAGGAAACATTTCAACATTTTTTCTCATCTGGCAGTATACAGAAGAAGCTGATTGAATCTTTTTATCACGCTGACATTGATAGCATCATCAACGAACTAAATGTCTTAGATGAGAATGTTAAAAATGTCATGATCATTGGTCACAACCCATCCATGCATGAGTTATGTGAATATCTTACTGGTACTTTCATTGAAAAATATCCTACATGTGGGCTTGCAATAATGAATTTCTCGGATAAATGGGCAGAGCTTGGATCAAGATGCACCGATTTGGAGCACTTCAAAAAACCTAGTGAGCTTCGATAGGAGTTTTAAGCTTTGGTTTTCGTAGGATCACACCTATGCAAAATAATCCTGAGATAAATGAATGCATAACCAATGCTTCTTGCATAAAATTTAGATTTCCAAGAGCTATTAAACCAAGTGTAAAAAATGACCTTACAGCCTCAAAATGATAACCGTAAAAGTTATTCTCAAATACAAAAGATGCAAAGACTAATACTGAAGTTACCGTAAACCCTATAAGAAATAAATCCAAGTATGTTATTTGCGCATACTGGAAGAAAACAATTTGAGAAAACACTGAAGCAAGTATTAACTGAGAAAGACCAAAAATTTTTGAAACTAAACCAATTTTAGGGTCATACTTTCTGAAAGAGGATAAGTCATTCTTAACGAGAGGAAACTTTTCTTCTACGTCTTTTGGTCGCCATCTAGGGGGGGAAAAAAGGACTTTGAATTTATCTGAAATTTTTTCTGTTCTCCACACATCTTTAAGCATTTCTGCCCACACCTCGAAATTTGCCCAAAATGGATTCCATGATTTGAGTGGTTTAGATGTCCCATAAATTGGTTTTAAATCTTTTCTTTCATCTGTAAAAGTACCAAATAATCTATCCCAAATAATAAATACTCCACCATAATTTGCATCGATATACTCTTTGTTTTGTGCATGATGAATTCTATGATTTGAAGGAGTTACAAAAATATAATCAAAAATTCCAAGTCGATCGATATGCTCTGTATGTACCCAAAATTGATAGATAAGATTTACCGCTGCAACAGTTGCAAATACCTCAGGCGGTATACCTAAAAGCAGAAGAGGTGCGTAAAAAACCCATTTAAATAAGAAATCTGTACCCGTCTGTCTCAAAGCAGTAGATAGATTAAATTCCTCACCATGATGATGAACGACGTGCGATGCCCATAAAATTTTTATTTCATGGTGGCATCTATGAAGCCAATAGTAACTTAAGTCATAAAGAATGAATGCTAGCACCCATACCCAAGCATCGTAACTATTTAAAATTCCTAAGTTAAAGTTTTGATGAATCCACGCATAGACTAATACTTGTACTCCAAACCTTAGATACGATGGAAATCTGCTTATCATTCCGAGGCTTATGCTTGTAAAAGTATCATTGAGCCTGTAAGTATTCTTGTTTCTTAAATAGCCATAAATAAATTCACAGATAATTAAAAATGTAAATATTGGTGCTGCGTATGCTATTAAATTTGATGTATGCATATTAACTTAAGAAAAATAGCAAAAAAATTGATCATTGGAAACCATTTAACTGTTTTTTAGGGCAAAAGATTTTCAACCTTTTTTAGAGCTTTTAGAGTTGCTTTCTCCATGTCAGAATTTTTCTGTTTATTTGATGGTTTTTTTGAATAAATGATGTTCGTGAAATGTTTAATCAAATATTCGCTCTGATCAATGGTTTTTTCAGAAAATCTGTTTTTTAGCTCTTCAAATTTAATTTTTGAAACCATCTCTTTTGGTCCCACCGGATCTAACCCAGCAAACATTTGAAAACGTATTGACGCTTCACTTACATCCATTTGGTTTTCTGGTTGTTCATCTATGAAATCAGGAATTTGCTTTTTTTGCAAAGCCTCAGGTCCGTCTTGGAAAATTATCTTAAAGAGGTCTTGGTAACCTTTAAGCTTTTCTTGGGTCTTCTCATTTTTCTTAATAACAACAAAGTCTTTAATAGCTTTCTTAAATTTTTTCTCTTCTAAGGTTCCATGTAGATTTGTTAATTCTTTAAATTTTACCTCTGCCTCTGACGTTGAAATACTTTCATCCCTTACATCTTTAATTATTTTTTCAAGAATCCCTCTTGATTCGTCGAGCTCTTTATCTTTTTGAAGTAAAAATTTACTACAAACTACATCAAAATTTTTATTTATTTCAGGATCAAGTTTCTTGCCTGCAGGGCCTAATGTTCTCCATTTTTCCTGAAGCTCTTTAATCTTCAAAACAGAATTATCTAAATCATCAAAGTCTAATGCTTCAACCTCACTTATAATCTCTTCCTTTAAACTTCTATTGTATTGTTCAACACTTAATAAAAGCTCGTTTACGCCTTCTCTCGAATCTCTAAATTTTTTGTTTAACTCCTGAAAATCGGCATCGGGTACAGGTGAGCAGTCTTTCCATTTTGCATGCATTGATTTAAGAAAGTTAACTATTTGAATAACTGTTATTTGCTCTGGGGATTTTCCAATAGGAAAAGACTCAATCTGATTAATCAGCTGGAGTTTTTTTAATTTATTTTCGTCTTTTTTACTATCAAGGACCTCAAAGTACTCTCTACATGGAAGCCATGCCTTTTCACATGCCTCTTTAAATGTTGACCATTTTTCTTTACTGGCTGTTTTGCCATGCTGGTCAAGGTTCTGCCATTGCCTTTGCACGGAGTGAATTTTTTCTGCTAGTCTTCTAGGTTCAAGTTTTGAGGTAGCTAAATTGCTTACTTCTTGAATTAATTCTGTCCTTTTATCCGAAGTCGCAAATTCAGCCCAGTCATCGTACTCTTTTGCCGTGAAATTTAACCTTTGAAATTTGTGTCGAAATTTTTGAGGAATTGGTTTTTCTCTGCCGAATTGAGAATTTAATTTTCGTAAGTCTTTTTGTGCTTTCTTAATTTGGCCTGAAGCAAAAAGCTTCTCAATGCCATTAAGTTGTTCATTAAGATTTATTACTTTATCTTCCACAAATTCAGTTGATTTTTATTTATAATCCAATCTAACACTTTTGAATGAAACGGATTTTAACAGGTATTACACCCAGTGGCTATCCTCACTTAGGAAATTATATAGGAGCCATTAAGCCATCTCTAGACCTTTTAGACGAAAAATGTGAATCATTTCTCTTCATAGCTGATTTTCACGCACTTATAAAGGTTAAGGATCCAAAACTGCTAAATGATCTTACATTTCAGATTGCTTTAGCTTGGTTAGCATCAGGCCTTAATCCAAAAAAAACTTTCTTTTACAGACAATCAGATATTCCAGAAATAGTCGAATTAAACTGGGTTTTAAGTTGTTTAACTGAAAAGGGTTTGATGAATAGGGCTCATGCATATAAAGCTGCTATCGATGTAAATAAAGTTTCTAACACCAAAGAGCTTGAAGATGGGATATCTTTGGGGCTTTTCTCATATCCTGTGTTGATGGCGTGTGATATTCTTGCACTCAATGCTACGCACGTACCTGTTGGCAGTGATCAACAGCAACATCTTGAAATGACAAGGGATATCGCGGGCAAATTCAATAAAACATATGGTGAAACATTTAATATCCCTGAGGGCGTAATAGGTGCAGAAAAAAATGTCTTAGGCACAGACGGAAGGAAAATGTCTAAAAGCTATAACAATGTTATTCCCTTACTTTCGACTGAAAGTGAACTTGAAAGCACAATAATGAAGATCATCACCAATTCCCAAGAACCTGGTGAAAAGAAAGATTATGTTAATAATGTACTTTTTGATATTTATTCTTCATTTGCCTCTGCTACACAAATTGCTAACATGAGGCAGAAATTTGATGAGGGTATAGGCTGGGGAGAAGCAAAAAAAATTGTGTACAAGGACTTAAATGAAACATTAGAACCCATAAGAGAGAAATTTTATGTGTTACAGAACAAAAAATCTGAAGTTGAGGATATCCTTAAAGAAAACTCTATAAAAGTAAGGGAATTTACCATGCCTTTTATTGACGAAATTCGTTCTAAGATTGGCATTAAATCCCTTTAGAATGTACAACTCCAAAAAAGAAAAAAACTACTTGTGGATTTTTTTTACCATGCTTTCTATTGGTCTGGGACAATCGCTAGTCTTCACATCAATACCTATTCTTGCCCGTGAAAATGGCTTAAGTGAAGTTCAGGTATCATTGATATTTAGTATTTCAGCAACCGCTTGGTTTATCACATCACCACTTTGGGGAAGGTACAGCGACAAATATGGACCTCGAATTATCGCAATTATTGGCTGTCTCGGCTATTCAGCAAATATGATTCTTATAATTTTACCGATTTATCTATTTGAAAATGGGGTTTTGGCAGGATCAATGCTTTTACCTCTCTTAATTCTAAGTCGAATATCCTATGGAATATTTGGCTCAGCAACTAGACCAGCCTTATTTGGTTACGCAGGAAAAATTTCATCTCCAAAAAAGAGAGCAAATATTTTTTCAAACCTTGAGTCAGGTTTTGTTATTGGAACAGTGTTAGGGCCAATAATTGGAGCCTTCTTCTTTAGATACGTGAATAATGAGCTTCCTTTTATTTTATTTGGAGTATTAGGGTTAATAATTGCCACACAGTTAAATATACGCCTAAGAAATGAAAAGGAATTTAAACTTAGTCATAAAAAACCTATGCGCCTAAAAATGCATGACAGAAAAGTCTGGCCATATGTATTTATCTCATCTATTTTTAGCATTACGCAAGCAATTATTTTTCAGACGTTAGGTTTTTTTATTTTTGATAAACTCAATTATAACGTCATTGATGCAGCAGTTTATGTGAGCATTTCCTTTGGGATTTATTCAACTTCCGTTGTAATTACCCAAAGCTTCCTGAATCCCTTATTTAATTCAATTAAAGTAATGATTCTAGTTGGGCCCATTCTATGCATGTTATCTTTCATTTTTATGACATTTGTAAATGATATATTTTCTTTAACAGGGGCTCTAATGCTAAATGGAATTGGGTATGGAATTACAAGACCAAGTTATGCTTCAGCATTATCATTGAGCCATAAAAAGATTTACCAGAGCTCAGCTGCTGGGCTTTTGGGAAGTACTTACCCTATTGGACATATGATTGCACCACTGTTTATTTCCCTTTATGTTTTTGATTTTTCCTTGGTATATTACCTTTCTGCTTTTATGTGTTTTATATCCGTTGCATTTACATTCTTTCACCCGCATATATTAAAATCATCAGCATATGAATAATAAAGCACTCCTTTTAATTAGTTTAGGTACACCCGATAAGGCCAATTTTTTTAGTGTTGGGAGATATTTAAGTCAATTTCTTGGCGACAGAAGGATAGTTAATATCCCAGCGATACTAAGATTCATTCTTGTGAATTTAATTATTGTTCCATTTAGATCTTACTCATCATCTAAAGCTTATAAACAAGTTTGGACAGATCGTGGTTCCCCTCTCAAATATCATATGGAAGACCTCACCGAAAAAGTAGCAAAGCAAATGAAAAATTCACACGATGTTTTTTATGCAATGAGGTATCAAAATCCATCAATTAAAAGTCAACTTGAAATTATCGAACAGAAGGGGTATGACGAAGTTGTTCTTCTTCCTGTTTTTCCACAATACTCATCCGCAACACATGGTTCATTTATCGAGGAGTCATTAAAGATTATTTCAAAATGGGAAGTAATTCCAAGCATTAGAACTATCGATCAATTTTATGATAATGATATGTATTTAGATGCTTTCGTTGAAAATATCAATCAATTTGAAATATCTGAATATGACCAGATAATTTTTAGTTATCATGGTCTTCCTGTAAGTCAGTTGGACAGTGTCTATAGTGAGGGAAAATGCAGTGATAGGAGTTGTGAACAAGGTGTTGCAGGCGATAATCATCACTGTTATAAAGCTACTTGCTTTGAAACAACAAAACTATTAATGAAGAAGCTAAAACTTGAAAGTTCTAAAGTTACTACTTCATTTCAATCTAGATTGGATTCTAAGTGGGTTGAACCCTTTAGCGATAAAGTCATAGAACAACTTGGAGAATCAGGAGCAAAAAAGATTTTAGTGGTATCTCCTTCATTTACTGGTGACTGTCTTGAGACAATAATTGAAATAGGCGATGAATATGATGAACTTTTCAAGAATCATGGAGGTCAAAAACTTGACTATGTCCCCTCACTAAATTCAAGTGATAAATGGGTAGAATGTATAGTAGAATTGGTACAGAGTGCTAGATGAAAGATTTGTTAGAGTTACAAAAAGCTGAATTTGTTAAGAATGGCATTCCGAGCTACAACGACAGAGTAGATGTCTTAAAAAGATGTATTGCCTTGATTGAGACTCATGATGAGCAAATTATTGAAGCTCTAAACCAAGATTTTCAAAATCGTTCTAGAACTGAAATAATTACTTCTGAAATATCTCAGACAATCAGGAATTTAAATTTCAGCATAAAGAACCTAAAAAAATGGATGAAGCCTCAAAGAAGATCCTCTTCATTCATGGCTGATACTCTAGGTGCAAGATCATATATGCTGCCTTCTCCATTAGGCAGTGTCGGAGTCATTGCACCATGGAATTTTCCGGTTGGCATGGTTTTTTATCCTGCAGCGTCCATATTTGCTGCGGGCAACAGAATCATTGCAAAACCGTCAGAGTTTACTCCAAATACTGCAAATGTAATTGTGAGTGCAGTAGAAAAGTATTTTGATAAAAGTGAATTTGCTGTAGTAATAGGTGGCCCAGATATTGGAGAACAATTTTCAAGCTTACCTTTTGACCACCTTCTTTACACAGGAAGTGGCAGGGTTGGTAAAAAAGTTCTATCGAAAACAGCCGAAAACCTTGTACCCACTACGATGGAGTTAGGTGGAAAAAGTCCAACAATCATTTCAGATGATGTGAATTTGAAACAAGCAGCTGAAAGAATAATGTTTGTAAAGACACTAAATTCAGGACAAATCTGCTTATCACCAGACTATGTTTTTATTAAGCGGGGATTAGAAGATAAATTTCTAGGTCTACTGCGAGAGACTTTTTCAAAATTTTATCCAAAAGAAAATGCTAGTGACTATACCTCAATGGTAAATCAAAGCCACTATAAACGAATGATTGATTACTTAGAGGATGCTGAAAGCAAGGGAGCTAGAATTGAAAGTCTTGGAGATCTTGATTCAGATGAAAATCATACCCTCTCGACAAAAGTTCTGTTTAATGTGAATGATCAAATGGAAGTAATGAGAAATGAAATTTTTGGTCCGCTACTTCCTGTTATGTCATATGATCATTTGTCTGAGGCAATTGATTATATAAATTGTCATGATCATCCTCTTGGGCTTTATTTCTTCGGAGACAGTAAAAAAGAACAAGAATTTGTTATTAATAATACGCGTTCTGGCGGTGTTACTGTAAACGATGTGATGTTTCATCTGATGCAAGCACAGCTTCCTTTCGGAGGTGTTGGTGCTTCTGGCTACGGCCATTACCATGGATACGAAGGTTTCTTGAACTTTTCAAACTTAAGGGGAGTTTATTACCAAACAAAATTTGATAAAATTTTCTCTTTTCTAAGGCCGCCAAGGGGAAAAGGATTTGAATTATTATCCAAGATAATGAAAAAAATCCCTTGATCAACATCATTAATAAACTTTCTTATAGCTACCTTTTTACATCTGGAAAAAGAAATTTATCCATGATGACAATTTTGACAACATTAGGTATCGCACTAGGAACTGCAGTAATAATCATTGTTTTGTCTGTAATGAATGGTTTCCAAGAAGAACTAAAAAAAAGGATTCTTGGTGCGATTCCTCACATAGTCCTTGAACAACCAACCGCTTTTAAAGATTTTGAAAATATTTTAAATTTAATTGAAATGCACCCAAATGTGGAACTTGCTAAGGAATATCTTGAAGGTGAAGGTGTAATTAACGCTGGTCAAAACACTTTAGGTGCAATTTTTAGAGGCACCAATACCACAGAAATATCAATTTTTTCAGAAAACATTTTAGATGGTAGTTTAAAAACATTAGATGACAATACAAATGCTATTCTTGGTGACTCGCTATCTCTAAGCCTTGGAGCCCTTCCTACTGAGCGGGTTAATGTAATAAATGCGAATCAGATCAATAACTTCACAAATATACCAAAACTTGTAGTTTTCAATGTCTCTGGTACATTTTCCGTTGGATCTGAAATTGATCAAAACTATGTTCTTATTGGTAAGGAAACGTTCCGAAAGCTATTTATGAAAGAATATGGACAAGGAATAGAAGTTAAGCTTAAAGATGTTTTTAAAGTTGATGATACTGTCAAAGATTTAAAGGAAATAATAAATTCTGATTTTTACATCAAAACCACAACTTGGAAAGAAAAATATGGTGGGCTTTTCAGAGCAACACAGTTGGAAAAAATTATGGTCTCACTTCTAATGGGATTAATACTTCTAACAGCCATATTTAGCATGATGATGTCTATAAATATGTTTATATCAGACAAAAGGAGAGAAATTGCGATATTAAGAACAATGGGATATTCAAAAAACAATATCCTACAAATCTTTTTAAGAATGGTCTTTATTTTAGGGATAGTTGGAGTATTGCTTGGGAATCTTTTTGGGGTACTATTCTCAACAAATATAACAGAATTCTTTCAAATCCTCTCTTCTGTCTTTGGGATCTCAATGATGAGTGTTTACTACGTAGATTACTTCCCATCAATCATTAACCCACTACAGGTTTTAATTGTAAATCTATGTGCTTTAGTACTGATTGTATTTTTTGGACTATTCCCAGCGCTTAAAGGGGCTAGCACCAAACCAGGTCAAGTAATTAGATAATAATGATTACTATTTCAAAACTAAATAAAACCTACTTTGAAGCTGAAAAAAAGACCAAATTATTTAATAATTTTAACTTTGTCTTTGAGGGATCTAAGGTTTACAGCGTAGTTGGGCCATCTGGTTCAGGTAAAACTACACTATTAAACTTGTTGTGTGGTTTAGATAAATTTGAAAATGGGTCGATAAAGGTTAATGACAGTGAGTTGAAAAATCTTAATGAAACCTCGCTTGATCAATTAAGGAAAAAATACTTTGGTTTTGGTTTTCAATTTCACTATCTGCTTGAGGGATTGACGGTCAAAGAGAACTGCTTAGCAGCGAATTTTGGTGAGGAGATTAATGCTTTAGATAGTTTATTTGAGAAGTTAGGCATACCAGATAAAGCAGACGATTATCCAAGAAATTTATCTGGAGGTGAAAAACAAAGAGCGGCAATTGCTAGAGCTGTATGCTCAAAACCACCTATTTTGCTTTTGGATGAACCAACAGGAAACTTAGATCAAGAAAACAGTCTTCAAATACAAGAATTTTTACTTGAGCATGCAAAACTAAATAACTCTTTATTGATTTTCGCTACTCACGACGAAGCATTCGCAAATAAAGCTGACTATACGCTAAGGATTACAGGTGAAGCTTAATCTATACCAAAGAATCTTAAATTATACTTTTCGGTACAAAGGGTTATTTATACTAAGTATATCGGGCTTCTTTCTTTTTGCTGCAGCGGATATTTTCGCTGTTGAGTGGTTAAAACAAGTTATAGGTTTTATAAATTCTCCAACTAATGCTTTCAATCCATTTAATCTTGCTGCATTGCTTATGTTTATAGCTGTGATGAGGGGAATAGGTTTTTATATTGGAAATTTTTTTATGTCAAATATTGGTTTAAAGGTAGTACATGATTTACGTGAAGATTTAATTAAAAGCCTACTTTACCAACCAATAAGTTTCTTTGATCAAGCATCGAAAGGGGAAATTGTTAACAGGATTATTTTTACAACAAATCAAATTACTGGAGCTGCAACAAATGCATTGAAGATCCTTGCGAAAGAAGGTTTTCTTTTAATTGGCCTTTTTGGATATCTTTTATACCTAAGCTGGAAACTTACATTAGTTATATTAATTATTACTCCATTTATTGCATTAATTGTTTCTGTAGCAGGAAAGAGACTAAGGCGAGTTGCGAAAAGAATCCAAAACGCTATGGGAATTGTTACACAAATAAGCGACGAAATAGCTAGTGGAGCTAGAGAAATTAAGTCTTATAGCAGCGAGAATGTGGAAGAGGAGAGGTTTAAAAAATCAAATGATGAAAACTTAAAGCAAAACTTGAAAATGGAAAGTACTTCTAATCTTGCCACACCACTCATACAAATATTTGTAGCTTTTGCATTAGCTCTGATGAGTTATCTTGCATTAAGCAATCTAACTGAATTAAATTTACCCTCTGAATCATTTGTAGCTTTTTTTACAGCGGCTGGGCTTATGGCAAGGCCAATAAGACAGCTATCAAGTCTAAATGCAGTTATACAAAGAGGTTTAGCTGCAGCTGAAGACATTTTTGCTTCAATGGATCAAGAACCAGAGGATTATGAAAGTGGTATTGAATTAAAAAATAAAATTACTGGTGAGGTATCAATAGAAAATGTCACTTTCTCTTATGACGATAGCACAGATTCTGTTTTAAAAAATATATCAATTACTGCTAACAAAGGGGAGACGATAGCACTCGTTGGAAGATCGGGAAGCGGCAAATCTACAATCGTAAATCTGATGAATAGATTCTATGAAGATTATGATGGCTCAATAAAAATTGATGGGTACGATATTAGGAAGCTAAAACTAATAGATTTAAGAAAATCAATATCATATGTATCTCAAGACCCGACACTTTTTAATGATACTGTGAGGAATAATATCTCATACGGAATTAAAGAAGTAACTGATGAGGCTATTATAAGGGCAGCAAAAGAGGCACATGCGCTCGATTTTATAAATAAGCTACCAAATGGTTTGGATACTTATCTAGGAGACGACGGAATTCTTTTATCGGGTGGAGAAAAACAGAGAATTGCTATTGCTAGAGCTTTTCTAAAAAATTCTTCAATATTAATCTTTGATGAAGCAACTTCGGCACTTGATAATGAATCTGAAAAAGAAATCCAGACAGCTATACAAAAGGCTGCTAAAAATAAGACAACCTTTATAATTGCACACAGATTAAGCACTGTGGAAAAAGCAGATAAAATTTTTGTACTTGAAAATGGGGAGATAACACAATCAGGAACGCACGAAGAGCTTCTAAAAGAAGAGGGGCTTTATAATCTTCTTCAAGGAAAGCCTGAAATCCTGGAACAGGAAAAACCAATAGTTGAGATCATTAAGTCTCCAAATTATATGGAACCTCAAAGTAATAACTTTTTTAGAAAGTTGGGTTTTGGGAATATTGCTTTAATACCGATAAGCTTTTTTTACTGGTTCAACAGTTTTATCAAAAATAATTTTTTTAGACCAAAAAAATCTCAGCCTGATGAGTTGCCTGTTGTTGTTGTTGGAAATTTAACTGTCGGTGGAAATGGCAAAACCCCTTTTACCTCTCAGCTAGCTTTAGACCTAAAAAATTTAGGATTTACTCCTGGAATTATAATGAGAGGTTACAGAGGAAATTATTCTGGAACGAAATTACTAAACGATCAATCAAACGCTAAAGAAGTAGGGGATGAGGCCCTTCTTCATTATGAACGTGGATTTACGGTTGTTGTCGATAGAAATAGATCACGTGGACTTTCATATATTAATGAAAAAACAAATTGTGATATTGTTATTTCAGATGATGGTTTGCAACATCATTCAATGAGAAGAGATTATGAGATTGTTCTTGAGGATTCAGAGAATAATTTTGGAAATAAACTCTTTTTACCAGCTGGTCCTCTAAGGGACAGCATTAGCAGAAAAAATAGTGTTGATATGTTCCTTTGGTCTGGAAGGAAGAAAGGGGGCAATTTCTTTGAGCTTGAACCAGAATCATGGGTGAACTTGAGAACAAGCCAAAGTTATAATTTTGATGAGTTCCCTTTTGATAAACAAGTTAATTTAATATGCGGCATTGCTAATCCCAATCGTTTCATCACTACTGCAAAATCTATTGGACTAATATTCGATGAACGTATCTTTGGAGATCACCATATCTATAGAAAAGAAGATTTAATTTTTGACAACAAGAGGCCTCTAGTGACAACTGAAAAAGACGCAATGAGGCTCAAAGATTTTTCATCAAATTATGAAATTTGGTATTTAAGAATGAAGGTAAAATTAAACGTAAATGTTGCAAAGGAAATTGTAGAAAAAATTAAAAATGTCTAACTATCATATCGTCATTCCTGCTAGGTTGAATTCATCACGTCTAGAAAGAAAACTGTTAATTGGAATAGATGGGAAGGCACTCATTGAAAGAACATGGGATAACAGCATCAAAACTGCAGCAAAGTCAGTCGTAGTTGTGACCGATAGCAAAGAGATCTTTGAACTGATAAGTTCAAGAGGTGGTAATGCATTTATGTCTCTTTCGGAACATAAAAGTGGAACAGATAGAATTGCAGAATACGTTCAGAATTCAACTATCCCTCAAAAAGATATAATCATTAATGTACAAGGTGATGAACCAATGTTTGAGCCACAAACAATTGATAGTTTTGCTGAACATATTAAAGCAAATAATCACGACTATGGAAGTGTATGTAAGCTACCTACTTCAAATGGATTTCTCTCTGACAGAAATAAAGTTAAAGTTGCCTTAGATAAGCATAATTACGCAATAGAATTCTCAAGAGTGGAAATTAAAGGCCATAAAAATTATCATCATGTCGGCGTTTATGCATATACAAAAAGTTTTTTAAAGATTTTTACAGATCTACAAAGCTCTCCCCTTGAGGTCAAGAGAAAACTTGAGCAACTACGAGCAATTGAGAATGGCTTAAAAATCAATCTTTTCGAGATAGATAATTGTGAGTCATTTGGTATTGATACTATCGAGGATCTTGAAAAGTTTAAAGAGTACTTAAATGGAAAATAACTTTGATGTAGACCTCACAGAACAAAACTCTCTTAAACTTAGGTCAGTAGCAAAAAATTATATTGAGTTTACAAATCCTAATGAATTGAAATCTATAAGAAAAAATTATTTTCTTCGAAGTATTAAAATTAACGTTATCGGTGATGGAACAAATTCAATTTTCCCCCGTAAATTTAATGGTTTAGTGCTTAAACATTCTGGTAAAAAAATTGAAGTTACAAACAAAACAAGGGAGACTGTGGAAATTAAAGTAGATTCAGGTGTAAATTGGGAAAATCTCATAGACTTTTGTATAGAGAACCAGTTCTATGGCCTTGAAAATTTAGCAGGGATACCAGGTTCTGCTGGAGCTGCCCCAATACAAAATATAGGCGCTTATGGGGTTGAAATATCAGAGTTTATTAATGAGGTTGAATTTTTTAGTTTTCCGTCAAATGAGATTAAGAAATTTAGTAATAAAGAATGTGCTTTTAGCTATAGGCATAGTATTTTTAAGAAGATGGAAGATTTTGTAATAAGTTCCATTAAGTTAAAATTAAAGCTTTCATTCAGCCCAAACCTAAAACATGAAAATCTAATAAGTTCTGAGCTACTTCCAGCAAATGAGCTTGTTAATAAAATAAGAAAGATAAGATCAAAAAAAATACCTGATCCCAGATGTTTTCCTAATGTTGGAAGTTTCTATAAAAATCCAATTATTTCGAATGAAAAATATATAAAAATTGGATCACTAGATAAAATAAAAAAGTATCAACATGGAAACAATTGGAAGATTTCTGCTGCATCTCTAATTGACTCGTTGGGTTTTAAAGGATCTTGTATTGCGAATGTTGGAATTTCAAATAACCATGGTCTTGTTCTTGTAAATAGAGGCATTAGCTCATTTAAAGACATACATGAATTTGATGAAAAAATTAGAAGAATAATTAAGGAAACATATAATATCTCTCTGGAAACTGAGCCCAGTTATTTATGAGCATAACCCTTTTCTTGAGTCTTGCTTTTGCCCATCTTGTCGCAGTTATTTCTCCTGGACCTGATTTCTTCTATACCATTAGAAATTTCTTTGAAAAGGGTGTAAAAAATTCAGTTATAGCGTCACTTGGCATAGGTTTTGGAGTCTTTCTTCAATGTTTATTTAGTATTCTTGGGCTTTCTGTGCTTTATGAACTTTTTCCAACACTCTATCTTTTCATAGGTACATTGGGGGCTATATATCTTGTTTATCTGGGGGTAAGTGGTCTTTTTGGTTCAACAACAAAAGCTGATTCCACCACTAAAAAGGGACTTGAAAAGTTAAATTTTTGGAGAAGTTTTGGCGGGGGATTAATGGTAAATATTTTAAATGTTAAAGCGTTTATTTTTTTTGCAGCTCTTTTTGGAGGATTAATAGGAAAAATTAGTATTATATTTCAGATATTAATCTCCTTTTACTTCTTTGGTGCAACTGCACTTTGGTTTATATTCTTGACAATAAGTTTGTCTTTTGGAGGGGAATACTTTCTACGTGCTGAAGTTCAAAATATTATTACAAGACTAAGTTCAATTTGTATAGTTCTTGTTGGACTTGGTATAGGATTTTATGTATGGATTTAGACCAAATTGAAAAATCTGTTATCGATCTTGAATCTTATCCTTTAGATAAATGGAACCCTAAGTTATGTCAGAATGTATCATTTCGCATAAATGGAGAAGGGAAATGGTTTTATAACGAGTCAGAGATTAAAAGAATTGCTATGGTGAAACTTTTCTCTAAGCTCATTAAATATGAAGATGGTAAATATTTTGTAGTAACTCCCTCAGAAAAAATAAGTTTAAATTTTGAAAAAGAGATTTTTTACATCATAGATTTTAAAAGAATAGATGGTGATTATTTTTTTAAAACGAATACAGAGGAATGGGTGAAACTTTCTAGAGATAACGAATTAAATGTGAATATGGTTGATGGACAACCTTACCCAAGGCTAAGAGTTAAAAAACATATATGGGGTCTATTAAGCAGGAATATCTTCTATAAAATTATATCTGAAGCAGATCAAAACGGAGATAAGCTTTTCTTAATTTCAGATGGTGTCTACTTCTACTTAAATTAAATATCCTCAAGAAGGGCTGCAAGTCGTGTCGCTCCTAAACTTAATTGGTAATATGCAACTTTAGTATTTTCTAAAACATACTCTCTATTTACTGACTTGAGTCTTTGGACATAACCAATCTGCTCCTCTTGTAATAATTCTCTCGATTCTCTTATCCAAACAGATATCCTTTCTTCCGGTGTTAAGATCCTTTCTTTAGCTGATATCAGACTAAGATCTAATTTTTGAAGAGGGAACTGCAGCGCATATCCAGGAAGTATTCCATCCCATAGTGCGTGAAAATTTGTTTTTGTTCCATCCCATAATTCTAAAAACATCCTATTTCCGCCTACATCTCCTACATCGGCAACATGAAAAGGTTGATGAACATCGCCTACAAAATGGCCAATGAACTTTAATGCTTCTTTTTTCTTCCAAAGAGGTGTTTTTGGATTTTGGTAAATAGAGATTTGTTTTAACAGCGCACTAACAATACATCCATATCTTGGGCAATCTGAAGAAGAGTAAGTCAAGTCACCCTTAGCAAGATTTACATAATGCCAGGGTCTTGTTTTAGGCCTGTCATTCTTTATATCATCGGCCCAGATACACCATTCCTCCTCGTCCTCAATAAGCTCAAGAATTTCCTCTTTTTTTTCTTGGGTGGAGATGAAATTTATTGCTGCTTTACACATTGCCCTGTGAGGCTCCTCCCACCAAGCTTGAGCCTTATTAAAGCTACAAAAAATAATTAATATTATTAAAAACCTCAAGGTTATTTCCTAACTTCTATAAACTCTTCAACCTTTTCTTCCAAGATGTTTAGTGGGATGGATCCAAAACTCAGAATATGATCGTGGAAATCTCTAATGTCAAACTTGTCATCAAGTTCAGACATAGCTTTATCTCTTAATTCTATAATCTTTAATTGGCCAATTTTGTAAGCGAGAGCTTGACCTGGCCAAGCTATATATCTATCAATTTCATTGCTTATATCCAAAGGAGTTTTGGCAGTATTTTCTATAAAAAGATTCTCTGCTTCTTCCCGTGACCATCCTTTGTAATGCATTCCTGTGTCCACAACAAGTCGTATTGCTCTCCACATATCGTAAGTGAGTTGGCCAAATTTGTCATAAGGGTCGTCATAAAGTCCCATAGACTCTCCTAATTGCTCACTATACAGTCCCCATCCCTCTACAAAAGACGTAAAACTCAAGTATTTTCTAAACTTTGGTACATTTTCCAGCTCTTGTGCCAGAGCTATTTGATGATGATGTCCTGGGACAGCCTCGTGCACAGATAAAACTGGAATTTCATATTTTGGCCTTGTCTCTGGCTTATATAAATTTGCGTAATAATATCCTGGACGACCATCACTTGGGGCATTATAGTAGGCTGTTGTTGTGTACGGTGCAGATTCCATAGGTATTGGGATTACTCCGTAAGGTGCTCTTGGAAATTTTTTGAAAAGTGTGGGCATAAATGCATCAATTTTTTTAGACATTGCTCTATATGCTTGTAGAAGCTCATCGCCTGAGTCGTAGTAAAATCTTGAATCTGTTCTCAGAAATTCAAGAAAGGATTGAAAATCTCCTTTCCAACCCACGCTTTCAATTACTGCCTCCATTTCTGATCTAATTCTCGCTACCTCCTCAAGTCCTATTTCATGAATTTCATCAGGCGTTAGTTTTGTTGTTGTATGGTATCTTGCTAAATACTCATACCACTCTCTGCCATTGGGAACATCACTTATACCAATTGAATCTCTTGAGTTTGGAATGTATTCATTAATAAGAAAGTTATTAAGCTCTTGATAAGCAGGGTTTATTTCATTTTCAATTAAATTTTTAACTCTTTGTAAAAGTAAATTAGCTTCATTCTCTGGCATAACATCTCGGGCTGAATAAAAAACAGAAAGGTACGGATGCTTGTCAATCTCTTTTTCTAAAATTGCACTAATCTGTTCTGAAACTGCCAGTGAAACTAACTTTGGTTGTGTATAGCCCAAGTCAAGTCCAATTTTGTTGTTTTGCAATGAATTTTTTATGTTCTGAGAAAAACTTTTTATTCTTTTAAACCAATTTTCATAGTCATCCTTTGAACTGAAATTAAGCCTGTTTCCTATGTCATAGTAGTCTTGAACACCACCCCTTTGGTTAAGCCTCATTAAATAACTAGGATATTTTCTTCCCTCTACACTCGTTTCATAACTCAATTTTATCAGTCTATAATTGAGCTGATCTGCATTATTTAATTTCTTGTAATCTATTGATTTAAGCTGGTCTAAAGCAGATATTTCATAGATTTTATTATTTTCAAACTCCTCTGCAGCATTGGAAGAAATTTTGTCAGCATATCTATGATCTCCAAGCAAAGAAGCAAAGATTGGATTCTGCTTTAATGAAAATTCCCAATCATCATCTAGAAATTTTTTGAACTTTAGCTCTTCAGTGTTAGGTCGATCAGAAGTCACATAAGTGTAGCCAATATTTGCCATTACACCGACAAAAGTAGAAAGCACTACAACACTCAAAAAAAATCTGAAACGCATGTGCTAATTATTACATATTTGGATAATTTGGTCCGCCTCCACCCTCAGGAGAAACCCAATTTATGTTTTGTGATGGTTCTTTAATATCGCAGGTTTTACAATGGATACAATTTTGTGAGTTAATCTGAAAACGTTTTTTTCCATCTTCTTCAACGATTTCATATACACCAGCAGGACAATACCTTTGAGCTGGCTCATCATACAAATCTAGGTTCTTAGATATAGGTAATGATGCATCTTTAAGTACTAAATGACATGGCTGATCTTCCTCATGATATGTGTTTGACAAATAAACTGAACTCAACTTATCAAAGGTGATTTCATTATCATACTTGGGATAATCTATTTTTTTTACATCCTTAGCAAGCTTCATGTGTTCGTGATCAGCTTTCCTATGGTTGAGCGTAAAAGGCAATTTTCCTCTAAAAATTAATTGATCTAGAACATTAAATGCGGCTCCTATAAGCCCACCAAATTTATGAAAAAATGGCCCAAAGTTTCTGGATTTATAGAGCTCTTCATAAAGCCATGTTTTTTTAATTTCTTCGTTTAAACTCCTGTTTTCACCATTAATGTTTGCTGCGATTACTTTTGCAGCTTCAATGCCTGATTTCATAGCAGTGTGTGATCCTTTAATTTTAGCGAAGTTCAATGTGCCTGCATTACAACCAACAATATATCCACCAGGAAATTCCATGCTTGGCAAACTTTGTAAGCCACCTTTAATTAGAGCTCTTGCTCCGTAGCTCAATCTCTTGCCTCCTTTAAGATATTTTTTTACTGCAGGATGAGTTTTCCATTTTTGAAATTCATCAAAGGGGCTGAGATGAGGATTATCATAGTCGAGTGGCACTACTAATCCTAATAAAATCTGGTTATTCTCAGCATGATACATGTATGAACCACCTGGCGTATCATTTGGTAGAGGCCAGCCATTTGTATGTATAACATGTCCCTCATCATGTTTTTCAGGAGCAACTTCCCAAATCTCTTTGAAACCGATGCCATAATGTTGAGGGTCTTTACCCTTATCAAGCTCAAACCTTCTGATAAGTTCTTTTCCTAAATGGCCTCTGCATCCTTCAGCAAAAACAGTTGCTTCATTTGCTCTAATTTCCATACCAGGCTGGAATGAATCCTTTTGATCGCCTTTTGAATTAACTCCCATATCACCAGTGATAACACCTTTTACTTTTCCATCCTCATAAATTAAATTTGCTGCTGGAAAACCTGGAAAAATGTCTATACCCATTCCCTCTGATTGCTCTGCAAGCCACCTACAAAGATTAGCCAAACTAATTATATAGTTTCCATGGTTTTGCATTGGTGGCAAAAAGAAAGATGGTACTGGTAAAGAAATTTTATCGTTAATAAAGAACTTTAGACTATCTTTACTAACCGCTACATTAAGTGGCGCATTTTTTTCCTTCCAGTCAGGAATTAGCTCATCAAGTGCAGTGGTCTCAAAGACATTTCCAGAAAGTATATGTCCACCGATTTCTGCACTTTTCTCTAATATGCAAATTGTCTTATCTTGATTTTTTTCCTTAAAAATTTGAGCTAATTTTATCGCAGTTGCTAAGCCTGATGGGCCGGCGCCCACAATAACAACGTCGTAATCCATTGATTCTCTTTCCACAATATCTACCCAGCTATTTAAATTTTAGTTAAATCCTATATATTACTTATTGACTAAATTTAAATATGAAAATCTTGGTTCCAATTAAAAGGGTAAATGATTACAACGTCAAGGTTAGACCAAATCAATCTAATACAGATGTTGAGCTTAACAACGTTAAAATGGCAATTAATCCCTTCTGCGAAATTGCAGTAGAAGAAGCAATCAGATTAAAAGAGTCTGGAAAAGCCACTGAAATAGTTGTTGTAACTATTGGAGATAGCAAACATCAGGAGCAACTTCGAACAGCATTGGCGCTTGGAGTTGATAGGGCAGTCCACGTTAAAACCGAATACAATCTTCAACCACTAGATGTAGCAAAAGCACTTGCGAAAGTTTATGAGAAAGAAACCCCTGAACTTGTAATAATGGGTAAAGTTGGGATAGATGGCGATCATAATCAAACTGGACAAATGTTTGCATCTCTATTGGAATTACCACAAGCTACATTTGCCTCCGAACTGAAAGTTGAGGGCAATAAGATTGAGGTTACAAGGGAAATAGATGGAGGTCTTGAGACTTTATCTACAGATCTGCCGGCAGTTGTTACGACCGATCTAAGATTAAACGAACCAAGATACGCCTCTCTACCTAACATAATGAAGGCAAAGAGAAAGCCTCTTGAAGAAATTAATATTGATGATTTAGGCATTGATGTAAACGAGAAAGTTACATTATTGAAAGTTGAGTCACCTCCAGAAAGGGAAGAGGGTGTGAAAGTTGAAAGTGTAGATCAACTGGTAGAGAAACTTAAAAATGAGGCCAAAGTGATATGAAAATTTTAGTTTTAGGCGAACATAATGAAAATGAAATTCAACAAGCAACGCTTTGCGTTGTTGATGCAGCTAAAAAACTTGGTGGTGAAATTGATATAATGTTAACGACAAACGCATCAGACAAGGTTATAAATCAGGCATCGACAATAGATAGCGTTTCTAAAGTCTTGCATTTTAGTAATGAAAGGTTTCAAAATATTGTTGGTGAGGATGTCGCTGAATGTGCTTTATCGATTTCAGATGATTATGACTTTTTCCTTACAAGCTCTAGCACAACAGGCAAAAATATCTTGCCAAGAATTGCAGCAAAACTTGATATACAGCAAATCTCTGAAATTATAGAAATAATAGATCCAAAAACATTCAAGAAGCCAATTTATGCAGGCTCTTGCATTGCCACTGTAAGTACATCACAGAAAAAGAATGCTTTGACTATAAGAACTACTTCCTTCGATAAAGCAGAATTAGGTTCAGGTTCTGCAGTTGTCGAAACCAAAAATTGTCCAGATTTCTCATCTAGAAGAACAGACTTTGTTAAAAATGAACTAACAGTTTCTGATAGACCAGAATTAACGGCGGCAGATATTATAGTTTCAGGTGGAAGAGGGATGCAAAATGCTGATAATTTTGCACTACTAGATGGTATAGCAGGAAAGTTAAATGCAGCTGTTGGAGCTTCCAGAGCAGCAGTTGACTCAGGTTTTGCACCTAATGATTATCAAGTAGGGCAAACAGGAAAATCTGTTGCTCCAAATCTTTATATTGCAGTTGGCATATCTGGAGCAATTCAACATTTAGCTGGAATGAAAGATTCAAAAACAATTGTAGCTATAAATAAAGATGAGGAGGCACCAATATTTAAAGTGGCAGATTACGGGCTTGTAGGTGATCTTTTTGAACTACTACCAGAACTGGAATCAAAACTTTAATTTGTTAGTAAAAAAACAATTAAAGCAATGACAACTACAAACGAAAAGAACATTAAAACCAATGCTAAAATCAAGCTTTTTATATCGGCAAAATCTTCTGTAAGGTCTTTTTCTTTTCCAACTCCTATAAACAGAGAAAATGCTTTCTTCAGGATTTTCATTTAATGGTTAATAATAAATTATGATTAAAGTTACTAAAAGTGGTGAGAAATACTTAACTGAACTTATTGAGAAAAAGGATAGTCCCTGCGATATTAGGATATTTGTCTCTGATCCAGGGACGCCTATTGCTGAAACATGTCTTGCATTTTGCAATAAAGAAGATTCAGAACCAACAGACGAAATAATAAAATTTAAAGGGTTTAATTTATTTATTGAACAAAAAAGCTTGTCTTATCTTGATGATGCAGAGGTTAATTATGATAAAGACAATTTTGGTGGACAATTGACCATCAAAGCTCCAAGCTCAAGAGTACCAAGAATTGGTAAGAACGCCTCTTTAGAGGATAAAGTAAATCATCTTATTTACGGCGAAATTAACCCACAGCTAGCTTCACATGGAGGTAATGTGACGCTACATGAAATTACAAATGATAATTATGTAGTTTTACAATTTGGGGGTGGGTGCCAAGGATGTGGAATGGTTGATGTTACATTAAAAGAGGGAATTGAAAAAACTCTTGTAGAGAATATACCTGAAATCAGAGGCGTCAGAGATATTACAGATCATACAAAAGATGAAAACGCGTACTATAAGTAACTATTCTTCAGCTGAATACTTGTAGATTGCTACAAGAACTCCAATTTTAGGGTGATCAAAATATTGTAGCTCGTCGTAATCAACCCTTCTCTGGTTGTCAATAAAGAAAAGCTGGCTTTGCTTATATCTGCCCTCAGTTAAATCAATTTTTTTTCTCTTGTATTCAAAAGAGATCATATCTGCAATCCTTAGATCTGACTTACTCAAAAGCACAGACCTAGAAACCATGTCCTCACCCAAAATGCACTTCACATGCATCCGAGGATATCTTGATTTAAACACTTTAACTGCACATTGATTGTCTCCCTCAGACACAAGAACAAAGGGTGTTAAATTTTCTTCCTGAAGAGGTTGATACCAAGCTTTGTGGTCACTTAAAAAAAGATCATCAATCTGCGAAATCCTTCTCATTGTTCCATTTAACTCGTTCTTCTTCGTTTCCAATATCCTGTAAAATGGTGGGACTATAAGCTGTTCAAGTTCATTATCTTGATAATCAAAAATTTTAGGAATTGGCTCGAGAAAGTTCATATCAAATTTAAATGTGTTCTCTTTTAGAATGTCATCATTAATAACTGGTGCAGAGTAGTTTTCAAGAACCAAAACTTCATCGAAAAAGTACTCATCAGGTGGGAGTGTTTTGAATGTTTCAGAAGTTTGCTGATCCTCCCAAATGATTGTTGCAACTTCTACTTTGATAATGCTTAAATCTTCTTGGGAATAAAGCTCAAAAGAAAAACCAATAAAAAGATATAGAAACTTGAAAAAATTACTCATAAAGTTTTTAATACCATTGATTGAAACCAATATACCACTAAATTATACATTGGTATCTAAAACAAAAAATGAATCGGGAGTTGGGTAAAAATGGATCTTAATTTTTCAAAAGAGGATATGGCATTTCAGGAAGAGGTAAAAGACTTCCTAGACAAAGAGTATCCACAACACATACGCGAAAAGATGGATAATGGTGATGACCTCACCAGAGAGGAAATAGTTGAATGGCATAAGATTGTCGCAAAAAAAGGCTGGATGGGACACTCATGGCCTGTTGAGCATGGCGGCACCGGATGGGACGCAACCAAAAGGTATATCTATCTTCGTGAATTAGCCATGAATGGTTGTCCTCTTTTCATTCCCTTTGGTCTACAAATGGTGGCACCAGTAATTTGGACTTTTGGTTCGCAAAAACAAAAAGAACATTATCTACCGAGAATACTAAATTTTGATGATTGGTGGTGCCAAGGTTACTCAGAACCTGGGTCAGGTTCGGACTTAGCTTCATTGAAATGTAAGGCTGAAAGAGTTGGAGACGAGTATGTAATAAATGGTGCTAAAATTTGGACAACACTTGCACAACATGCAGACTGGATATTTGTTCTAGTTAGAACACAAGACACTGGCAAGAAACAAGAGGGAATTACATTCATATTAGTTGATATGAATACTCCAGGAGTAGAAGTTAAACCTATAATTACTATTGATGGAGACCACGAGGTAAATTATGTATTTTTCAATGATGTTCGTGTTCCAGCAGAAAATGTTGTTGGTGAAGAAGGACAAGGTTGGACTTACGCAAAATTTTTACTTTTTCATGAAAGAAGCTCAATTGCTGGCGCTCCACAAATGAGAAGAGCAGTAAATGCATTAACGAAAAGGGCTGAAAAAATATATCATGGTGACAATCCGCTTTCAGATGATCCCTCTTTCAAGTCAAAGATTGCACAGTTTAATTTAGATTTAGATGCCCTTGAAATGACTGAACTAAGAGGTTTAGCTGCAGAAAGAGAGGGGAAGGGCCCAGGTCCAGAATCCTCATTGCTAAAGATCAAAGGAACGGAGCTTCAGCAAAGAATAACAACACTTGCCCTAGAGGCAGCTGGACACGAAGCACTTCCATTTGGTGGTCCATATGGATTTAAAAATAAAGAAATATCATCTCCTAAGATTGCACAAATATCTGCTGCTAAATATTTGAATTTTCGAAAGGTCACTATTTATGGTGGAACAAATGAAATTCAAAAAAATATTATTGCTAAAGCAGTATTAGGAATTTAGTAATGAATTTAAGCTTTACCGAAGAGCAAATTTTACTCAAGGATAGTATCTCAAAGTTTTGCTCTACTGATTATGACTTCGAGAATAGAATGAAGTCAATTAACTCCGAAAAAGGATATAGCCCAGAACATTGGCGGATGTTCGCTGAATTAGGTTGGCTTGCTGTTCCTTTCTCTGAGGAATATGGCGGTCTTGATGGTGATCAAGTTGACCTTAGTGTTGTTTTTGAAGAATTTGGTAAGTCACTGGTGGTAGAGCCTTACCTATCAAATATCGTGCTTGCTGGTGGTGTTCTGAGGAGAATAAATTGGGCTGAGAAAGGTTCATTTATTGAAGACTTAGTTTCAGGTTCTAAGCAAATCTCTCTTGCAAATTATGAGCCTCAAAAGGGATACAATCTAAGCAACATTGATACTGCTATCGATGCAGATGGTAATCTGAATGGTAGTAAATCAACCGTCTTAAATGCTACCAATGCCGATTACTTTCTAGTTTTTACTAAAAATATGGATAGCTATGCTTTTGCATTGGTTCCTAAAGATGCCGAAGGGATTGAGGTAAAAGGCTACAAAACATATGATGGATTTGTTTCTGGTGAACTTGTCTTTAAGAATTGTAAGCCAGAAGCATTAATTAGTGATGAGAATAGTCTTGAAGTTCTTGAGAATGTCATCCTTGATGCGCTTGTATGTATTTGCTCTGAGGCAATAGGAGCGATGGAGAAATCCTATCAACTTACAATTGAATATACAAAACAAAGAGAGCAATTTGGGCAGTCACTTTCAAAATTTCAAGCACTACAACATAGAATGGTTGATATGTTTATGGAAACAGAATACGCAAAATCATTTTTGATTAAAGTTCTCGCCACAGATGAAGATAATGAGAAAGTAAAACTTACTTACGGACTGAAAAATCAAATATCAAAAGCTGGAAAACAAGTAGGCGAAGAGGCTGTTCAATTGCATGGTGGCATGGGAGTTACAGAGGAAATGTCCATTGGTCATTATCTTAAAAGACTTATGGTCATAGCAAATATCTTTGGTAGTGCGGACTACTACCTTTCTAAATATATTGAAAAATAATTTTGGTTAAGAGGTTCAACCCAGATAAACGTCGTAGACCGAGAGTCGATGACTATTTTGGTGATTGGAAATGGAGAGAGGGTCTTGCCGAGTCCATGGTTCCAATTATTGGAAAACTTTTTAGAAATGGGGTAAGAATTTTGATGTATGGCAGAGCTCTATCAAATTGTTCTGCAATCGAAATCATGAAGCTTCATCGTTTTGTACGAGAGATTGAAGGAAACGAACTCAGTGAAATAGAGACGTATCCAATTCTTGAGCAAATCTCCAAAATGAAACTTCTTCCATGTGAGATAGATCTAGGAGAAATTGTAACCCAATTGTTAGAAAACCCTAAATTAGTGACTAGTTTATTTGTTAAAGATCTTCTTAAAGATCAAATTCGTACAAAACGCTCTTATCCCTTAAGACCAAAGGATGTTGTGTTATATGGTTTTGGAAGAATTGGACGAATACTGACAAGAATTTTAGTTGAAGATACAGGTGCAGGTTCAAATTGGAGATTACGCGCTATTGTAATTAGACCTGGGACAGGAAAAGATGATTTAATTAAAAGAGCTAGTCTCTTGAGAAATGATTCAATACATGGAGAATTCCCTGGAACAATTCGCGTTAATAAATCAAATAATTCTCTGATAGTAAATGGAAATGAAATATTTATAATTTCCTCTGATAATCTGAGAAAAACAAACTTTAAACAGTTCGGAATTAAAAGAGCAACTCTCATTGATAATACCGGTGTTTGGACGGATGAGGAGGGGCTATCCCAACATCTCAAAAATCCTTCAATAGAAAAAGTAATCCTAACAGCTCCAGCCAAAGGAAAAATTAAAAATATAGTTTATGGGATTAATGAAAACAGAATTAACCAAAATGATAAAATTTTAGGTGCAGCATCTTGTACAACAAATGCAATTGTACCTGCTTTAAATATTGTTGATGAAAATTTCAAAATTTTAAATGGACATGTAGAAACTATTCATGCTTATACGAACGATCAGAATCTCATTGATAATTACCATCCTTCCGATAGAAGGGGTAGGTCTGCAGCGCTTAACCTAGTTATTACGAATACAGGAGCAGCTAAAGCAGTATCAGAAGTATTGCCTCAGTTGAAGGGAAAGATTACTGCTAATGCGATAAGAGTTCCAACCCCAAACGTTAGTCTTGCCATAATGCACCTTACTGTTAAGAAAGGTGTATCAGTTGAAGACTTAAATGACTGTTTTAGAAAGGCAGCTTTTCGTTCAAATTTGAGAGAAACAATGGATTATACTAACTCGATTGATGCTGTATCATCAGACTTTTACAGCAATGCTTTTGCTCTTATCTATGACTCTCAAGCAACATCAACAAATTTTAATAATATTACAATTTATTGTTGGTATGACAATGAATATGGTTACTCTAAGCAGGTGGTAAGACTTCTAAAAAAAGTTTTAGGGGTAAATCTAACAAGGTACCCAAAATTATAAATGAAGAGGATAAAAGCAAAGAGGGGCCTAAGTATACCTCTGCATGGCGCTGTAAAAGAATCAATAATAAGCTCTAAAGACCTTTTGGAACCAAAATTTGTTGGGATTTTAGCTGAAGACTACTTTGGCTTGAAACCAAGATTTGTAGTTTCTGAAGGAGATAATGTGAGGGTTGGAGATCCAATTTTTGAGGATAAAACCAATGAGGGTTTTTATGTCACTTCGCAGGTAAGCGGAAAAATACATGCGATTAATAGAGGCGATAAAAGAGCACTTGTTTCAGTAATCATTGAAAATGATAAGACGTATAAATCTGAAGAATTGAAACTATCGGGAGTATTTAAAGAAGATATTATATCCGCAGGCTTGTGGGACTCTTTTAGAGAAAGGCCATATGAAAGAGTTCCCAGAATAGGGACAGAGCCTGACTACATTTTTGTAAATGGTTGCAAAAAAGATGTACTCGAAATCTGTCCGTCTAAAATACTTTCTTTAGAAATTAAAAATTTCAATAAGGGGTTAGCCGCGTTAGAGGAGTTAGCTAACAAAAAGGTTTACATTACATTAAATGAATTGGTCGATCTTCAAACCAACAATTCTGAGGTTGTATTAGTTGAAGGCAAACAACCTTCTGGAAGCTCATCTTTTCATATTCAAGAAATAAAGCCACTTAGAAAGAGTCAGAAGACATGGACTATTGACTCTCAGGATGTTATCAGATTAGGAAATTTTCTCTCCACAAATAAACACTCATTCCAAAGGTTTGTCAGCATTACTGGTCCAGCCTGTTATGAGCCTAAAGTTGTCAAAACAATATTTGGTGGAAGTTTGGATGAATTAACTGCAGGAAATGTACATGAGAATTCCAGATTAATATCTGGCAATGCTATTTATGGTACAAGTGGCGATAGTTATGTAAATTTTTTGTCTCGTTATACAAACCAAATCTCAATCATATCGGATAAAGCAGATTCAACTTTGTTTAACTGGCTAAAGCTAGGGCAACAGGATCACAGTGTTACAAACGTCTTTTTATCAAGCATGCTAAAACCCAAAGAGTTTCATTTTGATACAAATATAAATGGTGGTTACAGAGCAGTCGTACCAATTGGGGTCTTTGATGAAATTAATCCCTTTAACTTTGATCCAACATTACTATTAAAGTCTTTAGCGATTGGTGACCTAGTAGCACTTAGAGAGTTAGGTATTTTTGATCTTACTAGCGAAGATATGGGCATCTTTTCGTATGTTTGCCCTAGTAAATACGACTATGTGGCACTATTTAATGACTGTATTGAAGAAATCTGGAAGGAGGAAAACAGTTGAAATTTTTAGAGCGTTTTTTTGATAAAAATAGGCCAAGCGAAAAACACACCTTCTATTATTTATACGAAGTAATTCAAAACTTCTTTTTTTCATCCAAAGTTGTAACAACAGGCAAGACTCATATAAGAGACAAACTTGATATACAAAGAGTCATGGTTATTGTTTGGCTTGCAACATTTCCAGCCATGTTTTGGGGAATGTACAATATGGGCGCGTTTGGCCTTGATTATTTGCAGACTGGAGGATTTAAGACAACTGGTGACTGGCATAATTCGTTAGTACAGCTTGTAGGGACAAATCCTGAAAATCATCTTCATAGAGTTTGGTTTGGAATGGTCTATTTTATTCCAATTTATTTAACTGTATTTGTGACAGGCATTGCGTGTGAAGTAGTCTTCTCAACTATAAGACGTCATGAGGTCAATGAAGGTGCATTTGTCTCAACAGTCCTTTTTAGTTTGAGCTGTCCTCCTGACATTCCACTATGGCAAGCAGCTACAGGAATTGCCTTTGGAATTGTGGTTGGAAAAGAGCTTTTTGGGGGCACCGGAAAAAACTTCCTAAATCCAGCGCTTACAGGTCGAGCATTCATTTATTTTGCATATCCCAGTGAGCTATCTGGTGATATGGTGTGGGTTGCAGGATTAGCGGATAATGGTGCTATTGATGGATACTCTGGAGCTACAGCACTTGGAATAGGAGCGTTAGAGGGGATTAACGGGATACAAGCAAATTTTAGCTGGATGCAATCATTCCTCGGACAGATTCCAGGCTCTATTGGTGAAACCTCAACGCTTTTAATACTATTAGCTGGTATTTATATGGTTTACACAAAAATTGCATCTTGGCGAATTATTATGGCGACCCTCTTGGGCATGATAGCCACTTCCTCATTGCTAAATTTTGTAGGGTCAGATTCAAATCCAATGTTTTCAGTGCCCTGGTATTGGCATCTAACTATTGGAAGCTTTGCTTTTGGACTGGTTTTTATGGCTACTGAACCTGTAACAGCTGCGAATACTAACATGGGTAGATGGATATATGGTCTATCAATAGGGGTCGTTGTGGTGTTGATAAGAGTTGTAAATCCTGCTTTTCCTGAGGGAATGATGCTAGCAATACTATTTGCAAATTTACTCGCACCTGCTATTGATTTTGCTGTGACTGCAGCCAATACTTCAAGAAGAATGGAGCGTTATAATTCATGAGAAATTTATTTATTCCTCTTTTAGCCTGCATTGCATGCGCCGTGATAGTTTCTATTACTGCCGTATCAGTACGAGAAAAACAAAATGAGAACCTTGAATACGATAAAAAAACCAAGATTCTTCTTGCTGCAGGGATTATCGCAGAAAACATAGACGAAGAATTTACTAACATTACAACACTTTATATCGACTTCAAAAAAAATGAGCTCGTTGAAATGGAAGATAATTATGACCCAATAAAAGCAACTTTTAACCAAAATTCATCCACGTTAGTACCAAAGGAAAAAGACATTGCAATTTTGAAAAGAAGAGAAAATATAGGCCCAGTATATTTATGGCTAAATGACCAAAATAGTATTGATAAAGTAGTTGTTCCAATACGTGGATATGGTTTGTGGGGAACGCTTTATGGATATTTATCCCTGGATTCAGACTTAAATACCGTTAGAGGCATTGAGTTTTATGATCATAAGGAAACTCCTGGTCTTGGAGCGGAAGTTGAAAATCAAGATTGGAAAGACTTATGGGAAGGAAAACTTCTTTACGGCAATGATGGTGGTGTTCAGCTTAAAGTAGTTAAAGGCTCAGCAAAAGGCAAGTATCAAATAAATGGCCTGTCAGGAGCAACCTTAACCAGCAATGGAGTATCAAATATGATTAATTATTGGCTTGGTAGTGATGGTTACGGCCCAGCCCTTGAAAAAATCAAATTACTTTATGGTCCACAGGTAGCCATGCAATGAAAGAAATTAGAGCTCTGTTATTTGATCCCATAGTTAAGAACAATCCTATTGCATTACAGATTCTTGGGATTTGTTCCGCCTTAGCAGTTACAGTTAAGATGGATGTAACCATGATTATGTGTATAGCACTCACATCTGTGGTTACATTATCTAATTTCTTTATTTCAATTATTAGACTCTATATCCCTGATAGTATCAGAATAATAGTCCAAATGACTATTATTTCCTCGTTGGTTATTATGGTAGACGAGATTTTAAAGGCCTATGCCTATGAGGCAAGCAAAGAGTTGTCTGTATTTGTAGGTCTAATTATTACAAATTGCATTGTCATGGGGCGAGCAGAGGCTTTTGCAATGAAAAATCCGCCACTTAAAAGCCTAATTGATGGCTTCGGGAATGGTTTGGGTTACAGCTTTATCTTAATAGTTGTCGCTACCATACGTGAGGTTTTTGGGAGTGGTACTTTTTTTGGTGTACAAGTTATGCCAGATTTTTATCCAACTAATAACTTCCTACTTTTGCCTCCCAGCTCATTCATAATAATCGGGCTAATGATTTGGGTTATAAGATCTTTTGATGATGATCAAGTTGATGAAAATGAATTCCCACTAAAAGCACATACCTATAAGCCATTAACTGCTAAAAAAGAGGTTATCGATGGCTGACTTATTAAGTTTATTTGTGAGAACTGTATTTATAGAGAATATAGCTCTTTCTTTATTCCTAGGGATGTGCACATTTTTTGCTATTTCTAAAGAAGTTAAGGCTGCATTTGGCCTAGGAATTGCTGTAGTTGTTGTTCTAGCAATTACTGTACCACTTAATAATATAATTTACACATATGTTCTTAAAGAGGGGGCATTGTCTTGGGCAGGACTAGAGAATACAAACTTAGAGTTTGTCGAGCTTATTACATATATTGGTGTTATAGCAGCTGCAGTACAAATTTTAGAGATGTTTTTAGATAAATATGTCCCAGTTTTATATAACCAACTCGGTATATTCTTGCCATTAATAACTGTAAATTGTGCTATTTTAGGGGCCTCTTTAATTATGGTAGAAAAGAACTATAACTTTATTGAGAGTGTTACTTACGGTCTCGGTGCAGGGTTCGGTTGGGCACTCGCTATAGTATTACTAGCAGGCATTAGAGAGAAGTTAAAATATAGTGACTTGCCTAAGGGACTGAGAGGATTAGGAGGCACTTTTATTATTGTTGGATTAATGAGTTTTGGATTTATGTCATTTGGAGGAATAATTTTATAAATGGATCTTTACCTTGGAATAATAGCATTCACTACAATCGTAAGCATGCTTGTTGGGTTTGTGATGTTCGCTAGATCACAACTTGTTGCCAGTGGCAATGTAACAATTGAAATAAATGGTGATCCTGAGAAGAAAATAGTGGTGCCAACAGGCGGCAAATTATTGAGCACACTTGCGTCAAAAAATATTTACTTAGCCTCAGCTTGTGGGGGAGGAGGCACTTGTGCAGAATGCAAATGCCAAGTAAATGAGGGAGGCGGTGATATTTTAACAACGGAAAAATCTCATTTTAATTATAAGCAACAAAGTACTAACTGGCGTTTGTCATGTCAGGTTCCTGTAAAAAGAGATATGAAGATCCAAGTGCCTGATGAAGTCTTTGGAGTAAAAGAATGGGAATGTGAAGTAGTTTCTAATGAAAATGTTGCAACATTTATAAAAGAATTGATCTTAAAGCTTCCTGAAGGAGAAAATGTAAAATTTAAAGCTGGAGGCTATGTTCAGCTTGAAGCACCAGCTTTTAAAGCTATAAAATATCAAGATTTTGATATTGCTGAAGAGTATCATGAAGACTGGAATAGATTTAAAATTTGGGATAATGTTGCCACCAACCCCGAACCAATAATAAGAGCATATTCAATGGCAAATTATCCTCTTGAAGAGGGTGTTTTAAAGTTTAATATAAGAGTGGCCTCGCCACCACCTGGTTCATCTTTCCCTCCAGGCATTATGTCATCCTACGTATTCAGCTTAAAACCTGGTGATAAAGTAAAGGTTTTTGGACCATTTGGTGAGTTTTTTGCACGGGAAACAGAAAATGAAATGGTTTTTATTGGAGGAGGTGCTGGTATGGCTCCCCTAAGGTCACATATTTTTGATCAACTAATTAGACTTAATTCCAACAGAAAAATTTCATTCTGGTATGGAGCAAGAAGTATGAAAGAAATTTTCTACAAAGAAGAGTTTGAAAAACTCGCAAAAGAATACGAAAACTTTTCTTTCAACATTGCTTTGTCTGATGCGCTTCCTGAAGATAAATGGAAGGGACTAACAGGTTTCATTCATCAAGTAACACAAGATGAGTACCTGTCTAAACATCATGCTCCTGAAGACTGCGAATATTACCTCTGTGGTCCTCCCATGATGAATTCTTCTTGTATCAAAATGCTCACAGATCTGGGTGTTGAAGAAGAAAATATAATGCTTGATGATTTTGGTGGTTAGATCCCTTTTATTAATTTTCTTACTAGTTGGATGCCAACAAGTCACATTTACAAGTGCTGATGGTGAAATATACGGAACTACTTACAAATACCACATTGTACATCCAAAAAATGAAGAACTAGATCCGCTGATAGTCAATAAGATTGATGATGAACTTAAACGTATAGATTTAATATTTTCGACATATAAAAATGACTCTGAGGTTTTGAATACCTCAATTGAAGTGATGGATACATGGTCTGAGGACTTAAAATATTTATATGATCTTTCTTTAAATGTAAGTAAAAAAAGTGAGAATGCTTTCAACCCACTCAAAAATAGTGAACTTGATTTCTCTGCAATAGCAAAAGGCTATGCAGTCGATAGAGTCGCAGAAATTATGACAGGGAATGGAGTTTTAAATTACTTTATAGAAATAGGTGGTGAAATTAAAGCTAAAGGATTAGCTCATCATCAAGGTAATTGGAGGTGGGCTATAGAGGATCCTTTTAGTTTTAATCCAAAGGCCTTCAAGTCTTTTTTTATCCCTTCAGAGGGTCTCTCTATAGCAACTTCTGGAGAGTATAAAAATCCCGGACATATTTGGGGAGATGGACCGAGAGATATTGCTAATGTCACAGTATTGCACGCAAATGCAGCTAGCGCAGATGCATGGGCCACTGCAATGTATGTTTTAGGTTCAGAAAAAGGTTTAAAACTTGCAGAAAGAGAGCAAATTGCAGTTTTTTTTATTAAAAAGGATGGAGTAACTATTAATTCAACAGAATGGAGTAATATATATCCATGATCAATATTGTCTTAGGTCTAATTGTAGCTACTTTAGCTATTTTAGGAATGTCCATAGGTCTTATTCTCAAGAAAAAACCTTTACAACCAAGCTGTGGTGGCGTCTATCTCTCTAAGGGCGATACGTGTCAAGTTTGTGGAAAGATCAAAGAGTGAAATTTAATTAAAATTGATCCTCTTCAGTGGAACCTTTTAAAGCTGATGTGGAACTTTGGCCACCCTCAATGCATTCATTAACAGCATCAAAATAGCCAGTACCAACTTCTTGCTGATGAGAAACAAATGAATATCCCTTATCGGCATCTTGAAATTCCCTTTCTTGTAGCTTTACATAGGCTGTCATACCCTCATCAACATAGTCTTTGGCAAGACTAAACATTCCGTGCCACATAGAGTGGATTCCCGCAAGCGTAATGAATTGAAATTTATATCCCATAGCACCTAGTTCTTTTTGGAACTTTGCAATGGTTGCATCATCTAAGTTTTTCTTCCAGTTAAATGAGGGTGAGCAATTGTAAGCAAGCAAAATTTCAGGATTTTCTTTCTTAATAGCCTCTGCAAACTTCTTTGCTTGATCGAGGTCTGGTTTCGAGGTTTCGCACCAAACCAGATCGGAGTAGGGTGCGTAAGCCAGGCCTCTTGAGATTGCTTGATCAATACCTGCTTTTGTTCTAAAAAATCCTTCAGGTGTCCTCTCTCCAGTCATGAAAGGCGCATCATTTTCGTCTACATCTGAAGTAACTAGGTCTGCAGCATCAGCATCTGTTCTGGCCACTAGTATTGTAGGAGTGTTGGATACGTCTGCAGCAAGTCTTGCAGCAATCAATTTTTGTACGGCTTCTTTAGTAGGCACTAATACCTTACCACCTAAATGACCACATTTCTTAACACTTGCAAGCTGATCTTCGAAATGAACTCCTGATGCACCAGCTAAAATCATCCTCTTCATTAATTCAAATGCATTTAAAACTCCACCAAAGCCAGCTTCAGCGTCAGCAATAATCGGTGCAAAAAAATCAAAGTTGGGTTTTCCATTTGTCCTCATCCACTCAATTTGGTCTGCTCTTCTGAAAGAATTGTTTATTCTTCGTATAAGTTGTGGTACTGAATCGACCGGATATAAAGACTGATCAGGATACATTGTATCTGCAGTGTTATTATCAGCAGCTACTTGCCAACCAGAACAATAAATTGCTTTAACACCGGCTTTCACTTGCTGCACAGCCTGTCCTCCAGAAAGGGTACCCAAACAATTAATATAATCCTCACTATTCAGGTAATCCCAAAGCTTTTCCGCACCTTTCCTAGCTAAGGTATACTCAGGCTGTAAAGAGCCTCTTAATCGAATAACCTCCTCGGCTGAGTAAGGTCTTTTTACATTCTTCCATCGGGGGTTGCTCTTCCAATATAAATCTAGAGTTGAGACTTGATCTTTGAAATCCATTTATATGCTCCTGTAAGCAGGCAAAGTGAGGAAATCAGTTAATTTCTCGCTTAAAACTAAATCTACAAGTAGTTGTCTAGCCTCAAGAAACTTACCGGAATCCAAAGAGTTTTGCCCAACCTCTTCTTGCACAACATTGTATTCTTCATCAAGAATTTTTTCAAACGATTCCTTGGATGCGACTATACCTGTATCCATCTCAACCGAATGCTTTACCCATTGCCATAATGAGCTTCTTGAAATTTCTGCAGTTGCTGCATCTTCCATAAGACCATAAATTGGGACGCACCCAATACCTCGAAGCCATGCCTCAATATATCTTAAACAAACTCTTATATTTGAACGAAAACACTCTTCAGTGTATTCACCTTTACAGGGCTCAATAAGATCTGCTTGAGTAATAAGATCATCTTCTCTCATTACATGCATTTGATTTGTATTGCCTGCTTCAAACGAATTTGAAAAAACATTGTTTGCAATGTCAGATAGCCCAGGGTGCGCAATCCAAGTGCCGTCATGTCCATTTTTTGTCTCAAGCATTTTATCAGCAAATACTTTCTCAGATACCTTCTCATTTTCCTGTGGATCTTTTGAAGGAATAAAAGCAGCCATTCCACCCATAGCAAAAGCTCCACGTTTGTGGCATGTTTTTATTAACAATCTGGAATATGCGTTGAGAAATGGTTGGCCCATGCCTACCTGATAACGATCAGGAAGTAATTTTTTGGGATCGTTCTGAAAAGTTTTAATGTAGCTGAATATATAATCCCATCGACCGCAATTAAGCCCTACAATGTGATCCTTCAATTCATAAAGAATTTCATCCATTTCAAAAACTGCTGGCAATGTCTCAATTAAACAAGTAACTCTTACTGTTCCTCTTGGCAGATTTAGATAATCCTCAGAAAAATTAATGATATTGTTCCAAAGGCGTGCCTCAAGATGGGATTGAAGCTTAGGAATATAAAAATAAGGCCCAGTATTTTGATTCATAAGCTCCTTAGCATTATGAAAAATGTAGAGTCCGAAATCACACAAGCAGCCATAAGGCATATCACCATTTATGTCTAAGCCCTTTTCTTGCAGATGAAGGCCTCTTACTCGACACATAAGTACAGCTATTTCCTCATTAAGTTGATATTTTTTTCCAGTGTCTTTATTTTCAAAATTTATTGTTTTTCTCACTGCGTCATAAAGGTTTAATTGGCCCTTTGCTACATTCTCCCAAGTTGGACTAAGTGAATCCTCGAAATCAGCCATAAAAACCTTCACATCGGCATTCAGAGCATTGATAATCATCTTCCTGTCAACGGGCCCAGTTATCTCAACCCTTCGATCAAGCAAATCCTCCGGAATTGATCTTACCTTCCAATCAGCAGACCTTATTTCTTTAGTAGTGCTCAAAAAATTTGGTAACTCACCCTCATCGAAAGATTTTTGCTTCTTGATACGCGCGCTAAGAGTGTTTTTAATATCGCCATCAAATTTGTTGTGCAGAATTTCAAGAAATTTTAATGCCTCTTCGTTAAAAATTAATTCTGTGTCTTTAGGTATGTCAAACTTTAATTTTACACTCATGCTTAATTCTCCTTAGCCAACTTTTCAGCAAGACCAATATATTTCTCTGGTGTTAATTCGAGCAGTATTGATTTGTATTCTTTGGACTGAACAAGATTATTTACAATTTCAATATAAGAATCTTTATTGAGTGCTTTTCCTCGGGTAATTTTTTTTACTTCCTCATAGCCATTATGATTTCCCTCTAATCTAAGAATGCTTTGAATTGCTTCGCCTAAGATCTCATACTTGTCAACCAAATCTAGTTTTATTTTGTCTATATTAGGTTTGAGCTTTGAAACACCTTTTTCTAACGAATTTAAGGCAATTTCAAGATGTCCATAAGCAACACCAATATTTCTCATCACCGTGGAATCCGAGAGATCCCTCTGCAACCTTGAAACAGGCAATTTATTTGCGAGGTGGTTAAATATAGCTGTTGAAAGTCCTAAGTTCCCCTCTGCATTCTCAAAATCAATGGGGTTTACTTTGTGAGGCATGGTTGACGATCCAACTTCGTTGTCATTTTTTTTTAGATAGAAATATTCCAAAGATATATACATCCAAATATCCTGGGAAAAATCTAAAAGAATATTATTAATTCTTATAACGTTTTGAAAAGTTTCTGCTAAAAAATCATGTGATTCTATCTGTGTTGAGACGTTGGAATGTTCAATTCCAAACTTGGATAGAAAATTTTTAGTTTCATTTGTCCAGTCAACACTATTAAGTGCAACCACATGTGCATTGTAATTTCCGGTGGCACCAGCCCATTTTGCAAAATATTTTTGATCTTCTAGTTGTGCTTTTTGACGGTTAAGTCGAGTATAGAAAACGTTTAATTCTTTTCCTAAAGTTGTTGGCGAAGCAGGCTGGCCGTGGGTTTTTGCAAGCATTGGAAGTCCTGACGTTTGATTTTTAAGAGTATTCAAAGACTCCAAAAAAGCATTAATTTTTTCAGCGAATTGTTTATTTGTCTCCTTCATAATCAACGCATAGCTTAGACTGTTTACATCTTCTGAGGTCAATAAAAAATGCACCAAGCTTTTGAATTTTCCGTTTAGCAACTCTACTAAAGAAAGCTCAACTGCTTTCACATCATGATTTGTTTTCTTTTCGATCTCTTTTGCTCTTAAAGCTAAATCATCTGGTATTTCTAAGGCCAAGCGATCAAAAAGCTTTTTTGTTTCCTCATCAATTTCGATCTCTAGTATGTTATCGAGTAGGTATCTCAACCAGTACAACTCTGTCTTCAATCTTGTTTTTATGAGCGCAAGCTCAGAGAAGTGATCACGAGATACTTTTGTTTTATCGTGATATCTTCCATCAAGAGGAGAGAGGCTCCTCAATTCATGGTCATTCATAGGTTCGGTAATTATACCCTCGTTTATCAGCCCAATCGAAATATTTTTCTGAAATTCTTTCTGTAATTACACCACCTCCTATACACTCATCTCCAATATAGATGACAGCCGACTGTCCTGGGGTTACTGCCAGTTGAGGATGATTAAATTCAATTTTATAGCTGTTATTAATTTTTTTAACAACAGAACTAACGGCTTTTGACTGATAGCGGATTTGAACTTCACAATTTAAATGTTCAAAAACCATATTATTAATGAGGTGTAGCTCTTCTACATAACAGCCAGAACTGTAAAGTAAAGGGTGTTTTTCACCTTGAACTACGGTTAAGTCATTTGAATGAAGATCTTTATGTGCTACATACCAAGAGTCTTGTTGTTTTCCTTTTATGCCACCAATTCCAATGCCTTGGCGTTGACCAAGAGTAAAGTACATTAAACCATTATGGTTTCCAATCTTTTTTCCATCTTCATCAAGAATAGCTCCAGGATTTTTACCAAAAAAATAATTTAAGAATTCGTTATGTTTATTTTTGCCTATAAAACAGATTCCTACTGAATCTTTCCTATTAGCATTAAAAAGACCATTATCTGATGCAATTTGTCGTACTTGCTTTTTAGTAAGCTCTCCCAAAGGGAAAACTGATTTTTCCAGATCCTTTCCCGAAACCTGATGAAGAAAATACGATTGGTCTTTAGCTGAATCTAGTCCTCTTAATAGCTTTGTTTTACCTTGTAATGAGGGTGATCTTACATAATGTCCAGTCGCAACATAATCTGCTCCAACATCCAAACAGTAATCTAGGAATGCACCAAATTTAATTTCTTTGTTACATAAAATGTCAGGATTAGGTGTTAATCCTTGTTCATGGTCAGACAAGAATTTTGAAAAAACTTTCTCCCAATAGTCTGTTGCAAAATTTGCTTTGTGCAATGGTATATCAATTTGATCACAGACTTTTTCTGCATCAAGGAAATCTTGCTCAGAGGTACATGTAATGTTTGGCGAATTATTGGTCCAATTTTGCATGAATATTCCTTGGACAGTAAAACCCGCTGATTTTAATAGAAGGGCAGAGACTGATGAATCAACACCTCCAGAAATCCCAACAATTACTCTTTTATTATTCAATTTATTTTATTTATAAGCTTAATATTTAATGTAAATGTAAGTATAATCAAGCCACAAAAATCTTGTATGGCATCATCAAAAATTAAAATTCCATCTTCTGGAGATAAAATTATTTATAACCAAGGAAAACTTGAAGTTCCTGATTATCCAATAATTCCATTTATTGAAGGAGACGGTATCGGAATAGATATTACTCCGGTAATGAAAGCAGTTGTGGATGCTGCTGTCGAAAAAGCGTATTCCGGAAAAAGAAAAATTAGTTGGATGGAAATCTACTGTGGAGAAAAATCTGTTGAAGTTTATGGAAAAGATCATTGGATGCCTGACGAAACTTTGAAGGCATGTGAGGATTATGTTGTTTCAATCAAAGGCCCACTTACAACACCAGTTGGAGGCGGCATAAGATCATTAAATGTTGCTTTACGTCAAGTGTTAGATCTTTATGTTTGTCTCAGACCAGTAAAATATTTCAAGGGCACTCCCAGTCCTGTTAAACGACCTGACCTTGTGAATATGGTGATTTTCAGGGAGAACTCAGAAGATATTTACGCTGGTATAGAATTTAAGTCCAATTCGCCAGAGGCACAAAGATTATTACAGGTTCTTAAGGAGGATTTTGGTGTTACTAAGGTAAGATTCCCTGACAACTGCGGATTAGGAATAAAACCAATTTCTGAGGAGGGAAGCAAGCGTCTAGTAAGAAAATCTTTTGAGTATGCAATTGCAAATAATAGAAAATCTGTTTCCTTGGTACATAAGGGAAATATACAAAAATTTACTGAAGGGGCATTTAGAGACTGGGGCTATGAGCTTGCAAAAGACGAGTTTAATGCAGAATTGCTTGATGGCGGCCCATGGATGAAGATGCCTAATCCAAATACTAATGAGGAAATTATAATAAAAGATGTAATATGTGATGCTTTTCTGCAGCAAATTTTACATAGGCCTGCGGAATATGACGTGCTTGCGTCACCAAACTTAAATGGTGATTATATTTCTGATGCCTTAGCTGCTCAGGTTGGGGGCATTGGAATTGCTCCAGGGGCAAATTTAGGTGATAAAATAGCAGTCTTTGAAGCAACGCATGGCACTGCTCCAAAATATGCAGGACAAGATAGGGTAAATCCAGGCTCTTTAATACTATCAGCTGAGATGATGTTAAGACATTTAGGTTGGATTGAAGCTGCTGATATTATCTTAGATGCAATGGAGAAAACTATACAAAAACGCCAAGTAACTTACGATTTTGCCCGACTCATTGATAATGCCGAAGAAGTTAGTTGCTCAAAATTTGGTGAACTTTTAATTCAAAACTTTTAATATAAATTTCAATGCCAACGGAAGAATACACTTCAGGAAATATTCAGCTTGATGAAGCTGAAGTTGAATTTGATAAGCCCCCTTTGTTTACTGTAGTTTTTTTTAACGACGACTATACGCCAATGGAATTTGTTGTTTATGCAATACAACATTTTTTTGGATATGATCACGCAAAAGCAACAGAAGTGATGCTTCAAGTGCATAATGAAGGATCTGGTAGATGTGGGGCATTTTCACAGGAGATAGCTGAAACAAGGTCTCAGCAAATTAATGCTTTGGCAAAACAAAATGAACATCCATTGAAAACAGATATTGAAGAATTACCAAAAGATTAGATATAGTTAGTATATGCTTTCAAAAGATTTAGAAAACGCACTTAACGAATTATTCAGGAAATGCTCAGAGGACTTGCAAGAATTTGTAACCATCGAGCATCTGCTGCTAGTCCTTACGAAAGAAGAATCCTCTAGGAAAATTTTCGAACATTTGTCAGTTGATATAGCAAGCTTAGAAAAAGAAATAAAAGAATACATCAAAAAGAATGTACCAAAAACAACCGAAAAAAAAGAAATTCAGCCAACTTTAGCATTTCAACGAGTTCTGCAAAGAGCTATTTTTCATGTTCAATCGAGCGGCAAAACCGAAGTACATGGTGAGAACTTACTTGCAGCATTATTTTCAGAAAAGGAAAGTTACGCTGTTTATATGCTAAACAGAAGGAATATCTCTAGACTTGATGTTGTAGAGTATATTTCACATGAGAAAACTGCAGAACTTCAGCCTGAAGGTAGCAAAGAGGAAGCACCAAAAACGAATGAGTCTCTACCAGACTTTTTGGTTAATCTTAATGAAGATGCACGTCAAGGGAAGATAGATCCTTTAATTGGCCGCTCAGAGACTCTTACTAGAATTTTTCAAGTGCTTGGACGTAGGAGAAAAAATAATCCTGTTTTGGTGGGGGAATCTGGTGTTGGTAAAACTGCAATCGCAGAAGGAATGGCAAAAGCAATTTTCGAGGGAAATGCACCAGAAATTTTCAAAGATTATCGGGTATTAGCCCTTGATGTTGGAGGTCTTGTTGCTGGAACTAAATACCGCGGTGATTTTGAGAAAAAGATGAAAATGCTCACAAATTTTTTAGAAAAAGAGAGAAAAGTCATTCTTTTTGTTGATGAAATTCATACTATCATTGGTGCTGGCTCAGCATCTGGCGGCGCTCTCGATGCTTCAAATTTACTTAAACCTGCTTTGGCAAAAGGCGATATTAAATGCGTAGGCGCCACTACTTATAAGGAATACAGACAAATTTTTGAGAAAAATAATTCCCTCTCAAGAAGATTTCAACAAATTGCTATTGACGAGCCCTCTATTGACGAAACTATATCAATTTTAGAGGGTTTAAAAGCTAAGTTTGAGGAATATCACGGCATAAGCTATTCAAAAGAATCATTGAAAGCTGCAGTCGAGCTATCCAATAAATATTTACAAGATTCTAAACTTCCTGATAAAGCAATTGACCTAATTGATGAAGCTGGTTCGCAAAAAAAATTATCTAATCATACTGGTAGAACAATCAGAAAATCTGACATTGAGAATTTAATTTCAAAGATTACAAAAATTCCTACAATGCAGCTTAATGCAAGTAATAAAGAGAATCTTAATAGCCTTGAAGGCAACTTAAAATCAGTGATATTTGGACAAGATCATGCTGTAGAGGCAGTCGTTTCTTCGATAAAAACAGCAAAAGCAGGCATTGGAAACGACGAAAAACCAATATCTTCATTTCTATTTACAGGGCCCACAGGAGTTGGGAAAACCGAACTTACAAAACAGCTTGCACATTTTCTTGGAATTGATTTCGTAAGAATAGATATGTCAGAGTTTATGGAAAAACATACTGTCTCCAAACTTATAGGCTCTCCCCCTGGTTATGTAGGTTATGATCAAGGAGGATATTTAACCGAAGAAATTAATAAGAAACCACATTCGGTATTGCTTTTAGATGAAATAGAGAAAGCTCATCCAGACATTTATAATATTCTGCTGCAAGTTCTTGATTATGGAACATTAACTGACAGCAATGGTAGAAATATAAACTTCAAAAATACTGTAATAATAATGACCTCAAATACTGGAGCTATTGAGGCTGACAGCGATGCAGTAGGATTTATAGAGCAAGGCACAAAAGATAAATTTGAGAAAGCTGTTTCAAAATCCTTCACACCAGAGTTCAGAAATAGGTTAGATGGAATTGTTAATTTTAATAGCCTTAATCAAGAAAACCTTAATTCTGTAGTTGATAAACTTCTCATTGAAATACAGGCGAAACTTAATCAAAAAGGTATTGATATTGAATATAACGAAGATGTAATACAAAAAATATTAGATGAGGGTTATGATCAAAAATTAGGTGCACGCCCGCTATCAAGATCCGTGGATAAGCTTGTTAAAAAACCGATTTCAACGATGTTAATTGAGGACCAAGCAAAACGGGGTGACACCATTAGGATCAAAGTTAAGAAAAAAACTCTGGATTTTTCTGTTGAGAAAAGAGTGAAAATTACTTAGTTCTGAAAGTTATTCTGCCTTTTGATAGGTCGTATGGAGATAACTCAACAGTAACATTGTCTCCGTTCAATATTCTAATGTAATTTTTTCTCATTTTTCCAGAAATGTGAGCAGTAATAATATGATCGTTTTCAAGCTTTACTCTAAAAACTGTATTTGGGAGGACCTCAATCACTGTCCCTTGCATTTCAATACTATCTTTTCCAGCCATAAGTGGGCTATTGTACTCCTTGAAAGCGAAATGTCACTTTTTTGTAAAAAGTTTTTCATGATGTTAAATTCTACGTATTTGACCACATGAGATATTTTTTAACATTAGTAGGGTTAACATTAGTTACAGCTTGCAGTGGAGGCGGCGGCTCTTTAGAACCAGTGCCAAGTCCTGCTCCTGCACCTACTCCTGCACCAACTCCTGCGCCTACTCCTGCACCCACACCAGCGCCTGAGGGGCCACAATGCTCAAGTTCAGTAGATTATGGAGTTGTGATTGATTGCAACGTTACCCATGATGAATTGAATAGAGAATTTTCTTATTATTTACCTTCAAATTACCTTTCTATAACAGACGACCTTCCGCTGTTAATAAGCCTTCACGGTGGAGATGACACCGCAGAAGCAAATCTCTCATATACAGGCTTTGTAGATTTAGCTGAAGAGAAGGATTTTGCCGTTGTGTTTCCTCAGGGGACTGTTGCCGAAAGTAAAGGCTCTACTGGTTGGTTTTCTGGGCAATGTGGAACTTTAGATGTTTGTGATAATGATTTTATAAGTTTCTTGATAGACTCTCTCTCAAACGATCTTGATTTAAATATAAACCTAGAGCGAGTCTATGTAACTGGATTTTCCAATGGTGCTTTCATGGCATATAGTCTAGCCTGTAACTTGAGTGAAAAGATTGCCGCAGTGGCACCAGTATCGGGTTCAATGGATATTGGAAGCATCGCTACTTGTCAATCAGTGCATCCTATGCCTGTAATACATATACACGGTGAAAACGATGGTTCGATTTCTCCGGATGGCAGTGAAAACCATGAGCCGATTGAAGATGTAATAAATTTTTGGAAGGATTTTAATAGCTGCGAGCAGACAGATATTAGTTACGGTAATGACAATAATTCTGACGGGCTGACCTGGACAAGTACTTCCCATACAGATTGCCTAAATGATGTTGAAGTAGAATGGATTGCTCTTGAGGGTTTTGATCATTATTGGCCCATATACCAGGAAGGTTCATATAGTAACAGTGACATTAATGGTTCGTTGGAAATCTGGAATTTTCTTTCGCGTTTTGATACCAGTGGACTCATTGCTGATACAACATCTCCTTCTATCAGTGCAATTCCTAATGCAGCGACTGCGAAACTTATTTCAGAGGGGTTCAATCAGCCCAAATCAGTTCCAGAGCAATGGGCAGTCTTCAGCACTGATATTGAGGAATATTACATTGATCGGGAGGAGCTAGTTCAGAATGCACTCAATAAGTCCTTTGGTGGATATATGAACTACAACTACATGGTTTTCAATGAAGAAGGTCCTGATGAAATTAATCAACCAGTTATGAACAGGCTTATTGAACTACGCTACAACGGTTGGGAAGGGGGCTATACCACAGAGGAACTTAGGAATGTCTCAAGTTGTTTGGCTGGTGCAAATCCAAATGGCTGGGAGAAAGATGAAAATTATGAACAACACTCAACGTGTATGGTATGGAAAAGTTTTCTTCTTGAAAGCCATTCGGCAAATGACCCAAATTACTTCCCAGAAGATTTTGAAATTGAATTAGAAATTGTTCAACACATGCAACACGAATATTTTCATCATTATCAAAGAGCGCACGCTTTAGATAGGGGCTTAGACTACCAAAGTGCTCCTGCTGATGATCCAAATCAAAGTGTCCATGCTCCTTGGTGGTGGATAGAAGGAGCTGCGATGGCTGCAGAATTTTGGTGGATAAGGTCAAATTGGTCCAACCTAAACTTTTTTGATCAATACGATTCGGAAGCAATAGAAAATGTTATTTCATATCATATGAATGGAAGAAACTCTTCCTTCTGGTGGTTTTCCCAAAGGATCCAATCGCCGGGGCCATATACGGACTGGGAAGGTCATACTAATCATGACCTAAATGATTGTAGCAATTGGGAGTTAGGGTTTGAGCATTCTGATGGATACCCAGAGAGTGGGCATAATAACGATGACTGTGAGAATGATTTGGCACCTTTTGCGCCAATTCATTTTATGGCTCATAGATCATCATGGGAGGTAGTTTTAAAGAAAATTCCCGAAGATTACTACGAATATGGCTTTTGGGGAGCTCTAGAACTAAATTTAGGGCTCTCAGAACAAGAATTTTATGACGAATTTAATCAATTAATGCGGTCCTCAAATTGGGAAGAAATTGATACCTCGTTCGCACCAAATGGATGGAATATCCCTAACTACAGCATTGAAGATACTGTTGACTTTGAGAATATAGAATATTACCAGAATGATTAGGTTCCAAGAGCATTCATTTAAGGGTGTAGATAATCTAGTCTTAAACCAGGTTTTAAGGCTTAATGAGAGTCATTATCCACATCTAAGCTCATTGAATAATCTAGATGTTTTAAAGGAACTTATAGCAATGTCGTCTTATAATTCTTTTTTAGAGATAGATAGTGAAATAATTGGTTTTATTATATGTATGAGAGAGGGAAGGGCCCATAAGTCACCTAATTATCAGTACTTTAAAAAAAAGCATAAGCAGTTTCTTTACATTGACAGAGTTGGAGTAAAACAAGACTTTTTAAACATGGGGCTTGGAGCTTATATGTACAATAAACTTATTCACAGTGATGATTCTAAAGAGGTAATATTATGTGCTGAGGTGAATACCAAGCCAGAGAATCTTCCATCAATCAATTTCCATAAAAAAATAGGTTTCAAATTAGTTGAAAAAAAACAGCTAAATATTTCCAACGAAGTTGCATATTTTGAACTGATTAACTAGATTTGGAATATGTATTATGTTGAAGCAAAAGCAAAATTAAATATACCGAAATCATCAATCCTTGAACAAATAAGAAAGCCTGGAAACCTAGAAGATTTTCATCCGTTTTGTAAAAGCAACAAAGCTTTAAAATGGCCTGGTGAAGGGGCTATAGATGAATTAATATATCTAAACGGAATTACATACAAAAGAAGGTTTTACAATTGGACAGAGGACGGATATGACCTTAAGATCGGTGGACGAAGGAGAGAAACAACTGTTAACTGGATAGTTGAAGGAAATAAAGTTCAATCATCCTTAAGGGTAAGAATAAATCCAGATTTCATTACGAAAAATAGAGTTTTAAGGTGGTTCTTATGGCATTTTTATACAAAATATCTACTCAAATCATATATAGATAGTGTTGTAAGAGGATTTAAATATTTTATGAATACCGGTAAAAAAGTACAATCAAATCAATTTGGAAGACACAGTTGGTTCTCATAACAAAGAAAAAAGCTGTTTAATAAAAAAATAATAAAAATAGCAGATATTAATAACATTTCTAAAGTATGAAAAATATTATGTTAAATAATTTAAGCTTCTTAATAAATAAATACTTCTAAAAGCACTAAAAATCACTATATTATAACCTTTGCTGATCTTTTATTATTTTGGTATATATTTAACATAATATATATTATGCGTAGTTAAATATATAGTCTAAATTGTAATAATTACTTAGTGCAAAAAATTGTGATGTACCCTATTCTTAACTTAGTATCATTTATTTAATGGAAATTTATTTTTTAAGTATGGCAATTTTGACTTTAATGTCTTTTTATCTTGCCCAATCATTGAGATCCGCAATAAATAGTGGACAAACTGTTAGAAATGTAGCAAAGGTCTTTTGTTCTATTTTTTGTATTTTTGTTGCATTATTGTTTTTATATGCACACCTATCGTTAAATTTTATATCTTCAACAATAATCTATATATTTCACGTATTTATAATTATTTTTCAAATAGCTATGATTTGGTTTCCAAAACCTGACTAATACGTCCTATTTTTTGCTCTATATCGCCTTTTGGTCCATATAAGTCAAACTTATGCATTAAAAATATTAATTTTCCCTTATATTTGATATTTGAGCTTTGTTTAGTTTTTTTTATATTAAAATTCAATTATTCATTTTTTTAAGGATTTATCTATGTACAAACTTTTTTTATTTTTTTCTACCCTACTTTTAACAAATATTATTTTTTCAGAACCACTTATGAAACCTACTTCACTTTCAAAGGACTTATATGATGTCGAAATTCTTAGTGATAACTACAACGAAAATATTTCACATCCTGATGTTTTTTTAGATTTTGAATACGGTACTAGAGTTGCCAGTCCTGCTCAAATAGAAAATGCTGTTATAAATTACGCAAAGCAATCAGACCGTATAAAAGTTGTTGAATATGGTAAAACCCATGAAGGAAGGTCTTTATATGCAGTTTTCATCTCATCCCCCTCAAACATAGATAATCTTGATAAATTTAAACAATCTTTAGCTGACTTGTCAGATGCAAGAAAAACTAACGATAATAAAGCAAGATCTATTATTAATTCATTACCTGCAGTAGCATGGATGGCGTATTCAATTCATGGAAATGAAACATCAGGAGCTGATGCCGCATTAGGGTTAATTTATCATCTTATTGCAAGTACTGATCTAGAAGTTACCTCAATGCTTGATAATATGGTTGTAATTGTTGATCCTTTGATGAATCCAGATGGTCGTGCAAGATTTGCAAAATCACTTGAACAATACAGAGGAACTGCACCAAACTATGATGATCAATCACTATTACATACCGGTGATTGGCCGTCTGGTCGTACTAATCATTATTTCTTTGATTTAAATAGAGACTGGTTTTACTTAACGCAACCAGAAACACAAGGGCGGGTTCCATTAATCAATAAATGGACACCTCAAATATTTGTTGATGCACATGAAATGGGGGCTCAAGATACGTTTATGACTGGACCAGCTAGAGAACCGATTAATACAAATATGGATAGAGATCTTATTAAATGGGGAAATTTGTTTGCCCAAGAACAAGCTAGTGCTTTTGATGAAAATAATTGGAGATTCTACACTGGTGAATGGCATGAGGATTTGTATCCAGGGTATTCCTTTTATGTAAATTTTCGAGGATCAATGGGAATTCTGTACGAGCAAGCAAGAATGGCAGAAGATGGAGTTCGTAGGCCTGAGGGCACAATTCAATCTTACAAAGAATCTGTTCATCATCAATTTGTAAGTTCAATAGCAAACCTTGAAACACTCTCAAGAAATAGTAAAGCAATGTACAAAGATTATTGGGATGGTAGAAAATACAACGTGTCTAAGGATGGTAAATATGCCAATCAGACTTTCGTTGTTCTTGCAAATAATAATCATCGAAGAATGAATACGCTTGCAGAAAAGCTTAATGCACAAGGCATAGAGATCTTTACCAATGAAAAAACATTAAGAGTAAAAGATGCTTTGACTCAAAATGGAGAAATAAAGCCAGAATTTACCATCCCAGCCGGAAGCATGGTGATTCCAAATCGCCAACCAGAAGCTCCTTTAATTTCAGCAATACTTGAGTTTGATGCTGAAATTTTAGAGTCCGTTTTAGTGAAAGAGAGGCAAGCTACTCTGAGGGATGGTTCTTCTATTATGTATGATACCACAGCATTCAACCTGACAATGATGTACGGCCTTCCTGCAGTAACAGTTCCTGAACATCTCAACGATGGACTTAAAAATTGGCAACCTTACTCCCCGACCTTTGAGGTGAATAACGACGCAGTTATGTGGGCTGTAGATGGTGAAGATGACCTCTCAGTCGCTTTTGCTGCTAGATTAATGGAACTGGAAGCTCAAGTAAGGGTTATCGATAAAGAGGCTGTTCTTTCAAATCATACGTTGCCTCGTGGAAGTGTTGTGGTGCTTGCAATGGATAATCCAAAAGTTGAGAAGCTCTCTGAAAAAGTTGAATCAGTAGCTTTAGATTTGGGCATTTCAGTGGTTTCAATAGAATCTGGCTTTGGTCCAGGTGAGCTTCCAGATTGGGGCGGTAGACATTTTCAACTTTTGACGCGACCACAAATTGCAATCCTTAGTCATGAAAGCTTTAGCTCCTATGATGTTGGAGTTAGTTGGTGGTCTTTAGATCATCATCTTGGTATTCGTCACAGTCAATTGAACTCATCCTTGCTTAGTTATGGTGATTTACGTAGATACAACACTATTATAATGCCAAGTGGATATGGTTTAGATGAAGCTGATATAGCAAAGCTTAAAAATTGGGTTAAAGAAGGTGGGACTTTAATTGCTCATAATAACAGCTCTAGGATACTTGCATCTGAATTTGGTATGGGTTCTGTGAGGCAAGTTCAGCAAACCTTTGAAAAAAGTGAGGAATATAATATAGATCTACAAAGAGAAATACTTGCTCTCAACGATCAGATTAACATTGATGCTGTTCTTAGCAACAAAGCAAATATAGAGTTAAGTTACCCTTGGGAATCAAGACAAGGAAAATATAATCAGCTTGAACTTTCCAGTAGAGATAAATGGCAATCATTATTTATGCCATCTGGAGCAATTGTGGCTGGAAGAACTGATAATCAGCATTGGCTGACGTTCGGATCTCCAAGCACCCTCCCCGTTCTTTATAGCAATTATCCTGTATTAATGACAGGAGGAGGATCGAAGGCAGCAGTGAGGATTGGAGAACTTTCTCAAAATATTCAAGTCGATGCTTATAGAACAATAAACTGGTCTGATATCCCTCCTGGAAACGATCTTAATGTAAGAATGAGTGGTTTGGTTTGGCCTGAGGCAGCTCAAAGAATTGCCAACTCTGCATATTTGACTCAAGAAAGATATGGAAGAGGCCAGTTAATCTTATTTGCTGGTGAACCAAACTTTAGGGCTGCTGCTCTTGGCACAAATAGGCTTTGGCTGAATGCTGTAATATACGGTGCAGGTTTAGGAGCAAGAAAAGCGATAAATCCATAAATTTACTAAGTAATTACAAGAAAGATATTGGTTTAACTACGTAATGAGATTAATCTTAGATTGAGGAGGAAATTATGGAAGAATATCAAATTCTTAATTTAATGAATGTGTCTTTTATCAGTAATGCAATGTATTTTGTGGGTCTTGTTTTATTTACATGGCTTGGTTTTAGATTTGCTAATGCAATCTATGAAGAAGGTAATGCACCGCTAATATCAAAGGTATTTGCTTCATTATATTTTTTATGTGTTGCAGCATTCTTTTTCTTTAATGGACAAGTTGCTGGAAGTATACTTTCGAGTTATTCAGCGCAGCTTGTTGAAATCGGAGCAGCTTCTGGAGAAAGAATTGCTGAATTTGCAGATAATCCTTTGGGACCAGGACAACCTTTAGGTGTATTTTTTAGCGTCTTAATTCTTGTAATGCAACTTGCAAGAACTTGGATTAAAAAACCTGAATAAACTGCAGAAATATTTAAAAGGGCTTCTCTTTAGAAGCCTTTTTTTATTCTTGAAGAGCTAGCATTATTCTAAATGACTAAAAACCTTTCCGTTAAATATTTTTACCCTGCTGGTAGATTTCTCTTAGGTCTTTATTTTTTACTTCCTGGCTTATCAAAAATCTTTCTTTTTGAGGAAAACTTAGAGGTAGTAACCTTAAATAATGTGCCACTCCCAATATTTTCAATGATTACTGCAGCAGCAGTCCAAATCTTTTTCGGTTTAATGCTAATTATTGGAAAATTTGTGCATACAAGTTCACTAGCTTTAGCTTTTGTAACGTTATTAATTAATTTTTATTTACACGATTTTTGGAATATGAGCGGTGATTCAGGCCAAGCTCATGAAACTCAAAACTTTATAAAAAACTTAGGAATTTTTGCCGGGTTGCTTGTCCTCTCAAGAAAAACAAATTAGTTATGAATTGAGGTATTTAATTATTTCTTTTGCTGCATCTCTTCCATGAGCAATTGCATACACAGCAAGGCTTGAGCCAATTATCATATCTCCTCCTGCAAAATATTTTTCATTTGATGTTTGATACTTAAATTTTTCATTGTTTAGTTGTATTAAACCCCAATCATCAACGTTGATTTTTTTATTTGTAAAGAATTCTTGGGGGCTAGCCTGATAACCGAAGGCAATAACTAGTTTATCTAACTCAATCTTCTTTTGTGTGCCTTCCTTAACTTTTGGTTTTTTCCTTCCCGACCCATCATTACCAAACAATTCAGTTTCTTCAGCAATAAGTTCTGATAATTTATCATCTCCCTTAGCCTCAATTATCTGATGATTAAAAAGGAATTCGACACCCTCCTCCATTGCATGTTTAACTTCTTTTCTTGAGCCAGGCATATTTTCAAAATCACGCCTGTAGACACATGTAACTTTTTTGGCACCCTGCCTCAAAGCTGTTCTTACACAATCCATTGCAGTATCTCCACCACCTAAAACAACTACTCTTTGATTCTTAAAATCCATAGATAAAGCATCATTTTCATCCATAAGATATTTTGTATTTTCTGTGAGATAGGGCAATGCTTCTACAATACCATCTTTTTCAAACCCCTTATAATCACCCTTTATCGATTCATATGTGCCTAATCCAAGAAAAATAGCATCATACTTATCTTCAATTTCTGAGAGCTCTTTAGCTTGGACTTCAAAATTCAATACAAATTTTACTCCAAGGTTTTCCAAAATTTCTCTACGTTTGTGAACTATCTTTTTTTCAAGTTTAAATTCAGGAATACCATAAGTAAGAAGCCCGCCAATTTCTGGGTATTTATCAAAAACAACACATTTTATTCCTCTTCTAATTAATGTTTCAGCACAAGCTAAACCTGCAGGCCCAGCCCCAATTACAGCAACCTTTTTTTTGCTTGTTGTATCGATGTATTTTTTTGGGGTCCAGCCTCTACTTAATGCTTCATCAGTAATAAACTTTTCTATTTGACCAATCGTTACCGCTTCATATCCTGTGTTGAGGGTGCATGCGCCTTCACAAAGTTTTTCTTGTGGACAAATCCTTCCACATATCTCAGGGAAAGCATTTGTTTCATGGCAAAGCTCAGCAGCCTCCTCTATTTTTTCCTCCTGCAACAATCCCAGCCAATTCGGGATGTAATTATGTAGGGGGCATTTCCATTCACAATATGGATTGCCACAATCTAGGCACCTACTCGCTTGTTCTTTAGCCTCTGAGATATCTTGATTTTTGTAAATCTCAGAAAAATCAACTTTCCTAACCTCTAATTCTTTATATTCAGGCTCTATTCTCTTCACATCAATGAATTCAAAGTTTTTTTCAGACATTAGGCAGCCTCCTCTCTTGTATTTTTTATAATTTTTTCTAAATTTTCTGCATATGGAGTAACAATCCAAAAAAGGCTTTTATATCTTTCAAAATCGTTTAACAGCTTATTTCCAATAGAACTATTAGTTTCTCTAATAATGTCATTAATTCTATCTTTCAAATAGCTTCTATGGGCCTCCATTTCTTGACTGGTGATTCGGTTGAATGAAACCAGATCTTTATTGCATTTATCAACAAAACTTCTATCTTCATCAAAAACATAAGCAAATCCACCTGTCATGCCAGCTCCAAAATTGTCACCAACTGGGCCAAGAACAATCACTTCTCCTCCAGTCATGTATTCACAACAATGATCTCCTGCTCCCTCAATTATTGCCCTAGCCCCTGAATTCCTTACAGCAAAACGTTCTCCTGCTAAACCATTCGCATAAAACTCCCCTCCAGTTGCACCAAATAAGCATGTATTTCCACATACAACAGACCGATCTTGCTTAATAGTATTATTTTTTGTAATTGTTATTTTGCCGCCGTTCATACCTTTTCCAACATAATCATTTGCCAATCCTCTTAATCTAAGTTCAAGACCTTTCGCATTCCAACAACCAAAACTCTGTCCTGCATACCCATTTAAATTCACAATTAATTTTTCTGGAAATCCTTGCTCACCATAATTTTCAGCAATCAAACCCGACACATTCGCACCAATTGATCTATTAGTATTTTTAATTTTAAATTCAAAGGAGCCTCCCTTACCCTTTTTAATCGATGGGGAAAGTTTTTTCAGGACTTGTTTTGCCAAGCTTTCATCATTAAGTGGAGCGTTTATATTATTTTTTTCTGTATTTATCTGGCTTTTATTTGGTCTATATCTTTTGGTTAGACTGTCCAAGGACATCTTGTCAAAATCCTCCTCAAACCCTATTTTGCATTTTAAAAGCTCTGTTTTTCCTATAATATCGTCAAGTCTCTCATAGCCAAGTTTTGCTAATATTTCTCTGACTTCAAAAGACACAAATTCAAAGTATTTCTTAACTTTTTCCACTTCTCCCAAGAAGTGCTCATTTATTATTCTAAGTTTTTGGGTTGCTACACCGGTAGCGCAATTATTGAGATGGCAAATTCTTAAATATTTACATCCCATTGCAATCATAGGGACAGTTCCAAACCCAAAAGAGTCCGCACCAAATATAGCTGCTTTCACAACATCAAGCCCAGTCTTAAGCCCTCCGTCTGTTTGTAACTTTACTCTGGATCTTAGGTTACTTTGAAGCAATAAATTTTGAGTTTCAAAAAGTCCAGTCTCCCAAGGTGAACCGGCATATCTAATTGATGAAATTGGGCTTGCACCGGTACCACCATCGTGCCCAGAAATTGTTATAAAGTCTGCATTTGCCTTAACCACTCCGGCTGCGACAATTCCCACGCCAGGTTCTGAAACTAGCTTTACTGAAACCAAAGCATTCTTGTTGATTTGCTTAAGATCATATATAAGTTGAGCTAAATCCTCTATAGAATAAATATCATGGTGCGGTGGCGGTGAAATTAAAGTAATTCCTGGTTTAGAATGCCTTAATTTTGCTATATATTCATCAACCTTAGTGCCAGGTAACTGCCCTCCTTCTCCAGGTTTCGCTCCTTGTGCAATTTTTATTTGAAGCACTTCTGCATTAACCAGATAATTGGGGGTTACCCCAAAACGGCCTGATGCAATCTGTTTGATTTTTGACATTCTTTCTGTACCATATCTAGCCGGGTCTTCTCCTCCTTCACCTGAATTTGATCTGCAGCCTAATTGATTCATAGCCGCAGCAAGTGTTTCATGTGCAAGTGGAGATAAAGAGCCTAAACTCATACCTGCAGAATCAAACCTTCTCAGAATCTGACTTTCATCTTCAGTATTTGCTATATCAATTGGTTTTCTATTCGAACTTAAATCAAAAAAGTCTCTTATTGCCAATGGTTTACGTTGATTCACTAAACTTGTGAAGCCTTTAAAGTCTTCAAAAGATCCACGTTTAAGTGAATTCTGAAGATTCATAACAACATCAGGCTGGAACGCATGCCTTTCGCCATCATGAACATATTTATGTAATCCGTTAGCAACGAAATTATCATCAAATGACGAATCTATAACCTTTAGATTTTTATTATGTATATCATTAAAAGAATCTCCGAAAATTAAGGTATTATTTGTTGGAAAGCATAGATCGTTTACTTCTTTAGAGAATCCAATTACCTCAAATAAACAAGCTCCTCTGTAACTTGAAACATTTGATATTCCCATCTTTGACATAATTTTTAAAAGGCCATTGTTTAGAGATTTTCTGTAGGTTGCACAAAGTTCATTTGATGCTCTGGAACTCTTATTCTTTGAAGCAACTTTTAATATGCATTGCAATCCAAGCCATGGATGAACACAGGTTGCACCAAAACCAATCAAACAAGCGACTTGATGAGTATCTCTTGCAGATGCAGAATTTACGACTAAATTACATTTTGTTCTTAAGCTTTTTTTAATTAAAAATCGATGTGCTGCTGAAGTAGCAAGAAGTGCAGGTATAACAGGATTTTTTGATGCTGATTGTTTCTCATCAAGCACAATAATTGATGAGCCTGTATGAATTTTTCTTTCTAATTCCTGCAAAAAAGAATCCAGAGCTTCCTTGAGTCCAAATTCTCTAGAATATTCTAATGCAAGTCTATCAACCTTAAACTTTGTATTTTTAATAAGTAAATTGAACTTTTTGTGGGAAAGAATTGGGGAATTAACAACTATGCGATTAGCATGAGCAGCTGTCTCGCTAAAAATATTTAGTTCTGGGCCAATACATGTTTCTAGTGACATTACAGATTTTTCTCTTAAAGAATCAATTGGTGGATTTGTAACTTGTGCAAATTTTTGTCTGCAATGATCATATAAGGAGCGAAACTTACTGCTTATGGGGGCAATTGGAACATCATCTCCCATAGAGCCTGTTGGTTCCGCGCCTTGAACTGCATATTTTTCTAAAAGAACTTTTTCTTCGTCAGTTAAGGAGAATGTTTTAATAGAGTCTTCGAAATATCTATCTGATACTTCTCGCATCTGAGGACCAGAATATTCGTGTAAATTTGCCTCTAAATGTTTTGAGGAATCTTTCAACCACTCTAAATAAGGGAATTGTTTAGAAAGAACTGCATCAACCTCTTGGTCCTTTAAGACCTCCCTACTATTTCTATCAAACATAAAAAGGCCACCTGGTCCTAATCTATCAGTGCTTAATAGCTTCAAGCCACCAATATTGGAACCAAACTCTGAGGAAACTGACACCGAGTCATCATCAAAATACTCTATTCTTGCAGGTCTCAAACCATTTCTATCCAGAAAACAGGAGATAAATTCTTTGTTATGAAAGCATATTAAAGCTGGTCCGTCCCAAGCTTCCATATGCATTGAATTAAACTCATGAAATGCTTTTTCATCAGAATCCATCAAATCTGTATTTTGCCAAGAGGGAGGAATTAACATTCTTGCAGCACGAGCAATATTTACACCACCAATTGTGAGAAGATCTAGCATATGATCTAAACTTGAGGAGTCGGAGCCATCTTGACTAACAAGCGGCTGATAACTTGATATATCTCCAAGAATTTCTGAATGGAATTCGGAAGTACGAGCAAGAGCCCAATTTCTATTGCCTGAAATAGTATTTATTTCTCCATTATGAGCTAAGATTCTGTAGGGTTGTGCTAAGTGCCATTTTGGTGAAGTATTTGTTGAAAACCTAATGTGAAAAGTAGCAGCAGCAGTTTTATATTCTTTGTCATTTAGATCGGAGTAAAAATCACCAAAATTTTCAGGCATTACAAGCCCCTTGTAGACAATTGTTGAACCAGATAGTGACAAACAATATATATCTCTCTCAGGATGAAAATTATTATCAATAAATTTCTTTACTTTATATAGCTTGGCTTCAAAGCATTCTTTAGTTTTAGTCTTTGAACTGACAAATAGTTGTACAATTTTTGGACAAGATTTATTAGCTACATCACCTAGAAAACTTCCTTTTGAAAATGGAAATCTTTCAGCTAGTATCTCCACATCGTGTTCATCAAATAATTGTTTAAGTTCTTGATGGTAATTAAAATTTTCATGGCAAAAAAACATACCAATAGAGAAGTTAGATGGAAGAATAACTTTTTGCTCAGAAAGAACTTTTTTTCTAAAGAAATCTTTGTCTAAATCGATTAAAATTCCACATCCATCCGGGGTCTTACCATCGTAGCTTAGTGCGCCACGATGCTTCATATTATTAAGTGATAGAATTGATCTTTTTAGTATTGAATGGCTAGGAGTATTATTTTTATTGAAAACTATCCCAGTCCCACAACTATCTTTATGAGTCAATTTTTGAGTCATCTTTATTTGCCTTTGGGTCTTATTCTACTAAAAATTTCATTTTTTTGCATTGACACAGGCAGATATTATTATTAACCTTGAAGATGTTAATTTATAAATAGTGTTTATAAAGGGCCCCATACTCCATGGGTTAAAAGGAGCCCATTTAACATGGGTTAAAAGTTAAACCATACTCCATGGCTAAAAAGGAGCTGCGCCTTAATCGTTCATCCCCTTGGGGACGGAAGTAGACGAAAGTCGAAGGAACGCGCCTAACAACTATGAAGGTTTGACCCTTTTTGTTCTTAACACACTTAATTTTTTAAGGAGATGTTTATGAAAAAAGGAATGATGACTGCCGTCATGTTTCTAACTCTATACACGTTTGGAGAGGTCTCTTCAAACTTTACTTTCTCATCTAATTATTTTTGGCGAGGGATGACTCAATCCGCAGATGCGCCAGGATACAGTGGTGGGTTTGATTACAGTAGTGAATCTGGTTTTTATGCTGGTACTTGGGGATCAAATGTATCCTTTGGTGGTGCTGGACTTGAATTAGATACGTACCTCGGTTACGCAGGTGAAACAGAGGGTGGGCTTGGATTTGATATTGGATATATCAACTATGCTTATCCTGAAGTTGAACCAAGTGCAGATTTTTCAGAAATTTATTTAGGATTATCATATGCTGGCCTTGGTTTTACATACTATGTTGGTGATGAATTTGGTGATTACTATGATGTCTCATATGGTTTTGGAGATGTTTCAGTTTCTTACGGCGATTACGAGGACACAGGCTCAAACATCTTGCTGAGTTATGGGTTTTCGCTTGGTGATTATGATGCCTCGGTTGGATATAGCTCGTTTACTGCCGAAGATGCATCTGGACTTGAAGATGAAGATGGACTGTTCTTTACAGTCGGTGCTTCGTTTTAGGAGGGATATGTAATGGCTGAAATAGATTATGCGTTAAATACCTTTTACCTGCTTGTGTCTGGAGCATTAGTAATGTGGATGGCAGCTGGCTTTACAATGCTTGAAGCAGGATTTGTTCAAAGAAGAAACACTGCAGAAATTGTTACTAAGAATATTGGTTTATATTCGATAGCTTGCTTCATGTATCTTTTATGTGGGTTCATGGTGATGTATCCAGGCGTCAACGAAGGTGGTTATTTTCCCCCATACACCTTTGATTTTGGCAGTAAAGGTACAGAAGATTTTGGAATGAATGAAGACCTTGGTTATGCAGATGCAGCGGATTTCTTCTTTCAAGTTGTTTTTGTTGCAACAGCAGTATCAATAGTTTCTGGCGCGGTTGCAGAAAGAATGAACCAATGGCCATTCTTTGCCTTAGCTGCTTTCATTTCTGGAGTTATTTACCCAATCCAAGGTTTTTGGAAATGGGGAGGAGGTTTCTTAGATGCCGCTGGCTATGCAGATTTTGCAGGTTCTGGTGTTGTTCACCTTCTTGGTGCCTCCTGTGCTCTTGCAGCAGCGTTGTTTATAGGACCTAGAATTGGAAAGTATTCTGATAAAGGTGAAGTGAAAAAACTTTATGGCGCTAATATCCCAATAGCAGCACTTGGTACATTTATTCTTTGGCTCGGCTGGTTTGGATTTAATGGTGGATCTCAGTTAGCAGTAAATGATGCTAGCAATGCTAATGCTGTAGCCCAAGTCTTCTTAAATACCAATATGGCTGCCGGAGGTGGCGTAATAGCATGTTTGCTTGTCTCAAGAATTTTCTTTGGAAAGACAAATATAATTTATGCTCTTAATGGTGCAATATCAGGTTTAGTTGCTATTACAGCAGCTCCAGATACGCCTACTGGCTATGAGGCAGTTCTTATAGGAGCAGTTGGAGGTCTTATTTGTTATGGATCCCTAGTGTTCTTTGAGCAAGTAGCTAAGGTTGATGATCCGGTCGGTGCAATATCTGCACACGGTGCTGCTGGAATATTTGGAGTTATGGTAGTTCCTTTAACTACAGAAGGTGCAACTTTAGGAGCTCAAGCTCTAGGAGTGGTATCAATATTTGTTTGGGGATTTGTGTTAACCTACGCATTCTTATACCTTATAAATTTAATCAGTCCTGTCAGGGCTTCAGATGCTATCCAGAAGTCTGGTCTTGATGCTGAGGAAATTGGTGTAGAAGCTTATCCGGAGTTTAAGTAATTGATCGTGGAGAGAAAACTGAATTTAATCTTAATGCCCTTTGTTTTTTTTCATCTTTTCTCTCCCCTTCTCTCCCAAATTACTCGCTGAATAAGCAAATTTCCCTTAAGATGGTTTTATGAAAATTAAAACCATCTTATTTCTTTTTTTAATATTTTTTTTATATCCAAAAAACTTTAATGATTTAAGTCTAGACGAATTTAAACACCTATTTGAAAATTCCGCCAATAAAAAATTACTTTTGCAAGAATACCTTGAATTCATGGTTGAAGAGGATGGGGAAGTTAATTCCATTATCTCTCTTTATGACGCCAATAAACTTTACAGAGATTTCATTTACGCACGGAGATCACCTTGGCAAGGAGTACCAATAGTAATTAAAGATAATATTGATTCTGCAGGCCTTGCAAATACAGCTGGTTCATTGGCGCTCACTGACAATTTTCCACGGGATGATGCACATATTGTAAAACTTTTAAAAAGAGCAGGTTTCTTAGTAGTGGGTAAGGCAAATCTTTCAGAGTGGGCAAATTTTAGAGGGAACCCATCAACAAGTGGATGGTCAAGTTATGGTGGCCAAACCACAAATGCTTACAATTCTAAGTACAATCCCTGCGGATCAAGTTCTGGCAGTGCTGCAGCTGTTGCTCTTGGAATAGTTCCCGTCTCAATAGGTACTGAAACAAATGGTTCAATAAGCTGTCCAGCAGCGATAAATGGTGTAGTAGGCATAAAGCCAACTGTCGGTCTTGTGAGTAGAGATGGCATAATTCCAATATCTGAAACTCAAGATACAGCTGGACCTATGGCAAGAAACGTGCAGGATGCTGCTCAAGTTCTACATGCTATTTCTGGAAAAGATGTTAAAGACAGTGCCACAGCAAACATTCCTAAAAACTATAACTATCAAGCACTTATTGAGCTTGATAGTACTTATCTGAATGGAAAGAGAATTGGACTGCTCAGAAATGGAGAAGAATCTGAGATACAACAAAAATTACTTTCAAAAGTTGAAGCTGTATTAACAACTAAAGGGGCAATCGTTCTTGATGTCTCATTTGAAATTTCCAGCAATTATAAATGGGATAACGAGTACTATGTTTTACTTTATCAATTTAGAGAGGGTTTAAACAATTATTTGAGAACTGCAAATTCAAGAATGAAGAATTTAGATCAGCTCATAGAATTTAACGAGGAAAATTCAAAAACGGTACTTCAACATTTTGGCCATGAAATCTTCCTAGAGAGCCGACAGGCTCAAGATGAAGAAAAGTATCTACGAGCATTAGAGATCATAACTAATCGCTCCAGAGATCAAATAGACAGCTTGCTGGACAATAAAGGTTTAGATGCATTGGTAGGGCTAACCAGGAACCCTGCATGGAAAACTGATTTAAAAAATGGTGATTCTAGAGGTGACGAAGAAGTTTGGGCGACAGGGGGGCTCTCTGCTGTTGCAGGCTACCCTCATATCACTATACCACTAGACTTGGTTAACGGTTTTCCAGTTGGTGTTTCTTTTCTTGCAAGTGCTTGGGAAGAGGCTAAGTTAATAAATATGGCTTATTCGTTCGAAGACCAAAATAGTTTTTATCCACGCCCTAAAAACACGAATTAACTTTAAGTTTCAAAACATCAAGGTTTAAGTTATTAGGAAGCTTTAGCTCCTTTTTAATTTCTTGAAGTTTAAGAATTTTTTGTTTGAATTTTAAACCATTTTGAAGCACTGATTTTTTGTGAACAAACATTAAAAAGTCTATAAAATCAGTGAACTGATCTTTATCAAGATTTGATACTTGCTTTGTCTTAAGCCACTGAGTAAAGTTTAGAATATCTTTTTCAAAATTATCTTTTTGAAAGTAAGACGGGTTCTCGATCAAGAACTCTTCCAGTTGGCTATCTTTAAATGAATATTGTGAGATATAATCCATGATTTCTCTCTTGTTTGGGTGAGGTAATTTTACTTTTGAAAAGCGGCTCAGAATAGTTTTCGGTATTACTGTTAAATTTTTAGCAGCAATCCAAATAAATTGTTTTTCACCTGTTTCCTCTGTTAGTTTTAAAAGTGTATTAAATCCATCAACCCGAATCTTTTCACCCTCTGAAATATATAAAACCTTCACATTCATCGACTTGACTTGCATAAACTCCTTTGCTTTTCTAAGTTTTTCTATCGGAATAAATTTTTCGTCATCTTCACATTTAAGGCAAAGAAGGTTTGGCGAACTTATTTGATACAGATCTTTATTGTTAATGTCAGGATTTATGATTTGATCGAGCAAATTTCTAATAATATTTTCGCAAACATTTTGCACATTACTAGATCCATCTGAATAGAAGATAGTTTTAGGGTTCTTGGGAGTATACTCATTTATAAATTTTTTATCCCATGGAAGCATTTAATGCTCCTTGTACAATTTTTAATATATCAATGCTAATTTGATCAATGCTTTTTTCGCCGTCAATAATATGCACTCTATTGTTGTTTCTTGAAATTTCTAAGTATCCAGACCTCACTCTGCTAAAAAACTCTAGGGATTCTTTCTCCATTCGATCTATTTCTCTACCTGAAATCCTTTGTTTAGATAAATTTTCGTTTATGTCGATAAAAAAGGTTAAATTTGGGGTAGAAACGTTTGAAAAATTATGAATATCTTTTATGACCTGTGCCTCCAAACCTTTGCCGTGCGATTGATAGGCTATTGTTGCATCACTATATCTATCTGCAATAACTATGTTATTTGCTTGTAAATTTGGTCTAATAACATTCACATCAAGATTTTTTCTTGAGGCATATAGCAACATTACTTCTGAAAATGGGTCAATTTTTTCTTCGGACGAACTCAAGAATATATTTCTTATCTTTTCTCCAAGTTCAGTCCCGCCAGGCTCTCGGACTATTTTAACTTTATGACCTCTTTGAGTAAGATTCTCACCGAGTAACTTAATTTGTGTAGACTTTCCTGAGCCTTCAATTCCTTCAAACGTTATAAACACATCTATATTATTTACTGTAAATATATTTTTTCACAGCTTTATTATGATCATCATAATTTTTTGAAAAAGCATGAGAGCCATCACCCTTGGCGACAAAAAAGAGATACTGACCAGGTGAAGACGTTATTGCAGCGAATATCGATTCTTTGGAGGGAAAGCAAATAGGTTCTGGCGGCAACCCCTGAATCCTATATGTGTTATAGGCGTTATTGTCTCGCAATACATCTTTCCCAATTTTTTTACCGTACCCTCCATAAAAACCATACGAAGAGGTAGGATCAGACTGCAAACGCATTCCAATAGAAAGTCTCTTTAGAAATACACTTGCAATTTTTTGTCTTTCTTCGTTTAAGAATGCTTCTCTTTCGATTATCGATGCAAGTACCAGAGCTTCTTCAATTGTCTTCAATGGATTATCCTTTGGTTTGTTTCTCCAAGTTTCAAGCAAATAGTTTTTGAGAACTCTTTTTGAATTTTGAATTAAGCTATTAAGATCTTCTCCACCTGAAAAAAAATATGTATCAGGCAAAATATTTGCTTCAGAGTTGAAGATATTTTTAACATCATTTGAAAGACTTATTTCGAGCTTTTCATCTGTGATTATTTTTATTAATTTTTCCAAAGCCGTTTTAGAAGTAGTGCCTTCAATTATTGTGAATCTGAATTTCTTTATATCACCTGAAGATATACGACTTAATAACCCTCTAAGTGATTCGTCAGGTTTAATGTTGTACCTGCCTGAAAAAACTTTTTCGTCCCAAAAAAATTTGATGTTTAGCCTTACCCAAAACTCATCCCTAAGATTAAAGGTTTCATCTAAATTTTGAATAATTTCATTAAGTCCCTCCCCCTTTTGTACCTCAAAAAGAGTACTGGGATCATTTGACTCTATTTTTTGATTGAGTGCGGTAGCAAATTCAAGCAGACAGTAAATAAAAAAACCCAGTCCAAGTGCTATGGGGTACTTTTTAGGAATTGCTTTCAATCCACTCTACTGCGGTTTGAATGGTGGTAATTTCTTCAGCTTGATCATCAGGAATCTCAATTTCAAATTCTTCCTCTAAAGCCATTACTAGCTCGACAGTATCTAAAGAATCAGCTCCTAAATCCTCAACAAATGATGATTCTGGGTTTACATCATTTTTATCAACAGAAAGCTGTTCACACACTATGTTAACTACTTTATCAAGAACTTCACTCATACTTACTCACAAATAAATTATATATTACATTATCTCATAAATAGCCCGCCATCAACCACTAAAGTTTGGCCAGTAATGTAGTTTGCACTCTCCGAGGCTAAAAATAATACCAAAGATGCAACTTCGCTAACATCTCCTACTCTTCCAAGAGGAATTCTCTTAATTAACTCTGTGTTATCAATGTCTTTTGTCATGTCCGTTTGTATATAACCTGGAGCAATGGTATTTACAGTAATATTTCTAGATCCAAGCTCTTTAGCAAGAGATTTTGAAAATGCCTCCAAAGCTGCTTTAGAAGCTGAATAATTGGCTTGACCCGCATTACCCATGATACCGGAAACAGAGCTCATGTTTATAATTCTGCCCCATCTTGATTTCAACATATATTTTGCGACGGATTTTGTGACTTTGAAAACTCCATTCAAGTTTATGTCAATAACAGAGCTCCATTCTTCATCAGTCATTCGCAGAAATAGATTATCTCGAGTAATTCCTGCATTATTCACCAGAATTTCTGGTTTAAAGTCTTCTACAATTTTTTTAAATTTATCCACAGAGGATGATGACGAGAGGTCTAATTCCTCAAAATTTAACGTTTTAGATTCTTTAGGGATGGAATTTTTTTTATTTCTGCAAGTTCCTAAAACATTAAATCCATTATCTGCAAAAGTCTTAGCTATGGCTTCTCCAATCCCTCTACTTGCTCCTGTCACTAATACTCTTCTACTTTCCATACATCGACAAAAGTTTATTAAACGCCTCTACACTATCAGATTGAAAAAAATCTGATTTAATTTTGTTCTGCTTGGCTAGACCAGTCAATATCTTACCTGGACCAAATTCGACAAATGCATCTAGACCATACTTTTTTAATCTTCGCATTGATTCTGCCCACTGTACTGGTTTTGATATTTGCTGAGAGAGTTTTTCAGGAATATCTTCAATCTTTTGTGAAACTTTTCCATCTATATTATGAATTGTAGGAAATGAAGGCTCTTCTAATGATATTTCTTCTATAGCAACTTTAAGCTTAGCCGAAGCTAAATTCATTAGACTTGAATGTGAAGGTACAGAAACTGTTAAATCAATCTGTCTTCTAGATCCAATCTCAGAAAGTTTGGGTTTAACAAGCTCAATTTCATCAGCATTTCCAGCAATTACAACCTGTTGTGGCGAATTTATATTTACCACCTCTAAAAATGAGTTTTTGAGTTCTTGGATAACCTCTTCTATTTGTGATTGATTTAGACCAAGTACTGCTGTCATTTTTGTTTTTTTTTCGCCTTTTGACTCGATCATGAAGGAAGCTCTAAACTTGATAAATTTCAGTGCATCTGGAAGGCTGATAATGCCTGCACATAGAAGAGACGAAATTTCGCCAAGACTATGTCCACACGACACCTTTGGCAGAGCACAACCTCTTTTGTGCCATATTTTAAATAAGGAAAAGCTTGCCAACATCAATATTGGCTGAGTATAGTATGTGTCGTCAAGTCTTCCGTCATCGGAAAAAATAACTTCTTTTAAATTCTCTTTGTAGAATTCACTTCCTAATCCAAAGATCTCATTAAATTCCGGGTATTCTTCAAAGTGTTCAACGAACATTCCACTATATTGAGATCCTTGACCAGGAAACAAAAAACCAATATTCACTTGATCTAAACCTGATTTTCTTGTTCGTCAGAATCTTTCGACTTTTTCTTTAAATCTTTAATAAGACGTCCCTTATAGAACCCATCGGAAGTCATATTATGGCGAAGATGTTTTTCTCCTGACACATCATCCACAGAAAGCGATCCAGACGTAACATTATCATGAGATCTTCGCATTCCTATCCTGCTTCTTGTTTTTTTGCTTTTTTGTACAGCCATAAGTTGAAAATTTTAATGTTTTTATATTTGAATTGGAAGGAATATAAACAATAATAACTTAATGTTAATTTGTACTTCAGAACACATTGAAGGAAAAAAAATTGTTAAATCACTGGGTTTAGTCAAAGGGAGCTCAGCGAGGGCAAGAAATGCAGCACTCGACCTTACTGCGTCAATCAAAAACATTTTCGGGGGTGAAGTTGAAGAATACTCGCGTCTGCTTCAGCAGACTCGTGATCAGGCAATTCAAAGAATGGAAAAAGATGCTGAGAAACTTGGGGCAAATGCAATTGTATGTTTTAGAATTCAATCAAGCACTATTGCTCAAGGAGCTTCAGAAGTTGTTGCCTACGGCACAGCTGTGATTGCGGAAATTTAATAGGTATCAGAATCCGTCTTTGTCTCTAGGGGATCGTCTCCAAATCTATTCTTCCCTGCATCTCCTTTCCTAAGAAAACCTATTATATAAATTATGCTTATTAACGTCGAAATTGAACTAAGCCGCGCATTTTGCGTTCCTGTCAAATCAGTAAGTGTGTATAAAGAAAGAATTGACGCAATTAAAAATGGTATTACCCAGAAATAAGACAGGTTTAGGTCTTGTAGCCTTCTAACAGTTACTGAAATAGATGGAATTAACAGAACAGCACTGATAGCTAAAGTTATCCATTTCAGATAAGCAAGAGAGCTTGATTCAAGGATATAGCTCTGTGCCTCTTCTTCACTTAAAGTTGATAAATAGTCTACATCAATGGTTGATACTGAGAAAAAAGCTCCAACCATTGAAACAATAAAGGTTAAAAGAATTGAAAATAAAAGAAAATAAAAATACTCCGCCCTACATGCCCTTCCACTAAAGACTGCGTATTTCTTTATTAAAGCTGAATCTAATGCCTCGCCAAAATTCATTTAAATATTTTATCAGAATTTATGTACAGTACTAGCTATTTATAAGCACTTTGAAATCAACTGAACTTCCAGGGACGATAAAAGATTCTTTTATAGCAAAATCTTTAAAGTTTTTTGGTCTTTTTACAACTATTCTTCTGAAGGTATTTTTCTTTATAAAATCATTTGTGACATCATCCTCTTTACCCAAATACGAGCTAATAAAACTTAATGATTTATTTCGTCTAAGCTTTTTAGATACCTGAAACATAGGGTCAATATAGACTAGATCATGCCCTTGGGGATTATTTGTGTATTCACTTGCATCCTTATTAATTATTTCTATTCTTCGTTTTGCATTTTTGTAATATGTCTCTGCAGGAAGCATTCTTAGTGCTTCCTCAAACAGAATTAAAATCCCTTTGTTTCTCTCTATACAAGTAACCGATTGTCCTAGTAAAGCGAAAATAAAAGCATCGTGACCAAGTCCAGCGGTGGCATCTAATATTCTCTTGGGTTTTGTTGACTTAAATGAAATAGCTTTTTTTAATTGATGCTCTCTTTCAAAATTTTTAATTCTGTTCAAAAAGGGCCCATAATTAAATGAGTTTGTAATAAAACTGCCTTTATGAAAAAGTTTTGTATTATCATCTATTAATACAAAATTATTGTGTCGAGGTTTGTCAAACACCTCGATATGGTATTTCTCTCCATAATGCTGTGACAATTCTTTGTATTTATTTTCTCTAAAAATTATCGATTTTATATCAGACAAAGTATCAAGACTCCTAAAAGAACTCTATAAATGACAAATGGGGTATATCCTAATGTATTTATTAACTTCAAAAAAATTGAAATTGAAAAATACGAAGCTATAAATGTTACTAAAAAAGCATTAAAAGTAGTTAAAATACTTATATCTTCTTTTAAAAATCTATAATCAAGGATACTAAATAGTACTGCACCAAGTATTGTCGGTATTGATAGCATTAAAGAAAATCTTGCTGCCTCTCTTCTAGAAAAACCTAAAATTAATGCAGCTGAGATTGCTGTACCTGATCTGGATGCACCGGATATTATACTGAATGCTTGCATGAATCCTATTGTCAAAGCCTGGAAGCTACTCATTTTTTTAATTTGCTTATCCTGAGTAGATACTTTATCTGCAATAAGTAATATTACCGCAAAAAATATGTTAGCTAATGCTATAGTCCTCAAAGTCCATCTTGTATTTCCAAGACTTTCAAATAAGAGGACGATGAAGACTATTGGAACAGTTGCTAATACAATTAAAAAAAAGGTCTTTGATATATAAAAATCCAATTTTAAAAAATAATGTCTGAAGTATATTAATACAGCCAATAGGGTTGCTAAATGGACAACTATATCAAAGAATAATCCTTGGTCAGGCCATCCAAATAATTTATTAGGGAGCAATAAATGAGCAGAACTAGAAATAGGCAAAAACTCTGTGAATGCCTGAATTAGAGATAAAACAATCACCTGAAACAGGCTCAATTCATTCATGGATTTTTTTATATTCCAGAGGTTTTATATAATTTGGAAAAATATTTCCGGCTTTAAAGCCATTTTCTCGTGCGCCCAACTCTAACATTTCTTTAGCAACTCTTCCTAAAGATATTTTTTCTGATTGAGAAAATAAATGCTGGTTCTCAAGGGTGCTGAAGTTACCTCCCAAACTCGATAAATATTGTTTATCTGTAGTGTAAAGATCCTCATCATTGTATCTGAAAAAGTAATCCTTTCTTGTACCCTGAATTACAGGGATGCACCTAGGGTACAACCTTTGCATTATTAAAAGATTTGAGAAGCCAACAAAAGGAATAGAATGTATGTATTTAAGCGTCTCTAAGAAAGTAAACGCTAATCTAGCGCCTGTATATGAGCCAGGCCCTGCAGCATAAAAATTAAAATCTAACTTTTTAAAATCAAAACCTTTGATCTCTTCAAGAATTCTGTCGATCTTTGTATCCCAATTATTGCTATTCTGTCTTGAGGGATTATTGAATTTTAGATCAAGGTTTTTGCCTTCATAAATTATTGATAAAAAATGATCCTTTTGGGTTAAGTCAATTGATAAAAAGTTCAATTTATTTGCCCTAAGATTGACCTGCTTACATCATTTAGTTCCTTGGAGGCGTCTACCTCCACGAATTTTACCTTTTTACTTTTATAAAATTCTAAAAGTGGTCTTGTTTCCTTGTTAAAACTTGCAACTCTTTTCTTTATTACTTCTGGAGTATCGTCATCCCTTTGGATAAGTGGTTCTCCACTTATATCATCCAGACCATCTTTTTGAGGAGGATTATGTTGCAAATGATAACTTCTCCCAGATGCTGGATGTATTCTTCTTCCTGCCATTCTAGAAATTATTGCTTGTTCAGATATTTCTAAGTAAATTACGAAATCAACCTTAATTCCTGCATTATCTAGGGATTCACCCTGCGCTAAATTTCTTGGAAAGCCATCAAGAATATATCCTTTAGAACAATCCTTTTGGTGAATTCTATTTACAAGCATTTGAATAATAATTTTATCTGGAACTAATTGCCCCTTATCAATAAATGATCTAATTAGTTCTGCTTGTTCTCCTTGTTCTCTGCTGGCCTGTCTTAAAATAGCTCCAGTTGAAATATTGGCGATGGAGAATTTTTGTTTAAGTATTTCAGATTGAGTGCCTTTACCAGAACCAGGCATTCCCAGAAGTATGATTTTCATTTTTCAAGCACAACCACTGATAGTGTATATTTTTTTGTATTTGTTATGGATAGATGATGAAAAAGCTGTCTCACTTTTAGTGCTTCAGATTTTAGAAAAGGTTTCCCTTTTTTATCCTTAAGTAGTGAAATATCTTTAGGATAAATTCCACTAAACCCTGTTCCTAAGGCTTTTACAAACGACTCCTTAGCACTAAATGATGATGCTAGGAAGCTGATTTTCTGATGGTAAGTCTTATTCTTAAATAATGTCATTTCTGATTTAGATAAAATTTTTTTTGCAAAATTATTCTGATATTTATCAAATAATCCTTTTATACGCTTCAAATCAATAAAATCCGCGCCTATACCTATAATCATCTAAAAAAAAGCCGACTGTTTACATTTAGTTCCTGGAAATAATACTCCAAGGTCCTCCTGGTCACAACTTTGCACGCATCCAGTGCTGTCCTATCGAAAGTCCTATCTGCCATTTTCTTTATCGTATTTCCATGTATTCCTTTAGCCGATTCGCAGAAACCAGACTCTGGTTGATAATCATATTTTTTTTCTGTGGTAATTTCTAAATTGCTTTTGCAATCTGATACAAAATTGATTTCGTAGCCCATTTCTATTAGAGTGTCGAGTTCAAAATTTCTTAATATTTCTTCAACATTATTTTTAAATTTAAGTTTTTTTATGCAGTTATCATACAAATCAAAATATTCCTTCGATGCAGTACCTTTATTAAAAAGACTGTTAATTAGTTCATTGACATAAAATGCAGAAAATAAATTTTCCTTGTTTAGAAATTCTTGAAATACCTCCTTTGGTTCAGCAGATGTCAATGTTTTCAAATCTGATTTTCCCAAGTAAGAAATCTCAATAAGCTGGAAGGGTTCAAGATACCCCGAAAATTTCGATTTTTTACGTTTTGCGCCTTTTGCAATTGCATTAATAAGGCCATCATTTCTAGTAAAGATATTTAGAAGAAGACTTGTTTCTTTGTATGCTCGAGCATGTATAACAAAAGCGTCTTGTATATTCTTCAATTTTTTATGCCTAGGCTCTCTAGGTAATCTTGGTTATCTATCCAATTTTTTTTCACTCTACACCAAAGCTTAAGAAAAACTTTTGAGGCGAATTTTTGCTCTAACTCCCTCCTAGCAGAAGTTCCAATAATTTTAATCTTTTCTCCATTACTACCAATCACAATCTTTTTTTGGCCCTCTTTAGAAACAAAAATTTCAGCCTCAATTTCCAAAATGTCTTTTTTGTGATCTATCCTCTCAACATGTACCGCTGTTTCATGAGGTAATTCATCCCCTAAATTTCTTATTACTTTCTCTCTAATAATCTCTGTAATCTCGAAGTTTATAGTTTGAAATTTATAGCCTTCCTCTGGAAAAAGAAAATCTGAATTAGGCAGCGCTTTGATAACTTCCTCTTCAACAGCTTGAAATCCATCTATTTTTTCTGCTGATATTGGTAGAAAAGCCTCAAATAAGTCTTTGTGCTCAAAATCGTCAACAAACTTGAATAAATTTCCTTTATTTTTGACAAGATCAATCTTGTTCATTACAAACAACTTCTTTGCTTTTGATTCTTTAATTAAATTAAGAGCTTTTTGGTCGACTTTGGTAAACATTGATCCACTGATCATAAAAATAATTACATCAATATCAAGCAGATTTTCAAGTGTTTTTTTTCTTAAATGCTTGTTAACAGTTTTGTTGATGTTTCCGTGCACACCGGGGGTATCAATAAAAACCATTTGATTTTTCCCTCTTGTCTCAACTGCAAAAATATTTGACCGAGTCGTTTGTACTGTTTTTGAGGTTATTGAAATTTTTTTTCCAATAAAATTATTTAGGAAAGTTGATTTTCCAACATTTGTTTTGCCTATGATGCTAATTAAGCCGCATTTTTTCATGAAAAATTTACTTAATTTCTCCTGCTCTAGAAATCGACGGAAATTCACCACTTTCCCATGAGAGCCAAATAAAATCTGCCCTTCCCCAAATATCATCCTCAGAGATAAACCCCCATGATCTGCTATCGCTTGAATTATCCCTATTATCTCCAACAACAAAAAACATCCCCTCTGGTACCATCCATGTTTTATTTCGAGCAGGCCTATCAAGATTTCTCACAACATATCTTTTTCCATTTAATTCTTCATAGAATATTTTTTCCCCTTGCTCACCATCTGAGATAAATTTTTTTAATATTTCTTCTCCATTAATAAAAAACCTTTTGTTTACATATGAAACCTCATCCCCTCCTTTTGCTATAACTCTTTTCACAAAAGGAACATTCGGTTTGTGTGGAGGATAAAAGACTACTACTTCTCCAATTTCAGGAGGAACTGAAAAAATCTTAGAGCGACCTGTAAAAGGAACCTCCAATCCATATTTATACCTATTAACCAAAACAAAATCTCCAATTTCCATATTTGGTTTCATAGATCCTGATGGTATTTGCCAAGGTTCGTAAAAATACCCTCTAATTAGAAACACCAACACAATACTCAAGAACCAGCCTCTTGACTCCTTCCTTACATATTTATTATTTAAAAAAAATGAGGCTGTAAAAATTGTTGATGCAAATAACACATAAAATGCTAAAAGATCTCCAATATTCCATTGTTTGATCCAAAGTATTGAAATGACAAATAGAGATACCACCAATCCAATTGCTTGTATTGTTTTGTGATATTTTGGATTTTTTTCATATCTCACATTTGCAAATACCCAATAAATAGATATCAGGCAAATAATTGCATTTAAAGCCAAAAAAATTGGTAGTGAAGCGAATGGTGAAATTAAATCTAAAAGTCTTTCCATTATTTCCTCTCAGTTGATAAAAAAGACATAAATGCTTCTTGAGGGAGAGCAACCTTTCCAATTTGCTTCATTTTTTTCTTACCAGCCTTTTGCTTTTCAAGTAACTTCTTTTTCCTTGTTACATCCCCTCCGTACAATTTTGCTGTAACATTTTTTCTAAATGCCCTTACGCTTTCTCTTGCAATGATCTTACTTCCAACCATTACTTGAATTGGGATTTCAAACATTTGTCTGGGAATAACTTCTTTTAGGCGTTTTGCCATTTCCCTGCCCCTTCTTTCAATAAAACTTCTGTGCATAATTGTGGATAAAGAATCTACCATCAGTCCATTTATGACAACATCAATTTTAACCAGTTCGCTTTTTGAAAATTTTAAAAATGAAAAATCAACTGATGCATATCCTTGGCTTTTTGATTTCAATAAATCAAAAAAATCTACAACGATTTCTGAGAGGGGCATTTCAAATATTAGTGAAACTTGTCCGCCAAGATACTGCAAATCTTTTTGTACTCCTCTTTTTGACATTGCCAACTCCATAACATCTCCTACATACTTGTCAGGGCAAAGGATTGTAGATCTAATAATTGGTTCTTTAATTTCTGCAACCTCGTTTCTTGTGGGAAGCTCAGAAGGAGATGATATTGAAACCTCCTCTCCATTGGTCTTTAAAATCTTATACCCAACACTTGGCGCAGTAGTTATTAAACTAAGATTATATTCACGCTCAAGACGTTCTTTAACTACTTCCATATGAAGAGTTCCCAAAAACCCACATCTAAAGCCACTTCCTAATATTTCCGAATTTTCAGGCTCAAATACTAAAGATGAGTCATTTAGATTTAATTTTAACAGTGCTTCTCTAAATGACTGATATTCATTTGAATCTACAGGAAAAAACGAGGCAAATACTTGAGGATTTGCTTTTTTAAAACCCTCTAAAGCAGGTGTTTCTGGTGCCTTATATGAGATAACTGTATCACCAACTGGTACTGATTTAAGGTCTTTAACATTAGCAACAAGAAAGCCAACCTCACCAGATACAATTTCAGATTTATTTACTTTTTTTGGTGTAAAAATACCGAGAGATTCTACATTAAATGATAACCCGGTTGATTTAACTATAAATTTATCTCCCACACTTAGTGATCCGCTAAAAACTCGGACCAATGAAATCACTCCAAGAAAGTTGTCGTACCATGAGTCAACAATTAAAGCCTTAAGCTTTTGGTTGGCACTATTTTTGGGGGCAGGAATTTTATTGATAATCTCCTTGATTAGGCTTTTGATACCAGTCCCGTCCTTTGCGCTGACTTCAATGGCATCTCTTGCATCAATACCAATAATTTCTTCGATCTCATTTTTTACTCTCTCTGGTTCAGCTTGATCAAGATCAATTTTATTTATAACTGGGATAACCTCAAGACCAAGATCGATTGCTTTGTAGCAGGTTGAAAGTGTTTGGGCCTCTACGCCCTGAGAGCCATCAACAACCAATAATGCACCCTCACAAGCTGCAAGTGATCTCGAAACCTCATATGCAAAATCAACATGCCCTGGTGTATCAATAAGATTAAATAAACAATCGTTGCCCTCGAAGTTATGTCTTAATGCAACTGATTGTGCTTTGATTGTAATGCCTCTCTCACGCTCAAGTTCGAGTGTATCAAGGACTTGTGATTTCATTTCACGTTTAGCTAATCCACCACATTCTTCTATTAACCTATCAGAAAGAGTTGATTTACCGTGGTCGATATGCGCGATTATTGAAAAGTTTCTTATATTACTCAATTTCTACAGGCTCAAATATATTGGCTCCCTCTCGAGTACCAATTATAAGAATTATATCGCCTGTATTAAAAGAATTTATGGCATCTGTGAAGTCTCCAACAGTTTTGAGATTAAAAGTTGTTTGTTTAAACACAATTTTATTTATCACATCGCCTCTGAAAATTTGTCCGAATGCTGGAGAGTTAGGAAAAACTTGCGTAACTCTCAATCCTCCTTGAGAGATATCTCTTTTTTGTTCACCTGTTTCAAGCTCTTCCAAGCGCAAACCTAATGGAAAAGCTGATCCCTGCTCTTTAATTGAGGTTTCAACTTGAGTTTCCTCAACTGGCAATTCTCCTACCGTAACGTCGAGGTAAAGAAGGGTGCCCTCCCTAAATAGCTGAGCAACTACTTCAGTATTCGGCTTTGTACGGCCAATGGTATGCTGGAGATCTTTAAAGTACACAACCTCGTCATCATCAATTGCAAGGATAACATCTCCCGGAAGAATGCCACTTTTATCTGCAGCACCTCCATCCAAAACTGATCTAATATGAGCTCCAACAGGTTTTTTCATACCTAGAGCTTTTGCAAGGTCACTTGAAACTTCTCCACCTTGAACTCCAAGATAACCTCTTGATACCCTACCATCGCTCTTGAGTTGATCAATTACCTCAACAGCAACATTCATAGGAATAGCAAAGGCAAGTCCTTCATTACCTCCCGATCTAGAATAAATTTGACTGTTTATCCCAATAACCTCTCCATTTGTATTAAAAAGTGGTCCACCAGAGTTCCCTCTGTTCACCGCAGCATCTGTTTGAAGATAAGGCACGTAGTCACCAATACCCCTTCCTGAATTAATTCCTCTACCCGTGGCACTAATAATTCCGAAAGTAACAGAAAAATCATAGTTGTAAGGAGATCCTATAGCAATAACTCCATCCCCTTGTTCAACTAAATCTGAATTTCCTACTGATACTGGACTAAGATCTGATCTTTTTATTTTTAAAAGTGCAATATCCGACAATTCGTCAAGCCCAATTATTTCAGCTCGAAACTCTTGCCGGTCATGAAATTTCACAACTACTTCTACAGCATCTTGCACCACATGAAAATTCGTAACTACATATCCTTCATTTTCAAAAACAAAACCAGAACCAGTGCTTACTGCCTCTCTTTGTTGACCTCTAGGTTCATTATAATCTGGCATAGGAAGTCCAAACTCTCTGAAAAGCTCCTCTGGGAACGATCCGAATGATTGTCGAGAAGAAGATATAACCCTAGTGGCTTCAATATTAACAACTGAATTTGTTTGTTTTTTTACCAGTTCACTGAAATCTAATTGATGTGAAAATAATGTGAAAGAAATTGTTAACAGTGAGATTAAAAAATTGTGCATATTAAAAGTTAATTTACTTCAATAGAGTTAAGGACCTTTTGGGCAGATTCAACATCAATATCACCAAAAACAGTCAAAGTGCGCCTTGCGCTTTTGTTGATATGTGTTTTTTTGATGAGAACAAAGTTTTCTTTCATGTAAACGCCATCTGGAAGACGACTACTTTCCGGATTTGAAATATAGATCGAAAAACCTTTTCTGTTTGTAGTGTTTATGAATTTATTTCTTGAATTTCTAGCAGTTTGATATCCATTGGGAACCCATCTAGGAGAGTATTGAACAGGCAAAATATTCACACCTGTTTGGTTTGTGTCTGAATAATGCATTGAGGCATAATTTATTATTTCTTCATTTTGTGCCATTTCGAGTGTTTCTCTTGCCTCTGACGAGGAAATAGCATTATTAATTAGAGTTGTAGTCTCGTTTTCTCTTCTGTCGTCAGATAAAGAGGTTGAAATAATTCCATAGCTTAATACCACTCCAACGGAAAAAATACTTATGGGCATAACAACTTTATTAGCAAGAAACCTCAGTAGATTTGAGAAAGAGAAATCAAAAAGTCTTTTCTTTATACCAAGACTTTTGAGTTTCGCAGCATCCTCCTTAAGAGCAATCATTTGAAAATAAGTTTCTTTAATATTCGGGTTTTCCTTCATTTTATTAATCAAATCCCTTGTTTCTTTTTGACTGAGCTCACCATCTATAAAAGAAGATAGCTGTCTTAAATAGTAATCATTAATATTCATATTTGTTCCTTTAAGCCATCCAACAAAAATTTCCTAGCTCTGAAAATTCTTGATCTGACTGTTCCAACCGGTACGCTCGTAATAATTGAAATTTCATCATAATTTTTGGAGTCAATTTCACATAAAATATAAGCTGTTCTCTGCTCTTCAGGTAGCAAACGAATTAGACCCTCAACTTTCTTATAAAGTTCATTTTTTTCTGCATCAATATGAACGTTACTGCTAGATTTTAATGTCTGTTCAAATCCTTCATCAATCTGGTCCTCTTTATTTCTTTTAATTTTACTAATTGCCAGATTAAAGCCAATTCTATAAAGCCAAGTAAAAAAGTGTGAGTCTCCTTTAAATGTATCAATTTTTTCCCAGGCTCTTATAAATGCTTGCTGGACTATATCTTCTGTCTCATGAAAATTTCTTAAGATCTTAAAGAGTGAATTATGAAGTCGAGATTTGAAAGAGGTAAATAACAATTCAAAAGCAGTATCATCGCCTTTTTTTGATAATTCTACTAGTTCTGATACGTTATCTTTTTTCATAATCCTTTGATTAATTGTATATAAAAAAGTTCCAGCTTAAGAAAAATTTTTTAAATTTGAAAATTCCTCTCTGAATCGCTCTTTATCTAAAATTAGAAGGTCATAGATCTCTTGCTCATCTAGATCAAGAAGTTTTTCAAGTTCATTTAATGCGTTTAAATCCATATCGTAAATATTTTTTAAAAAGTTCTTAATAATATCTGAAGTTTCCTTGAAACCTCTTCTTGATTTAAAATGTAGTTTCTTTATGAGCAGCTCTTTATCCATGGAAAAACATTACTCCCTAACCAATTATAGCGCTCTTCATGTATCTGGAGAAAGAAGTGTTCAGTTTCTACAGGGGCAAGCTACGTCAAATTTACTGGTAGATTTTAAAAAAAAAGAAACTCTTTTTTGCGATGAAAAGGGTTTTGTTATTGCAAAAGCTACAATCTTTAACGAGAAGGATTTAATTATAGTAACAAAGACTTCGACAATTAAATTCTTACAAAACCACCTAGAAAGATTTGTTAAGTTTTATAAGTGTGGTATTTCAGTCGCTGAAATTGGGGTGCATGGCATAGAAAACAAGGGTTGCTTTAGCATTAATTTAGGGAAAAAAATTGGTGGGCTTCCGCAAGAGGATTGGGATCTAGAAAAACTTCTCAGCTTTGATTATGACATTGATGGTGAAGACTCAGCAAAATTACGTTATTTTGAAATTGGATATGATCCAAAAAAATATATTTCGTTTGATAAAGGCTGTTATACAGGTCAGGAACTTATAGCAAGATATAATTTTTTAAGTAAAAAAAATAAATCTTTATATATTTTTAAAGACCTGCAAAATGAAGAAATAAAAAAAATTAGATTGGATCATGAAAAAATAATTTTTACAAAAGTCGTTAAAGGAAATACTTACAGCCAATATTCAATTAAAAAAAGGGGTCCTGATATTAAGAGTTTGAATCTAGCTGCCAATCAATAGTACTTAGCCCCTTTGTCGCAAGAAAGTCGTTTATTTTTGAGAAATGTTTACACCCAAAAAATCCTTTAGATGCAGAGAGTGGCGAGGGATGAGCAGACTCAAGAATCAAATTCTTTTTTGTGTTAAACAGATTTCTTTTCGCTTTTGCATGATTCCCCCAGAGCACAAAAACTCTATCAGAGCCTTTGCCAAGTAAGCTTAAAATCGAATCAGTAAACAACTCCCAACCAATGTTTGAATGAGAGCTAGGCATGCCTTTAACAACTGATAAGGACGTATTTAAAAGGAGCACTCCTTGATGTGCCCAATAATCCAGAGCTCCAAATTCATTGATTATCCCCAAATCTTCTTCAAGCTCCTTAAAGATATTTTTTAATGACGGAGGAATAAAGTTTTTTTTTGCTGACGAAAAAGCTAAGCCATCTGCAATACCAGGAGTATGATATGGATCTTGTCCAACGATAATAACTTTAGTTTTTTCTAAATCACAAAATTCAAAAGCCTTGAAGAACAAAGAAGGATTTGGGTAAATTTCTAAACCCTTTTCATTGTCTTCTAGAAGCCGTTGTTTAATTTTTTTAAAGTAATTTTTTTTTATCTCTAAATGGATAATATTTTCCCAGGAATTGCATAAATTCATCCACTAAAAATAACACAATTTTTTTATCCACAGAAACTGTGGATAACTTTGGGGAAAAAACTATAAAAATTAAATTAAGCCTGATACACAAATGATTTAAGAGCATTGATCAAAAAATATACAATATAATCTAAACCCTTTAAAAATAAGTCTTTTAAGATATATATTAAAAAAATGACTTTCCAAAAAAATAGTTATATCCTCGGAGTATAGAAAATTAGTGGGTTGTGAGAAAAGCAATACTTTGTTACAAAAAAAACAGCCTTTTTTAGTAGCAAATTCTTACTTTCGTTACACCCTTTATATCTTGTAGTTTTGTAAGACATTCAACACTTATTTCATCATCAGTGTCAATGATGTTACACGCAACATCTTGTCTGCTTTTGTTAACAAATTCTGAAATATTAATTTTTTCTTCTGCTATGGTTTCGGTAATTAAGCTTATGATTCCAGGTTCATTTACATTTGCAATAAAAAGCCTATGCTTGCATCTCTTTAAAGAGGAAATATTTGGAAAATTTACACTATTTTCTATCTGTCCGTCTTTTATAAAATTCTTGAGCTGATTGCAAGCCATGACTGCACAATTTACTTCACTTTCCTTTGTGCTTGCTCCTAGGTGTGGGAAAATTAATACGTCATTTTCATTTCTAAGACGGCTTATTAATTTTTTGGTGGGAAAATCGGTAACATATTTTTCTAACTTTCCACTGTCTAGTGCAGACAATACATCTTCCTCGTTAATTATGCCTCCACGAGAAAAGTTTATTAGAGTTGTTCCTTGCGAAACAGTTGCAAGAATCTTTTCATTAAAAAAACCGCTAGTACTTTTATTAAGAGGCAGGTGAAGAGATACATAGTCAACATCTTTAACTGTATCTTCGATTTTTGAATTATGCTCCATAGTTCCTGGCAAACGTATTGCTGTTTCCACAGTTAGCCCAGGATCAAATCCCTTTACCTTTAGTCCAAGAGCAAGAGCTTGTTCAGCAACCAACGAACCTATTGCACCCAGACCAATAATACCAATGCTTTTTCCTTTGATTTCATTCCCGACAAATTGTTTCTTCACAGTCTCAACTTTTTTGCTTAACTCTTCTTCTGATAGATCCTCAGCTTGCATCACATTAACCGCATTGTTGCCATTAAGGATATCTCTTTTGGAAAGAATCAAAGAACAGATTACAAGCTCCTTAACCGCATTGGCATTTGCACCCGGAGTATTGAAAACAACAACCCCATGTTTAGAGCACTCATCTACATTAATATTATTAGTTCCTGCTCCAGCACGCGCGATACCTAAAAGTGATTCTCTCAGCCGAAGGTCTCTCAAGTTAAAGCTTCTTAAAACAATTCCTAAGTAATCGTCTTCCGCATCAGTTTTATGTAGATGAAAACCATTTCCTTCAAACGTGTCGAGACCCTCTCTTGCAATATTATTTAGTATTTGTAGTTTCATGGGAATTTGATAATACATCAATTTAATAAAAGACATCAATATTACCACCAAGTTATTAAGAAGTTATCAACAAGAAAAACCCATCATATTGTGAATTTTTCTCAAATAAACACAAGATATTGTGTTAAAAAGCTTGATTGTGTCCGGTTAATATACAAAAATAGTCGATGTCAATGGAAATACAAACAACAAAAGAACCCATACAGGAAATCATGGAGAATGCGCTTAGCCCAGGAAAAATGAGAGTAATAAAAAGAAATGGAAAAGTCGTTGGTTTTGAAAATGAGAAAATAAAAGTAGCTATTATGAAGGCTTTCCTTGCTGTTGAAGGAGGAGCTGCCGCCGGTTCTTCACGGATTCATGAAAATGTAGAAGAACTTACTTCACATGTAATTGAGGTGTTTGAGAGAAGGATGCCTTCTGGTGGAACTATCCATATCGAAGAAATACAAGATCAAGTTGAGCTGCAACTAATGAGAAGCGAACACCATAAAGTTGCAAGAAGTTATGTCCTTTATAGAGAGGAGAGGAAAAAAGAAAGATCGCAACCAGAAGCGAAAAAAGAACAAAAAAACAAAGATGAAAATGATGTATCAGCAATTGTAAAAAGAGCATGCGAAGGGCTTGGTGATGTTGATGCTGAACAGCTAACTAAAGAGATAAATGCTGCATCCTATGAAGGAATGACAGCAAAAGACCTTGCTGATTGCATGGTGATCACAAGTAGAACCATGGTTGAAAAAGATCCAAACTACTCTTTTGTAACTGCAAGAATTCTTTTAAACAATATTGAAGATGAGGTTTTGTCCTTTTTGGGCCTGGATCACAATCTAAAGAGTGATCGTCAGGCTATGTATGAAAAGGCACTCTTGGCAACGGTAAAGAAAGGTAACGAATTAGGTTTTGTAGACGAAAAATTGAATACCTTTGACCTTGAAAAACTTGGTGAAGCTATCATCCCGCAAAGAGATCAAAACTTCACATACTTGGGTTTACAAACTCTTTACGACAGATACTTCATTACTTCAGAGGAAACTAGGTATGAGTTACCTCAGGTGTTTTTAATGAGGGTTTCCATGGGGTTAGCAATCAATGAGGAGCAGAAGAACGAAAGGGCAATTGAGTTTTACTCGCTCCTCTCCAGTTTTGATTATATGAGCTCCACCCCAACTCTCTTCAATTCTGGAACAAATAGACCGCAGCTTTCCTCTTGCTACTTAACAACCGTCCCTGACGACCTCTCAGGAATATATGGAGCCATACGAGATAACGCACTTCTTTCAAAGTGGGCGGGAGGGCTAGGAAATGACTGGACTAATGTCCGTGCTTTAGGCTCGAAAATCAAAGGGACAAATGGAAAGAGCCAAGGTATTGTTCCTTTTTTGAAAGTATCAAATGATACTGCGGTTGCTGTAAATCAAGGAGGCAAAAGAAAAGGAGCTTTTTGTGCTTATTTAGAGTGTTGGCACCTTGATGTAGAAGAGTTTCTTGAACTAAGAAAAAATACAGGGGATGACAGAAGAAGAACACATGATATGAACACAGCAAATTGGATTCCTGATTTGTTTATGAAACGTCTTCAAGAACAGAAAGAATGGACTTTATTCTCCCCTTCTGATGTCGAAGACTTACACGATATTTATGGCGCAGAATTTGAAAAAAAGTATGAAGAGTATGAATTAAAGGCAGAAAAAGGTGAAATTAAACACTATAAAAAAGTAGAGGCAAAAGCTCTCTGGAGAAAAATGCTTTCAATGCTTTTTGAAACTGGCCATCCATGGATAACCTTTAAGGACCCTTGCAATATACGCTCACCACAAGGACATGTTGGGGCTGTTCACTCCTCTAATCTATGCACAGAAATAACATTGAACACCAATGAAGATGAGATTGCAGTTTGTAACCTTGGAAGTATAAATCTACCCCAACACATTCAAGATGGGAAAATTAATGTTGAGCAATTGAAGAACACAGTAAAGACAGCAGTAAGAATGTTGGATAATGTTATTGATATTAATTATTATCCTGTACCACAAGCACAAAATTCAAACGTAAAGCACAGGCCTGTTGGCCTTGGAGTTATGGGATTTCAAGATGCATTATATAAGCTAAATCTTTCTTATAACTCTGAGGATGCCGTTGAGTTTGCTGACAGATCAATGGAGCTTATAAGCTATTTTGCAATTGAGGCGTCATCCAGCCTTGCACAGGAACGCGGCAAATACGAGACTTACAAAAATTCTTTATGGGACAAGGGCATATTTCCGGTTGACTCAATAGAGCTCTTATCAAAGCAAAGAGGAGCAGAATTTCTTGATCAAGATACAACCACAACCTTAGATTGGGAAACTCTCAAAGAGAAGGTCAAAAAAAACGGGATGAGAAATTCAAATGTTATGGCAATAGCTCCAACAGCAACGATTGCAAATATTACAGGCGTCTCTCAGTCAATTGAACCAACATATCAAAACCTTTTTGTAAAGTCTAACTTGTCTGGGGAGTTTACCGTTGTAAACCCTTACTTAATTCAAGAACTCAAAAAAGAAGACTTGTGGGACGACGTTATGCTTAGTGATCTAAAATATTACGAAGGTTCTCTTTCAAATATAAATAGAGTTCCAGAGAAAATTAAAGATAAGTTCAAAACAGCTTTTGAAGTAGAACCAAAATTTATAGTTGAGTCTGCAAGCAGAAGACAAAAGTGGATTGATCAGGCCCAATCATTAAACCTATATATAGCTAATGTGGATGGTAAAAAGCTTGATATTACATACAGGATGGCATGGTTGAAAGGATTAAAGACAACATATTACCTAAGATCGATGGGTGCTACTTCAACGGAGAAATCGACTGTTGAAAAAAGCAACCTAAATGCAGTTAAAAAAGTAGATGAAAAAAATAATGTTTCAGGATCAGCTCCAAGTGCATGCAGCATTTTGGATCCTGATTGTGAGGCATGCCAATAAATAGGAGGAAAGATGTTAAATTGGGATGAATTCTATAGCGAAGGTGCTCCGGTAAAGGAGAAAGAGAAAAAAATTGTGTCAGAAGCGCAAAAGACAGAAGTTACTAAAGAAAGAAAAGTTGAGATAGCAAAGGACTCTGCTCTTGAGCAAATAGCAAAATCTACCTTAACTGAGGAAGATCTAAACGAAGGAAGGGAGGATTTACAAGCTCTAGATGGACGCGTACAAGTTGACCAAAAAGCAATGATTAATTCTAGAGCTGATGTTAACCAACTAGTTCCCTTTAAATATGAATGGGCATGGAAAAAATATCTGGATGGCTGTGCAAATCATTGGATGCCACAAGAGATTAATATGACTGCTGATATTGCCCTTTGGAAAAGCAATAATGGCCTTTCAGAGGATGAGAGAAGAATTGTAAAAAGAAGCCTTGGATTTTTTTCGACCGCGGATTCTTTGGTAGCAAATAATCTTGTACTAGCAGTTTATAGGAACATAACTAATCCTGAATGTAGGCAGTACCTCTTGAGACAGGCATTTGAAGAGGCTATACATACACACGCTTATCAATACTGCGTCGAGTCACTTGGTATGGAAGAGGGTGAAATATTCAATATGTATAGAGAAGTTCCATCAGTTGAAAGAAAGGCTGCATGGGGATTAAAGTATACCAAAGAACTTTCTGATCCTAACTTCCAGACAGGAACACCAGAGAATGATAAAGCATTTTTAGCAAATCTAATTGCTTACTATTGTGTTCTGGAAGGTATGTTCTTTTACTGTGGTTTTACTCAAGTTTTATCTATGGGAAGGCTAAATAAAATGACAGGTGTTTCAGAACAATTTCAATACATACTTAGAGATGAGTCGATGCATGTAAATTTTGGTATTGATGTAATTAACAGCATTGTTAATGAAAATCCAAATATCTGGGATGAGGATATGAAGACAAGAGCCAGAAATATGATTCTAGAGGGCACTCAGTATGAAATAGACTATGCTCGTGATTCAATGCCTCGAGGAGTGCTTGGAATGAATGCAGCTATGATGGAGGAGTATTTAAAATTTATTTGCAACAGACGGCTTGTACAAATTGGTCTTCCTGAAGAATTCTCTGGAGTTAAGAACCCTTTCCCTTGGATGTCCGAAATTATGGACCTAAGGAAAGAGAAAAACTTCTTCGAAACAAGAGTTATAGAATATCAAGTTGGTGGTTCTCTACAATTTGATTAGTGTGTTTGCATCGTCGTAGGTCTGCAACTATGGCGGTGCTCTAACTTACTAAACTAGCGTTACATTCAAGCTCAACTTCGGCTCCAAGAGCTAAACCATCGGCACCTAACGCACTTCTTGCAGGATAAGGTTTTTGGAAATACTTTGTGTAGACAGAATTAAATTCACCCCATTTATCAATGTCATCAATAAATACAGTACATTTAAAAATATTGCTGAAACTTATTTCGTATATATCAAGAATTTTTTTTAGATTTCTAAAGATTTGGTGACTCTCTTCAACAAGCCCTCCCATAACTAGATTATCATTTTCATTAACTCCTATAATTCCAGATATATAAAGAATGTTTCCTACTCTGACAACGTCAGAAAAGGGGTACTGGTTATCTTGTGTTTGTGGAAGAACTAATCTAGAATTTTCTGCTATAGTATCTTCATAGATAGCTATGTCCTTATTGCATACAATCCTTGCAACAACTTCTCCTTCTACGTCTAAATTGAGTTTTGCACGACCTTTCATTTCCCCAGTAACAGAGCAATCATCCAAAGTATCTTGAACAATTGTTCTCACAATTCTTGTAAGATCTTCCACTGTAACCTCACTAATTTTTGGATTTTCCTCCTCTTGAGAAAACAAAAATAGAGGAAGCATAATTAAAAAAACTCTCAATTAACCTTCTGCTTTTTGAATTGTTTCGAAGTGTTTAATGGCTATATCACCGCCTTGAAAAGGACGCCTTGCTTCTGACGTATCTGTAATTTGTTCCCAACTTTCCGAAACTGCTTCTGCAGTAAAGCTATCATCAGTTCCAAAATACTTACCCATGGTTTCCATTATGTACGTGTTAGCAACAACCCCAGCTCCCACCTCTAAAATTTCTCCGTTTGGAGCTTTTTCGCTTGCTAAAAATATTACAGCTGGAATTATAAACTTTGGATCAAGCTTTTCTTTAAATTCAGGAGGTAATAAAGCTTCTGTCATCCTTGTAGTTGCGGTTGGAGCTACAGAATTTGCATGAACATTGTATTTTGCACCTTCAAGTTTTAATGTATTCATTAATCCAACTACGCCCATCTTTGCTGCACCATAGTTAGTTTGTCCAAAATTACCAAATAAGCCTGATGAAGAACTTGTCATTATTATCCTTCCATATTCCTGCTCTTTCATAATAGGGAAAACTTTATGGGAGCAAAGGGCTGAGCCCAAAAGATGAACATTAACAACTGCAACAAAATCACTCCATTCCATTTTTGCAAACGACTTATCTCTCAAAATACCTGCATTATTTATTAAGATATCTATTCTTCCCCACTTATCTAAGGCGGTCTCTACCATTTCTTGAACTTGAATCTCATCACCAACATTTGCTCCGTTTGAAATAGCTTCACCACCATCACCTAGTATTTCATCTACAACCATTTGTGCTGCATTTGTAGAGTTTCCTGTTCCATCAACAGAGCCCCCTAAGTCGTTCACGACAACCTTGGCACCTCTCCTTGCAAGTTCCAGAGCATAGCCTTTTCCAATACCTCCACCAGAACCAGTTACTATTGCAACTTTATCTTTAAAATCTAATGACATTTTTTTCTCCTTAAATTTGATTTGTGTTTAAATTCTAATGGAAATGTATAACAAGTAAACATAGAATATACATAATTTCTGTTCGTACTAATGAAAATTGTTATAACTGGAGCTGCTGGACAAATATCTTATTCGCTAATCCCTTTTCTTTGTGAAAAGGGTGTTTTCAATAGTTCCAGCAAAATTGATCTGAATTTAGTTGAAATACCTCAGGCAATGCAAAGGCTTGAAGGAGTAGTCAAGGAACTTGAAGATTCTGCATACTCAAATGTAAACAAAATTTTAACCTTTGATGACATATCGCTTGCTGTTGAAGACGCAGACTGGTGTCTTCTTGTTGGATCAATACCAAGAGGGATTGTTTTTAAAGGAAAAGAGATAAAAGAAAGAGCAGATTTGCTACAAATAAATGGTGGTATTTTTACTAAACAAGGTCAAGCTATAGGTGAAAGGTCAAAAGATACTTGTAAAATTTTGGTTGTAGGCAACCCTGCGAATACCAACGCTTTAATAGGTCAAAAGAATGCTCGAAACCCAAGGCAAACCTGGATGGCTATGACAATGTTGGACGCTTTAAGAGCTAAGGCTCAGCTTGCTTTAAAGATTGGCTGTCATGTGGATGACATTTATCGTCTTGCTGTTTTTGGAAATCATAGCCCAACAATGTATCCCGATCTTGAGAATGCAGTCATTAACGGCTCTAAAGTATCGACCCTTATAGATGATCAAGAATGGGTCGAAAAACAGTTTCTGCCGAAAATCCAACAGAGAGGTGCGGAAATAATTCATGCTAGAGGTGCCTCTTCTGCTTCTTCGGCTGCAAGAGCAGCATGTGAAACGGTAAAAGCAGTTGAGCATAAGACAAGAGAGGGAGATATATTCAACGCGGCAGTAATTAGTGATGGATCATATGGCATAAACGAAGACGTTTTCTCCGGTTTTCCTTTAATCTCAGATGGAGAAGGCAATATCGAAATGGTAAGAGACTTTAGTTTAAGTGATTTTGCAAAATCGAAAATTTCCATTACATCACGTGAACTTGATGAAGAAAGAAACCTTGTAAGGGATCTACTTTAAGGTTGGAAATAAGACTACATCTCTAATGGAAGATTTATTGGTTGCTAACATTACTAACCTATCGATCCCTATTCCTACACCAACTGCAGGAGGCATGCCATGTTTTAGGGCTTCAATGTAGTCATCATCAAAAAACATAGCTTCAATATCTCCTAAATCTTTTTGTTTTAATTGATCGTCAAAACGTTCTTCTTGATCCATTGGATCATTTAATTCACAAAAGAAATTTGCGAATTCCCTTCCAGCAATAAATAATTCAACTCTATCTGTATAACCCTCATCATTATCTTTTTTTCTTGATAAGGGTGATACCTCATAGGGATAATCAGTAACAAAGGTTGGCTCCCATAACGATTTTTCAACATTTGCTTCAAAAAGCTCAAGAAGAATCTTACCCCAGCCCCAACCGTCTTTAATTTTTAGTCCACTTTCTTTTGCAGCATCCATAATCTGCTCAGGATTTTCTAGGCTATCTGCATTAAGTTTTTCCCTTACCAGCTCTTTCAATGTAATAATCCTGAAATTGGCTGACAGGTCTAAAGGTTTGTTTTCGTATTGAATATTAAGTGTTGAATTTACTGCAAACACTGCATCTTGTACAAGCTTCTGAATAAATTTAGTTGTTTTATCTAAATTACCGTAAGCCTCATAAAATTCAAGCATTGTAAATTCTGGATTGTGTATTGTTGAAATACCTTCATTCCTAAAGTTCCTATTAATTTCAAAAACCTTTTCAAACCCTCCTACCAGCAATCTCTTTAGATAGAGTTCTGGTGCGATCCGTAGATATAATTTTTTATCTAAAGCATTGTGAAATGTTTCAAAAGGTCTTGCATTTGCACCACCCGGAATTGAGTGCATCATTGGTGTTTCTACCTCTAAAAATGCTTCTTTTTCAAGATTCTCTCTAAGTACCTGGATAATTTTATTTCTATTTATAAAAAGGTCTCTTGATTCTTTATTACTCATTAGATCAAGGTATCTTTGCCTGTATATCGTCTCAATATCAACAATACCTTTATGCTTTTCTGGCATTGGATTCAATGACTTTGTGAGTAAAACAAATGTCTTAACATTAATTGTTAACTCGTCAGTTTTAGTCCGAAATAAATCACCTGAAATACCAACGATGTCACCCAAGTCTAAGTCTTTCGCTTCTTCTAATTCATCTCCCAAATTATCCAAAGAGAAATAAGCCTGTAACCTTCCACCGCTATCTTCAATGGTCATGAATGCAATCTTACCCATTACTCTCTTCAATACGATTCTACCTGCGGTTTGTACTATACATTTGGCTTTTTCTAGATTTTCTTTTTTTTCAGAATCATACTTTTTGATGATATGACTAATTTGATCCTTTTTATCAAAATTATTTGGGAATCTATAGCCAGCTTTACGTAATTTTATAAGCTTTTCTTCTCTGTCTTTTTGTACTTTTGATAGATCTTTAGTATCCATTCTTTAGAGACGCCTTAATGAAGTTATTAATCTTACCATCTAAAACTGCCTGAGTATTTGTTTCTTCATACTTTGTACGAATATCTTTAATCCTAGATTTATCTATAACATAGGATCTTATCTGATTTCCCCAACCAATGTCTGTTTTCTGGTCCTCTAATTTTTGAATCTCTTCGTCTTTCTTTTGTTGTTCAAGTTCAAATAGTTTTGATTTTAGCTGTTTAATCGCACGATCTTTGTTTTGATGTTGTGAGCGTTGTGACTGACATTGAACAACAAGACCTGTCGGAATATGAGTTAACCTTACTGCAGAGTCAGTTTTGTTAACATGTTGACCACCAGCTCCTGATGCACGATAAGTGTCAATTCTTACCTCAGTCATATCCAGTTTAATTTCAATATCTTCATCTAATTCAGGAGATGCAAATACTGCTGCAAAAGAAGTATGTCTTCTGTTACCAGAATCAAAAGGAGATTTTCTAACAAGTCTATGTATACCTGTTTCTGATCTTAACCAACCATAGGCGTAATCACCTGAAATAAATAAACTTGAACTTTTGATACCAGCAACATCTCCAGGTGACTGCTGTTCAACCTTTATTGCAAAACCCATATCTTCTGCCCATCTAGAATACATCCTTAACAGCATTTCTGCCCAATCTTGTGCCTCTGTTCCACCTGATCCCGCCTGTATATCTAGAAATGCATTACTCAAATCCTTTTCTTTAGAAAAATACCTTTTTGTTTCTAGATTATCTATGTCTTTATCAAGGCTCTGAAGTTCTAGTGACTGATCTAAAAGTTCTTTTTCGTCATTAAGTTCTTCAGAAATTTTAATTAATTCTTCAATGTCCTTAAATGAGCTTTCCAACTTATTGAACTCACCAATTTTTTTTTGTAATGAATTCTTTTCTTTATTAAGTGAATTTAATTTTTTATGGTCTTTCCAAATGACAGGATCTTCAAGTGTCTTTGAAATTTCATTTATTTTTACAATGATAGATTCAGGGTCAAAGGAACCCCCTAAGGTCATTTATTCTAGTTTCAGTTTTCCTAAGTTTGATGTCTATTTCGCTTTTATCCATTATTCAATATTTTAATTAATTCTTTTGCAGGAATGTAGCCCCCAATTTTTAATCCATCCTCTAGAAAAATAGTAGGTGTCCCCGTCACACCAAGTGTACGACCTAATATAAATTGATCCTCAACTGGATTTTGACATGTCAAAGTATCGACAGTTTCAGAATTTTTTAATTTTGTTATTGTTGCTTGTCTATCTTTGCTACACCAAGCACTAACCATTTTCTCATAGCTCTTTCCAAGCACACCGTCTCTTGGAAATGCTAAATATTGAATAGTTACTCCATTGTCCATCAAATTGCTAATTTCACTATGAAACATTCTGCAATAAGCACATTCAACGTCTGTAAATACTTTTAACTTGTGTTTTTCGCCTTTAGATTGAAATTCAATTACATCTTCTTCATTTATGTCCGATAGTAAATTATTAATAAGTCTCTTGGAGTATTGTTCATTAATGTTTATTGGGTAACTTCCGCTTAGGTCGATAAGCTCGCCAGTAAAAACAAACTTGAAATCTTTGGACACATAGAGAATGTTATTACTTGATACATTCAATGCATAAAAATTTTCAAGCGGTGATTCTGTAACAAAATTTAACTTAACTTCTGGTGGAAGAAGTTCTGAAACTCTCTGTTCAATGTCTTCCTCATAAGAACAGAGTATATTGCAAAGCAAAAAAAATAGTAAAAATTTCAAATTAACCCCTTGGATGATGCTTTTTGTGAAGGATTTTGAGTTTACTTTGTGCAACATGAGTATAGATTTGTGTTGTTGAAAGATCAGAATGTCCAAGAAGAAGTTGAACAGACCTCAAATCCGCCCCATTGTTTATCATATGTGTTGCAAATGCATGCCTTAATGTATGTGGAAAGATTTCTTTATCGATACCAGCTCTTTTTACGTAAATCTTTATTCTGTGCCAAAAACTTTGACGTGTCATTTTTTTACCATGCGTAGATAAATACACAAAAATTTGGTCTCTACCTTTTGAGAGTATTTCTCTATAGTCAGATAAGTAAATTTTTAGATACTTTATTGCTATGTCGCTTAAAGGAATTAACCGTTCTTTATTTCCCTTTCCAATTATTTGAACAGACCCTCTATTGAGATCTAGATTATTTAATTTAATCCCAACAAGCTCAGAAACCCTCATACCTGTCGCATACAGGGTGAACAACATTGATTTATCTCTTTGCTCAATATAGTGACCATTTTTTGGGGAGTCTAGTAAAGCATCAGTTTCAAAATTAGTTAGAGTCGTTGGCAAATAAAGTCCTGATTTTGGTGTCTCTACTTTGCTTGTTGGGTTTAAATCAATTTGATCAATTGAAATTAAATACTTGTAAAAGCTCTTAAGGGCCGAAATATTACGAGAAATTGTCTTTGATGACCTTCCTTTATCAAGCAAATGACTTAGAAAAGAGATAATTAGAAAATGATCAACGTCGATAACTTCTTTATTAATTTTTTTTAAAAAATCGTAAAAATTTAAAAGGTCGTTTTTGTATGAACTTAGAGTATTTTCAGATAAATTTTTCTCAAGCCAAGAATTATCGAGAAAGCTCTCGATTAAAAGTTTTGAATTGATCTGCACTAGCCGACTTTTTCTTTAATTCTAGCTGATTTTCCAGATCTTTCACGAATATAAAATAGCTTTGATTGTCTGACTAAACCTTTTCTTTTAACTTTAATTGATTCAATCAAGGGGCTATGAGTTTGAAAGGTCCGCTCCACCCCAACTCCATTTGATATTTTTCTTACTATAAAAGAGGAATTTAGTCCCTTATTTCTTCTCCCTATAACCAGCCCTTCAAATGCTTGCAGCCTTGTTCTTTGTCCTTCAGTGACTTTGACTTGAACTTCAACTGTATCACCTGTTCTGAAACTAGGTAAATCCTTTAGTTGATCTTTTTCAATTTTTTCAATTAGATTTTCAGTCATTGTCTCCCTCTAAAACTTTGATACTAGAAATGTACTGCTCTAATAATACCATTTCTTCATCTGAAAGTTGTAGTTCATTAAATAAATCTGGACGTTTTTGCTTGGTAACCCACAAACTATTAATATATTTCCACTCTTGTATCTTTTTATGATTTCCTGAAAGTAAGACTTTAGGGACTTTTTTTCCTAAAAAATTTTCTGGTTTTGTGTAACTATGGTGTTTTAACATACCATTGGCAAAACTATCGTTTTCGAAAGATTTTGAATTCCCCAAAACACCAGTTTTTGCTCTCGAAATAGCGTCAACTAAAACACATCCTGCAATCTCCCCTCCACTAATTACATAATCCCCAAGAGAAATTTCCTCATCAACTTCATTGTCTATAAATCTTTGATCTATCCCTTCATATCTACCTGAAATAATAGTTAGATTATTGTGTTCAGAAAGTTCCTTAGCTTTCTTGTGATTAAACCTACTTCCTTGTGGTGAAAGTAGAACCAAAGTTCCTTTTTTATCAAGTGATTTAACAGCATTTGTAAGGGGTATAGGAGACATCAGCATTCCCTCTCCTCCGCCATATGGTTTATCATCTAAAGTTTTATGCTTGTTAGTAGAAAATTTTTTAAGGTCAACTTTATTAATTGAGATTATTTTTTCCTTAATTGCTCTCCCAACTACACCATAATTAAGAGCATCATAAATCTCTGGAAATACTCCAATTAGATTAATATTCATACTTTTCCCAATCCACAATTATTTGTTTTTGATTTAGATCAATACTCTTAATATACATATTTTCAAAAGGTATGATTTCCTCCCCAGTATTACTCTCTACAAACAGGAGGTCTGATGCACCATGATTTTCTAATTTTGTAACTTTTCCAATATTATTGTCACCATTTATCACATTAAGGCCTATCAATTCATACCAATAGTACTCCTGATGATCTAATATAGGGAAGTCATCTTTTTTTGCAAAAACCTCTTTATTAATAAAGTTTTTAACAGAATCGACATTTTGGATGTTGCCTATTAGGCATAAAAAGTTTTTTTTATGTATTCGCTTAAAGATTAGGTCAATACAATTACCATCCTCTAGATAATATTCATTGAAATTTTCTATATTTTCTTGAGGGTCACAGTAAGAAATTAAGTTAATTTCCCCACTCAAACCATGAGTTTTCCCAAATTTACCTATAGGTATTAAGTCTATTTTTAGTCCTTCTTTGATTCGTTTGCTGGTGCATCGG
>CENP01191109.1_pt1 | contig 107014 bp, 103 predicted proteins | sample 361281 | NCBI WGS metagenome assembly CENP01 (sample SAMEA2591122, study PRJEB7988) | marine metagenome | biome: marine biome (ENVO:00000447); feature: deep chlorophyll maximum layer (ENVO:xxxxxxxx); material: saline water (ENVO:00002010), including plankton (ENVO:xxxxxxxx) | depth 70 m
ATATTTATTCATTTGATTTTTTTGAGCAAATATACAGACCTAAAATTGTTATTAAGCCATTTATTGGAAGTAATTCATATCCAAATTTGTAAAGATTTTCCATAGCATATTCATTTGCACAACCCCAAGTTTTAAATTTACACATCAAAGCAATGGAATCATTAAAGTAAGCATATAAAGTTGGACTCACATTAATTAAATAGGTTAAGATTGGTGCAAGAATTACAACTAAATAAATCAAATTTCCCCTAAGTTTTCGGCTACTGTAAAGACCAAAAATAAATAAACCAAGAAGTGGTCCATAGGTATATGATGCTACGGTTAGCAAACTATCAATTACATTACTACTCAAAATATATTTAAAAATAATTATGGTAATCATCAACAATAAACTCATTCCGATATGAACCACCTTTCTTATTCTTTTATTTTCTTTTTCATCATTGTTATCCATTCTAAGAAAATCAACGCAAAATGATGTAGTTAAAGAAGTTAGTGCACTATCTGCGCTACTATACGCTGCAGCAATTAAACCTAGTAAAAAACTTATGCCAAGTATAATTCCTAGCTGACTGTTAAGTGCTATTTCAGGAAAAAGTAAATCAGTCCTAATTTGGCCACCCATTTCTGGAATTAAAATACCATTAAGGTCTTTATATGTAAATAGAAGAGCTCCAAGGAACATAAATAATGCAGTTACAAAAACTAATACAAAACTGAAACTAATCATATTTTTTTGTGCATCTTTAATTGATTTACATGTAAGGTTTTTTTGCATCATATCCTGATCTAAACCTGTCATGCAGATGGTTACAAATATTCCTCCTATAAATGATTTTAAAAAATGATTCCTCTCATAAATATCATCCAGAAAAAACACTTTACTAAATCTATTAAATTCGTCAGAGTAAATGTATTCACTAAGACTCAGGTCAATACTATTTAAAATCGATACTATGGATATAAGTACGGCCAAAATCATAAATAAAGTCTGTAGAGTATCTGTCCAAACAATAGTTTTTATACCACCTTTAAAAGTGTATATCCATATTAATCCGATTGAAATTCCAACAGTGACAGGAAATGGAATATTCCAATTATCAAATACAAATTGTTGTAAAACTATTGCAACCAAAAATAATCTAAACGAAGCACCTAATATTCTTGAAAGAAAAAAGTAAAATGCTCCGGTTAAATGAGCAGCTTTCCCAAACCTCATGTCTAAAAACTCGTATATTGAAGTTAAATTTAGTTTGTAATAAACAGGAAGTAACACATAACATACTACAATATAGCCCACAAAATAACCAAAAACGACCTGTAAATAACTAAATTGTGAACTTTCAATCCATCCAGGTACTGAGATAAATGTAACTCCTGACAGAGACGCTCCAACCATTCCAAATGCAACAACATACCACTTAGAATTTCTTCCTGCTTTAAAGAAAATATTATTGCTATCATCTTTACCAGTTACATATGAAATAACATAAAGAAGCAGAAAATATAATACAATAATGAAAATAATAGTAGCAGAATTCATTTTGATTTATTTGCTTTGGTAAGTTAATTATAATTTTTTTACATTTTTTAAAAAAAGAGGTTAGTCTAATGATTGTAACTTCTTAAAATTTGTAAGTTTGTTTAATGGAATTTTCTTCAAAATTTATTGAAAATGCTGTTAATGAAATCTCTAATTTACCAGGGATAGGAAAAAAATCTGCATTACGTTTGGTTCTTTTTTTGTTAAAACAACCTGAATCTCAATCTCTAAATCTTGCTAATGCAATTTCTCAGATGAGATTGAAGGTAAATTTCTGTAAAAAATGCCATAATATTTCTGACTCTGATATTTGTGAAATATGCGCAAATCCCAGAAGAGATGAATCTATTATTTGTGTTGTTGAAGACATAAGGGACGTAATGGCTATTGAAAAAACCAGTTCCTTTAATGGTTTGTATCATGTTTTAGGTGGAAAAATCTCCCCTGTTGATGGTATTGGTCCTGATGATTTAAACATAAGTTCACTGGTAGAAAAAGTTAAAAATAATAAAATAAGTGAGGTGATTTTTGCGTTAGGTACTACGATGGAGGGAGATACTACAAATTTTTACATTTACAGGCAGGTTTCTGATTATAATATAACAACTTCTACAATTGCAAGAGGAATTTCTGTTGGAGATGATTTAGAATATGCAGATGAGATAACTTTGGGAAGAAGTATTACCGATAGAATACCATTTGAAAAATCACTAAAGGGATAAAATTGAAAATTTCTGTAATAATTGTAAGCTATAATTGTAAAGCATTCCTTGATTATTGCCTGCAGAGTGTAAGCAAAGCTTTAAAACAAATTGATAGTGAGATATTAGTTATCGATAATTGCTCAACGGACGGATCAATTGAATATTTAAAGTCAAAAAAATATGATTTCAGGATTATTGAAAATAAAGAGAATTTAGGATTCTCAAAAGCCAATAATAAGGCAGCAAAATTAGCAAAAGGTGAATATTTGTTTTTTTTGAATCCTGACACAATTATCCCTGAAGACTTGATAGACTCATTTTTTAAAAATAAAAAACCTAATACAGGAATTTTTAGTTTTAGAATGATTGACGGAGAAGGAATTTTTTTAAAGGAGAGTAAAAGAAACTTTCCTAATATTAGCATTATTTCAAAAAAACTTATTGGAATAAATAGTGGATACTATTCTGATTTAGGTGAATTTGATTCCGGAAATGTTGATGTGTTATGTGGCGCAAATATGCTTATTGAAAAATCACTTTTCAGGGATATAAATGGTTTCAATGAGGAATATTTTATGTTTGGAGAAGATATTGAGATTTGTCACCAAACATTTAAGAAAGGATATAACAACTTTTATTGTGGAAGTTCTTCATTAATTCACTTCAAAGGCGAAAGTACTGTAAATGATATTAACTATTTAAGAAACTTTTATGGTGCAATGAATATATATTTTAAAAATGTTTTTACAACAAATCTATTTTTGTTAGGCACCATAAAAATTATTTCAAGACTAATCATAATTTTAAGTGGAATATTTCCAAGGAATACAAAAATTAAAAGTAAGCCTAATCAAAATATTTTATATGGTAATAAGCTGAATAATCAATTAGAGGAAATATTTGGAGATATTCTACTGACAAAGAAAATTGATGAAACATTAGAGGATTGCAATCTAATTTTTGATTCAAATTACTTGACCAACAAGGAAATTATTAATTGTGTTGACAAGTTAAAAAACAGAAATAAGATAAATTTTTGGTTTTTATCTTCTGATTATTCCTACATCATAAGGGCAAGTGGAATGAACCAAAAAGGGAATGCTATTTTTTTATGATTAAATAAATATTAAAATAATGAATTGGACTATTTTCACTAATTTTGAATACATAAATCAAATCTATTTTAATGTCAAAATTTGAATTAAAATTACCAAAAATGGGTGAGAGTGTTGCTGAGGCTACCTTAACCGCATGGTTAAAGGAAATTGGTGATTCAATCGAATTTGACGAACCAGTAGTTGAAATTGCAACCGATAAAGTTGATTCTGAGGTTCCATCTGAAAAAAAAGGTATTTTAATTGAAAAATGTTTTAAAGTTGATGATGTGATTTTAGTTGGTCAAACAATAGCTATTATTGAAACTGATGAAGTTGATGTTGAAAAAGAAACCACAATAGAGAATCCAGCTTTAGAAGAGAAACCTGAAGAAATAATAACAGAAATTCATTCTGAAAAAGAATTAGCGGAGGAGATGACTGATTCCTTAGAAAAATCTGCAAAAGTAATTTTAGAATCTGAGGAGACCACAAGCTCAAATAAAGGATTTTTATCTCCTTTGGTTAAAAACATGATTAAAAAAGAGGGTATCTCTTCAAAGGAGTTATCTCTTATTAACGGTACTGGAAAGGATAATAGAATTACCAAAAATGATATACTATCTTTTTTATCAAACAGGAGCTTAATTGTTGATGATTCAATTAAACTTAATACAAAAATTATTCATTCCGAAAAAATAGACACCTCTGATTTCAGTGATGAAGTTATCGAAATGACAAAAATGGGAAAGTTGATTTCTCAGCACATGACAGATTCGGTAAAAACCTCTGTACATGTCCAGTCTTTTATTGAAGTAGATGTAACAAATATATTCAACTGGAGAAATAGAGTTAAATCAGGATTTGAAAGCAGGGAGGGTCAGAAATTTACATTTACTCCTATATTTATTGAGGCGGTAGCAGTAGCACTAAGACAATATCCAATGATGAATATTTCTGTTGCTGATGATAAAATTATCCTCAAAAAGAAAATAAATATAGGAATGGCAACTGCACTTTCAGATGGTAATTTGATTGTACCTGTAATAAAAAATGCTGATCAATTAAACTTAGTTGGTATGGCAAAGTCTGTCAATGACCTAGCATATAGAGCTAGAAATAATAATTTAAATCCTGGTGATGTTGCCGGTGGTACCTACACGGTCACTAATGTAGGGGTTTTTGGAAGCATCATGGGTACGCCTATTATTAATCAACCACAGGTTGGTATATTGGCTTTTGGAGCTATAAGAAAAATGCCAAGTGTAATCGAAACTGAAGAAGGTGATTATATTGGGATTAGAAAGAAAATGATTATTTCACACTCATACGATCACAGAGTCGTAAATGGTGCGCTTGGAAGTAAGTTTATTAAAGCTGTAAAAAATCACCTTGAGAATTGGAATTTAAATCGTGAAATTTAGTTGTAATGAAAATAATTTGTGTAGGAAGAAACTATACTGATCACATTAAAGAATTAGAAAATCAAAGACCTGAAAGCCCTGTATTATTTCACAAACCTGATTCCTCAATAATTTTAAAAAATAAGCCGTTTTTTATTCCTGATTTTTCAAACGAAATCCATTACGAATTAGAGTTAATCATTAAAATATCAAGAATTGGTAAGCATATTCAAACCAAATTTAGTCATAAGTATTATGATTTTGTAGGATTAGGTATTGATTTTACCGCAAGAGATGTCCAGAATGATCTTAAAAAAAATGGTCTTCCTTGGGAAAAGGCTAAGTCATTTGATGGATCATGTTTTGTAAGTGAATGGATTGAAAAATCTAAATTTGATGATATTAATAATATTAATTTCAAACTTGAATTGAATCAAAAAACGGTTCAAAATTCAAATACCAGATTGATGCTTTGGAAGGTAGACGACTTAATTTCATATATTTCAAAATATTTTACATTGAAAATTGGAGATATAATTTTCACAGGTACACCTGAAGGAGTTGGTAAAGTTGGCATTGGTGATGAATTACAAGGTTACCTTGAAAATCAAAAATTATTTAACTTAAAAATAAAATAGAGCATTGATTAAACTTATCTCAGTTATAAATAAAATAAAAGATCAAAAACTGACATTATCAGTTGCTGAGAGTTGTACTGGTGGTAAAATTGCTTCCAGTATTGTTTCATATGAAGGTGCTTCTGACTTTTTCTTAGGTGGAATTATTTCATATTCTGTTGATTCAAAAATTAGAATTTTAAATATAGATAATCAACGGATTGAAAAATATGGAGTTGTAAGCGCTGAAATAGCGAAAGAAATGTCTATAAGTGTAAAAAATAAATTTGAATCTGATATTTCTGTTGCAGTCACAGGTAATGTGGGCTCAAAATCAGGAGATGGTAAGTCTGCAGTTGGAAAAGTTTTTATAGCTATTAACTTCAATAACAAAATAGATACATGGGAGTTTAATTTTAATAGTGACAGAAAAACAAATATTGAAAGTGCAGTTTCTAATGTATTTAGCCTTCTGAACAATATTTTATAAAAATTCAAAAAATTGCCTTGCTAATAACAAAAAAGTTGTAAATTCGCGGCTGAAATTATATATTTTACTGAGAAAAATCTTTATATGGCACGAGTATGTGATCTTACTGGAAAAAAGAGAATGGTTGGAAATAATGTTTCACACTCTCTTAATAGAACAAAGCGAACTTTTGATACAAATCTTATCAAAAAACGTTTTTACATCCCTGAAGATGACAAATGGATAACATTAAAGATTACTGCTTCTGCTTTAAAAACAATCAATAAAATTGGTATTAAAGCAGCAATTAAAGATGCAAAACTTAAAGGATTTCTAAAATAGTTTTAAATGGCAAGAAAAGGTAACAGAGTTCAAGTAATTTTAGAATGTACTGAGCATAAAGACAGTGGTATGCCAGGTACTTCTAGATATATTACAACAAAAAACAAGAAAAACACACCTGATAGAATCGAACTTAAGAAGTTTAATCCGATTCTTAAAAAAATGACCGTTCACAAAGAGATAAAATAATTATACCATGGCAAAAAAAGCTGTTGCATCATTACAATCAAAATCAAAAAGACTTACAAAGGCTATAAAAATGGTTAAGTCACCCAAGACTGGCGCATACTCATTTGTTGAATCAATTCTTCCACAAGAAAAAGTAAACGAGTTTTTAGGTAAATAAATCCCCTTACTTATTTATCCTTTTGTTACATACTAAATTTCTTTTATCATATATTTATATCATAATTATATAATTCTATAATATGGGTTTATTTGATAAGTTTTTTTCTCTTTTCAAGAAAAAGAAAGATAAAGAACCTTCTACTGATGAAAAGGAAAAAAATAAACCTGAAGAAATAGAAGAAATTTCAGAAACTATTTCTAAATCAGAGCCAGAACCAGAACCAGAACCAGAGTCTGAACCAGATCCAGAACCAGAACCAGAATCAGAGCCTGAACCAGAACCAGAACTAGAGCCTGAACCAGAGCCAGTGGGTTTTTTTAAAAATATATATTCAAAGAAGAAAAAAGATACACTTAATAAGGGTTTAAAAAAGTCTAACCAATCATTTTTTTCAAAATTAAATAAACTAGTTATAGGAAAGACTAAGATTGATTCTGATGTATTAGATAACCTTGAAGAGGTTTTAATTTCAAGTGATGTTGGTGTTAATACTACTTTAAAAATTATCGATAAAATTGAATCAAGAGTAGCAGAAGAAAAATATTCAAATTTAAGTGAATTAAACATTTTATTAAAGGCTGAAATAGCTTCTTTATTAATCGAAAATGAAGAAGAACCAAGTAATAATAATACGTTCTCAGAAAAACCACATGTCATAATGGTTGTTGGAGTCAATGGTGTGGGTAAAACAACAACAATTGGAAAATTAGCAAATAAGTACAAAAAATTAGGTTTAAAGGTTGTAATTGGGGCAGCTGACACATTTAGGGCTGCTGCGATTGATCAATTGGTTACATGGGCTAATAGAGTAGATGTACCAATAATTAAACAGCAAATGGGTAGTGATCCTGCTTCAGTAGCATTTGATACTTTAAACTACGCCAAAACAAATGACGCTGATTTAGTCTTAATTGATACGGCTGGAAGACTTCACAATAAAATTAACCTAATGAATGAGCTTTCAAAAATAAAGCGTGTCATGAATAGGGTAATTGAAAATGCACCGCACGATGTAATGCTTGTGTTAGACGGATCAACAGGTCAAAACGCATTTATTCAAGCAAAAGAATTTACCAATACCACGGAAGTTAGCTCGTTAACAATAACCAAACTTGATGGAACAGCAAAAGGAGGGGTGGTAATTGGAATTAGTGATGAGTTTAAAATACCTGTAAAATATATTGGAGTTGGAGAAGCTCTTGAAGATCTTCAAGAATTCAATAAATTAGAATTTGTTGATTCTTTTTTTGATTAAAATTTGAGAACAAAATATTCAGATAAAAACAAAATAAATGTTATAACTCTAGGTTGTAGTAAAAACACCTATGATTCAGAAGTATTAATGGGACAACTTAAATCCAACAATAAAAATGTTGTTCATGAGGAGGAAGGTAATATTGTGGTAATTAACACTTGTGGATTCATCGATAATGCCAAACAACAAAGTATTGATACAATTCTTGAAAATGTAAAAAAGAAAAATGAAGGTTTAATAGATAAAGTTTTTGTTACTGGTTGTTTAAGCGAAAGGTATAAACCCGATTTAAAGAAAGAAATTCCAGATGTAGACGAGTATTTTGGGACTACTGAAATGCCGTCTTTACTTAAACATTTGGGCGCAGACTATAAACATGAATTAATAGGTGAAAGACTTATAACAACACCCAAAAATTATACTTATTTAAAAATTTCTGAGGGATGCGATAGGCCGTGTAGTTTTTGTGCAATTCCGCTAATGAGAGGTAAACACAAAAGTGTTTCAATTGAAGATTTAGTTTCTCAGGCCAAAATTTTAGCAGAAAAGGGAATTAAAGAACTTATTTTAATTGCACAAGATTCCACATATTATGGTATAGACTTGTATGGAACAAGATCTTTATCAAAATTATTACAAGAGCTTGTAAAAGTTGATGGTATTGAATGGATTAGACTTCACTATGCCTTTCCTAATGGTTTTCCAGTTGATGTCCTTGAAGTTATTAATTCTGAACCTAAAATTTGTAATTATATTGACATCCCTCTTCAACATATTTCAAATAAGATTTTAAAATCTATGAAAAGAGGTGCTTCAATGGAAAAAATTAATGATTTACTTCAAATGTTTAGGGATAAAGTTCCTGAAATAGCCATTAGAACAACTTTAATAGTTGGTTATCCAGGAGAAACAAATGAAGATTATGAATTATTAAAAGAGTGGGTTAAGAATACTAAGTTTGATCGTTTAGGTTGCTTCAAATATTCTCACGAAGAAAACACTGGTGCTTATAAACTCATTGATGATGTTCCTCAGAAAATAAAAAATGAGAGACTCAATGAGATAATGGAAATACAGTCACAAATTTCCTGGGAACTTAATCAGAAAAAGATAGGTAAAAAATTTAAAGTTTTAATTGACAGAAAAAGAGGCAACTACTATGTTGGCAGAACACAGTATGATTCTCCTGATATAGACAATGAAGTATTAATACAAGCTAATACAAATTTCTTAAGGGTTGGAGAATTTTTTGATGTTAAAATAATTGAAGCATCTGACTTTGACTTGTACGCTGAAGTTAGTTGACAAAAAAGATCGAGTTCACCAAAAATAATTTTCCATTCTCCCAAAAACTTCTAAACATTATGTTATCAGTAAAGTATATCATATTACCTCTTCCCAGTTTTTCATGACCAAAAACCAGTGAATTTTTGAATTTATCTTTGATATTATCACCAACAAATCCAATTGTTGAATCATCATCTTCATTAATTTTACCGACATTATAGCCTCCATTGTGATTTTCATAAGTTGATGTTGATGTTTTTAACGAATAGTATTCATTAGGATATCCAAATGCTAATGGATGAGTATTATCTAAATTAACCTTGAATATAGCACCTGAAAGATAATTTTGAATCCTGTTTCTATTTAAGTCCTCATATTTTACGTCTTCTTGTTTATTTTCAAATTTATTTCTCTTTAATTTAATAGAAAATCCATCTTTATTTGTGAAAATTCTTATTGCATTTTCAAAGGCAACAAGATTGCCACCTTTTGAAACCCATAACTTAATTTTTTCAAGATTTTTCTCATTTCCTAAAGTTCCATAATATCCACTTGGGATAATTAATGTGTCAAATTCGTCCAATTCAATACTTTCAAAATTTTTAACATCAAGATGAGTCAGAGGATATTTTAGTTCCTGTTCGAAAAAGTGCCATATGGCTCCATAATTTAGTGATGATACTGAGTTGCTATTACCCTCACCAGCTAAAATAGCTACGTTTTTTTCCTTTATCAGTTTTACAGAATCAGAGCCTAAATCAGGACCAGATTCTGAAATTCCTGAGTAAATTGAATGAAGTTGAATTTTGTAATTATCAGCTAGCTCTAATAGAATTTTTTCATAATTTCTGTTGGTTTGATCTCCTTTGTAGATTATAATAGACCCATGAGGAAGAGTTAAACTCCCGTTTTTAATAATTTTTTCCGTATATCTTACTTTTATTTCATTTTCAATCAAATGTGATAGAAATTTTGCGTCACTTATATGGTTCCAAATTCCCGCATAGGCTATTGCTTTTTTGTCAACAAGATTTTCAACTTTTTTTTCTGTATATTTTTTTAACTCAATTTTTTTAGAAGTACTATATCCATTCAGACCATAAGCAAAAGGAAGACTCCATGCAGTAATATCATATGTCATTGAGTCACTAAGCTTTGTAGTTCTCTCCAAAAACACATCTACCAGTTTTCCTTTAGGCTGGTAATTAGGAATTATTAAATCTGCAGTTGATATACTATAGTTGATAGTTTTGTTTTTATTGTAACTATATACACTTAATTTTTGATTATCACTTGAATAAAAATCTATTTTATGTTTTTTTAAAAACCTAGATAGTTGATCGATTTTATCTTTATCACCATTCATAATATAGGTTGTATTACCAGCTTTATTTTTAAAAAAATTTACAAATTCCGAATTTAATTTTTCTGAATTAGCTGATGATATTTCGACAGTTGAGATACCAGCTACCGTATGATGCATAACCCTATCTACAAGGGTTAGATTTTTGCCCTCTGAATTTAATATTCCAAGACCAGCAACTCCACCACCAGCTTGTTCATAGGTCATCCCAATTGCACCGAGGTAGGTAGGATATGTATCTCCGTAACTTGGATATAATAAGTCGAAAATTTCTTTTGTAAAATATAGCCAGCCATTTTCGTCAAAATATTTAGCATTGTTTTTTCCTATCATGAATTGAAAATCTCTTTGCCACTTAGTTATTACCTCGTGGTATGGTTCAGCTGCTGGGGCAAAATAGTATGGTTCATTTATTCCTTGCTCATGGAAATCAACATGAACATGAGGCATCCACTTTTGATACTCATTAAGTCTTTGTTGAGATTCAACCTGCGTTATCCATGCCCAGTCTCTATTTAAATCAAACAGGTAGTGGTTAGCTCTACCTCCGGGCCATGGCTCACTATGTTCCATTGATATTTTATTTGTATTGTAAGGGATAGTTGTAGTTTGATTATACCAATTTGCATACCTGTCTCTTCCATCAGGGTTTAAGCAAGGATCAATTATGACAACGGTATTTTCTAGTAAATCAGATCTTTTAGTAAGTAACTCATAAATTGTTTGCATAGACGCTTCAGTTGAAGATGATTCATTACCGTGAACACTGTAACTCAACCAAACAATAGCCTTATCATTAATCCTATTATCATTAAAATCTAATGCTGACAAGTTATTTAATCTTATATTTTCTATTTCAGCAATATTAGCTTGTGAAGAAATTACAGCATAAAATAATGGTCTCCTTTCATATGTTTTGCCATAATTTATCAATAATGTGTTTTTATCCATTTCTTCTGAAACATGATTAAAATAGTCTACAACTTGGCTGTGTCGAGAAAATTGAGTTCCTATATCATATCCAAGAAAATCAGATGGTGATTTTAAATTTTGACTGTTAACATCAAATACTATCAAAAAAAGAATAAAAAATTTAAATATTGATTTCATAAAAAGTAATTTATAATAGGACCAACAAATATAGAAAGAATAATACAGTTCAGTATATTTGTTTAATATGAGTTTACGAGAAATAAAATACGCCTATACTAATGCCTTTAGTAAACTACTTGTTGATTATAGTCAAAGTGAAAAACATTTTTCTAAATTAATTTCTCATTTTCCCAGTGTTGACAATTTGAAAAAACAAATTTCGTCCAAGTCAAAAAATTTTAATCATTCTTTCAGAAAGTTATTAGTTGAAGAGATTTACGATCAGTATGAAGGTTTTAAATTAAATGAAATTCAGAAGAAAAACATTGATAAATTATTAGAAAAAAACACTTTCACGATTACAACTGGACATCAATTAAATCTTCTTACTGGACCACTATATTTTATATATAAAATAATTTCGGTTATAAACTTGTGTGAAAATATGCAAAAGAATAATACTGAAAATAATTTTGTTCCTGTTTTTTGGATGGCAAGTGAAGATCATGATTTTGCAGAAATAAATCATTTTTCCTTTAAAGATGAAAAATTTTTATGGCCTTCAAAAGAGAATGGTATTGTTGGTGAATTCAAACTTGAATCAATTGAAGGTACTATTGATAGATTTGAAAAATATATCAAAGGTTTTAATTACACAGCCGAGATAATTGAGATAATCAGAGAGTGTTATTTAAATTCGGTTGATTTGTCTAATGCAACCAGGAAACTGGTTAATATTCTTTTTTCAAAATATGGTTTAATTATAATAGATGCTAACAACAAGAATATAAAATCCCTATTTAAGGATTTAATTTTCAAAGAAGTTTCTGAGAAGTTAATACATAATGAATCAAAACAATCAATAGAAATACTAAACGAACTTGGTTATGATATTCAGGCAAATCCGAGAGAAATAAATCTTTTTTATATAGAAAAACAAAGTAGAGAAAGAATTACATTAAATGATAATAATTTTCAGACATTGAGTGGGTCAAAAAAATGGAATCTAGACCAAATTAAAAGTGAAATTAGTGACAATCCAGAAAAATTTTCTCCCAATGTGTTATTTAGGCCCGTATTTCAGGAGTATGTCCTTCCAAATATATGTTATATTGGTGGTCCAGCTGAAGTTTCATATTGGTTACAATTAAAATCTGTTTTCGATAGTATTAACTTAGATTTCCCGATTATTCTTAACCGTAATTCCGCTTTATTGTTAGAAAAAAAGACCTTAAATAAAATAAAAAAGCTAGATATCTCTATTGAGGAAATGTTCTTGTCCGAAAGAAAATTAAAAGATATATTGGTTCGAAAATATTCTAAATTAGAATTAGATTTTACAGATTTAAAACAACAATTAATAAATCAGTTTTCTGCATTGAAGAAGAAAGCAAAACATACTGATAAGTCTTTTATTGGAGCCCTTAGTGCTCAAGAAAAAAAGCAGTTAAATGGATTAAAAATGCTTGAAAAGAGGCTAATCAAGTCTGAAAATAAAGCCCACAATAATAAAATTAACAGAGTGATTGAAATTAGAAAAAAATTATTTCCAAATGATAAACTTCAAGAACGATCTGTGAATTTTTTTGAATTTTATGTTAATGAGGGTGTAAATTTAATCGACACATTAAAAAATAATTTAGATCCGTTAAATCAAAAATTTTCTATAATCGAAATTTAATAATAATACTATTCTATTCTTTTTAATTAGAGAATCAATTTCTATTTTTACACATGCAAAACAACGTACTAATTCTTGATTTTGGCTCACAGTACACTCAATTAATAGCTCGTAGGGTCAGGGAATTAAATGTTTATTGCGAAATACATCCATTTAACAAAATCCCAAAAAATTTAAATTATTTTAAAGCTCTTATATTATCAGGTAGTCCTTATTCAGTAAGAGAACCTAATTCGCCAAGAGTTAATTTAAATGTTTTATTGGAAAAATTTCCAACTCTTGCTGTCTGCTATGGCGCACAATTGATTGCTCAAGAAATGGGAGGGTTGGTATCTGCATCAAATATCAGAGAATATGGCAGGGCTAACCTTTTTCTCAAAGAAAAAAACTCTGTTCTTTTTGAAGGTATCTCAAATAACACCCAAGTTTGGATGAGTCATAGTGACACAATAAAGAAACTTCCTGATAATTCTTCATTACTAGCAAGTAGTGATGATGTTGAAAATGTTGCATACAGGTTTACAGAAAATGTATATTGCTTACAGTTTCATCCTGAAGTTTATCATACGGTTGAGGGAAAAAAAATTTTAGAAAACTTTTTAACTAAGATTAGTTCTTTAGAACAAACTTGGACTCCTGACTCTTTTATAGATTCTACAATAACTAAGCTAAGGGAAAAAATAGGTAGTGATAAAGTAATTCTTGGACTTTCTGGTGGTGTTGACTCATCAGTCGCAGCTATTCTTTTGCATAAGGCAATAGGTAAAAATCTTCATTGCATTTTTGTTAATAATGGCTTACTCAGAAAAAATGAATTTTATGATGTATTGGATCAATATAAAGAAATGGATTTAAATATTTCTGGAGTTGATTATTCTGAAGAATTTTACAATGAACTTAAAGGTGTTTCCGACCCTGAAAAGAAAAGAAAAATAATCGGCAGGGTCTTTATAGAGGCTTTTGAAAAAGAGTCCAATAAAATAAAAAATGTTAATTGGCTTGGTCAGGGTACCATTTATCCAGATGTAATCGAAAGTATTTCTGCAACAGGAGGACCTTCTGCCACAATTAAAAGTCATCACAACGTTGGTGGACTACCTGATTTTATGAAACTTGAAGTAGTTGAGCCTTTGAAACTTTTATTTAAAGACGAAGTTAGAAGAGTTGGTAAATCACTAAATATCGATAAAAAAATTCTTGGAAGGCACCCTTTTCCTGGACCAGGATTAGCCATTCGTATTCTAGGTGAAGTGAATAAAGAGAATGTCAAGATGCTTCAGGAGGTTGATCATATTTTTATTCAAGGGCTTAAAGAGGCAGATTTATATGATAAAATTTGGCAAGCCGGCGCAATGCTGCTCCCTGTGAAGAGTGTAGGTGTAATGGGAGATGAAAGAACTTATGAAAAATGCGTTGCCTTGAGAGCTGTTGAAAGTACTGATGGTATGACTGCTGATTGGGTAGATTTACCACATAAATTTCTTCAGGAAATTTCAAATAAAATTATCAATAGGGTTAAGGGAGTGAATAGAGTTGTATATGATATAAGTTCAAAACCCCCTGCAACAATAGAATGGGAATAGCCGATGATTATAAATTATTTAAAAATATTTGCTTTTCTCTTTTTTTTAAACTCGTCTTCTCAAAATATTGAAACGATTGAAGTAGAAAGAGACCAAAAAATTTTAAGTTTTATCAATGATTTTGAAATTTCACCTAATGATTTCTTTGTCCTAAATCCTGGCTATACAAATACAAGATTTAATCATTCAGAGTTAGATCTAAATAAAAATATCTTCAAAGGAGATTTGGTTAGAGTTTTCAATATTAGTCAAAACAATGACTTAGAAGAAATAAGTTTTATTTCTCATAAAATAAAAAGAAAGCAAAATCTTTCGGAGATTTCTTCAATTTACGGAGTTAGTAAAACTTTAATTCTAAAGTATAATGATGGTGTAGATATCAGCAGAAACAACATACTAAAAATTCCAAGAGTCATAAAATCTAATTCACCTATTAAGGACAGATTAAAACCTTACATAGTTAAGCCAAAAGAAGGTAAATGGAGAATTGCATATAAACATGGAATCAGTATTGATATACTTGAGAATATAAACCCAGAAATCGGAACAATACTTAAAATAGGTCAAAAAATTGCTGTTCCAAATAAAGCGGATGTAGAATTAAAAAGTATAGAGGAAAACCGAGACTATTTTGAAATTCAAAATAATATCCAAGTTTCAGTACTAGAGCAAAAATTAGGTTTAAATAAAAATTCAATTGTAAAACTAAATCCAGATATAATTGATAAAGTTGAAAAAGGAATTATAATTAAGGTTCCCGTTTTGACTAAAGCAAATGAAGATGTAATCAATCTTTCAAAAAAATCTTTAAAAGAAAATATTATCAATTTTGAAACAAAGAAGTTTGCTTTAATTCTTCCGTTTAGATTAGATAATTTTAACTACGATTCTATTCAGAAATCTACCCCAATTTTAAAAAATGATAAACTTCTAAATGTATCTTTAGATTTTCTTTTTGGAGTTGAAATGGCGGTTAATTCTTATTCCGAACTTGGAATCGATGTTCAAATGGATGTTTATGATAGTGCATTAAATAAGCAAAAAATTGATAAAATTTTAGCAGAAAATGACTTTGAAAATTATGATTTTGTATTAGGACCACTCACCAATAATCTTTTTGATTATTTCGTTAATTCAACAGCAGATTTAGATATTAAAATTATCAAGCCTTTATCAAAAAAACAAAATACTGATAGCAGAATAGTAAATACCATTCCAAATGATTCAATACTATTTAATAAAATAATTACTCATGTTAAAAAAGATTCTATTAATTCTGAAAAATATATTATTTCAGACTCAAGAAGTATTGATATTAGTAATAAAATCAAGCAAATTTTCCCAAATGCAAAACAATTTTACTCAAAGGTAGATGAGTCTGGAGTTGATACAAAAACTTTAGTTTATGATGATTTAGATTCTACATTTGTTAAGGGTAAAAATATTGTTTTTCTTGAAACTAAAGAACAAGGCTTTGTTTCAAATGTTACCAGTATACTAAATTCGTTCATTAATGATACAATTAATATCGAATTAGTGACAACTAATAAAAACAATGCTTTTGAGGGAATTAATATTTCAAATAATTTTCTATCAAATTTAAAATTTCAGTACGCATCAACAAATAAAAAAATTGATATTGAAAAGGATAACAGTTTTATTAAAGAATTCATTTCAAATTATAATTTTTTCCCAAGTAAATATTCACTTAGAGCATATGATTTGGTTTATGATATGCTTTTGAGGATTAGTAATGGTAATTTTGATAATAATGAACTTCATGAAATAGAGACTGAATATTTTGAAAATAAGTTTAAATACAAGAGAAGTTTTTCAGGATCAATTGATAACGTTGGTGTATATCTGATGAAGTTTGAAAACTTAAAAGTTGAGCAGTTATCTAATAATTAAAAAAATCAACTCGATTTTCTACCTTGATTGGATTTAATTTCATTAAATTTGTTCGCGTTTATAACGCATTATGTCTTCGCAAACTAAATACATTTTCGTTACTGGTGGAGTAAGTTCATCTCTTGGGAAAGGGATAATAGCTGCTTCTTTAGCTAAACTTCTACAAGCACAAGGATATAAAACAACCATTCAAAAGCTTGATCCGTACATTAATGTTGATCCAGGAACATTAAATCCTTATGAGCACGGAGAATGTTATGTTACCAATGATGGGGCTGAAACTGACTTAGATCTTGGTCATTATGAAAGATTTTTAAATGTACCAACTTCCCAGGCAAATAATATAACAACTGGAAGAATTTATCAGAATGTCATCAGCAAAGAAAGACAAGGCAAATACCTAGGAAAAACAGTTCAGGTAATTCCTCATATAACTGATGAAATTAAGGAGAATATAAAATTTTTAGAAAGTAAAGGTGAGTATGATATTATAATAACTGAAATTGGAGGTACTGTTGGAGATATTGAATCCTTACCATATGTTGAAGCATTGAGACAATTAAAGTGGGAGATGGGAGAGGATAACCTGATTGTAATCCATCTTACACTTATTCCTTATTTGTCTGCAGCAAAAGAATTAAAAACTAAGCCAACCCAACATAGTGTAAAAACTCTTATGGAAAGCGGAGTTCAGGCAGATATCCTTGTTTGTAGAACAGAGCACGAATTAAGTGATGAAATTAAAGAAAAGTTAGCAAGATTTTGTAATGTAAATGTTGATTGTGTTATTGAATCTATAGATGTTAACACTATATATGACGTTCCTAATCATATGTATCATGAAGGTCTAGATAAAGTCGCACTCACAAAACTTAAATTAAATTATAATAAGCCTAATTTAATTGCTTGGAATGACTTCCTAAATAAATACAAAAATCCTAAAGATTCTATTAATATTGCATTAATTGGAAAATATGTTGAGTTACAAGATTCATATAAATCAATTCTCGAATCTTTCATTCATGCAGGAGCTATAAACGAAGTGAATGTAAAAATAGTTCCACTGCATTCAGAACATATTACATCTGCAAATGTTCATGAAAAATTAGAAAGTTTTAATGGGATTTTAGTTGCACCCGGATTTGGTGAAAGGGGTGTTGAGGGTAAAATTGAAGCAATTAAATATGTAAGGTTAAATAAAATACCGTTTTTTGGTATCTGTTATGGAATGCAAATGGCAGTAATTGAATATGCAAGAAATGTTTTAAAATTGGTTGATGCTAATTCAACTGAGGTAAATCCAAGCACTAAAAACCCTGTCATTGACCTAATGGAGGAGCAAAAGAGTATTACTGACAAAGGTGGAACTATGAGGCTTGGTTCCTGGAAATGTAATGTTAAAAAAGAAACTTTATGTCATTCAGTTTATAAAAGTGAAAATATCGATGAAAGACATAGACACAGATATGAATTAAATAACAAATATTTGAATATGCTTGAGGAAGACGGTCTAGTAGCCTCGGGGAAAAATAATGATACAAATCTGGTTGAAGTTATAGAAATAAAAGATCACCCATGGTTTTTAGGTGTTCAATTTCATCCAGAATATAAAAGCACTGTTTTATCACCTCATCCATTATTTGTATCTTTTGTTTATGCTGCAATTTTAAATAAGAATAACTAGATGGACGAAAATAAGGTTGACATTAATTCATTAATAGGGTTTTTCTTGATAGGCTTAATATTTATCGGGTGGTTATATTTAAACCCGCCACCTCCAACACCTGTAGTTGCTCAAGAAGAAAATAGTGAAGTAAATCTCGAAAATGAATCTCCAAAACAAGATTTATCAGAAGTTCTTTCTGAATCTAATATAAATGAAAGTGAAGACTCTAATCTAAGCTTTGAAAATTCATTATCCAAAAAGAATGAGCTGGTTAGAATTGATACAGAAAAATTTATAATCGAGTTTTCTACATTGGGTGGGCAGATATCATCTTTAGAACTCAAAGGACAGTTAAATTATTTAGGTGAACCTATAAACCTAATACAATCCGGAAACTCTACATTTAATTTAGACTTTACAACAAAAAACGGAAGAATATTTAATACTCAAGATCAAACGTTTGTTTCTTCGATAAATGATCGAGGTTCGGTTAAGCAAGTTTCTATGAAGCTTTTGGTTTCCGAGGATGTTTTTATTGAATATTTATATTCGGTTAATCTTGATGATTATATTATTGATTTAGATATCAATTCAAGAGGATTTTATAATATTCTTGATACAAGTAAAAGATATAACTTAAATTGGGAGTTGAGTGCATTTAGAAACTCAAAGAGTATTTCATATGAAAACAGATATTCATATCTAACATACTTTCATGATGATGACAAGATTGATTATTTATCAATTAGTGGAGATGATGAAGATGATGAAGAAAACGTTAACTGGATTTCTTTCAAACAACATTTTTTTAGCTCTGTAATAATCGCTGAAAATGAAAATCCATTTAAAAATGTTGAATTTAAATCTGAAGACCTAGTTCAAGATAATAACACCGATACTTTATATACCAAAAAATTTATTTCAAAAATTCCTTTTGATTACTCAAATAGTGAGTTTGATAATTCTTTAAAATTTTATTTTGGACCAAATCAATATTTACAGCTTCAAACATATGATATTGGCTTGGAGGAAAGTGTTGATTTTGGTTGGGGCATTTTTGGATTTATTAATAAAAATGTATTTGTTCCCTTATATAGGTTTTTAAGTGGTTTATTCCCATATGGAATTGCAATTATTTTTATGACAATAATTGTAAGAATTGTTCTTGCTCCTGTACTTTATAAATCTTACTTATCACAAGCTAAAATGAAAATATTGAGGCCTGAACTTGATGAAATTAACAAGAAATTTAAAGACAATGCTATGAAAAGACAACAAGAAATGATGTCTTTATACAGAAAAGCAGGAGCTAATCCAATGAGCGGGTGTTTACCTGGCTTACTTCAGATTCCTGTTTTTTATGCCCTTTTCATGTTTTTTCCTTCAGCATTTGATTTAAGACAAAAGAGTTTTTTGTGGGCTGATGATTTATCAGCCTATGATAGTATTTTAGATTTTGGTTTCTATATACCACTTTATGGAGATCATGTTAGCTTATTCCCAATACTAGCATCTGTTTCAATATTTTTCTATATGAAAATGACTACTGGTCAGCAAATGGCATCTCAACCCCAACCACAAGAAGGTATGCCAAATATGACTAAAATGATGAAGTATATGATATATTTTGCTCCAATTATGATGATGGTATTCTTTAATAATTATTCCAGTGGACTTAGTTTATACTATTTCGTTTCAAACTTATTGTCAATTGGTATAATGTTCACTATCAAGAATTATATTCTTGATGAGCAAAAAATAAGACAACAAATACAATTTAATAAATCTCAGCCTGTAAAACCTCCTAGCAGGTTTCAAAGGAAAATGCAGGCAATTATGGATGAGGCCGAGAGACAGAAAAAAAATAAGCAATAATTTAGCCTGATTTCTCATTTAATCATTCCTAATAGTGGCATAAGCTTTGATAATAATACAGTAAATAATAAATATCATGGATAGACCAAAATGTGGATGTGGAAATACTCAGAACCCTGACGGTTACTGTGACGGATCACACCTAAATAATAATTAAATTGAAAAGAATATTAGCAATTGGTGCTAGTAGCTCATCAAATTCGATTAACAAAGAATTTGCCAGCTATGCTGCAAATTTAGTTTCCCTAAAAAAAGAGGTTATAGAATTAGATCTGAGGCAATATGAAATGCCAATCTACAGTGAAGATTTACAAAACCTTTCAGGAATCCCCAAAAAAGCATTTGATTTTAAAAGTGAAATCTCAAATTCAGACGCATTAGTAATTTCACTAGCTGAACACAATGGTTCTTACACAGCAGCATTTAAAAATATTTATGATTGGATTTCTGTAATTGAAGCTGATGTTTGGTGTAGTAAACCAATACTTTTACTATCTACATCTACCGGTGCAAGAGGTGGAAAGACAGTCCTTGATACTGCTCACAGTAGATTTTCCAGAAATTATAAATTTAAAATCCCTTTTTTTTCACTACCAAACTTTAATAATAATTTTGATTCTGCTGAAGGCATCATTGATATAAGACTTAATCAGGATTTTCAAGCAGTTTTAATTGATTTTGAGAATATAATAAATGAAAGTTAATTTTTATCCACCAAGTGTTCAAGCTTCTGGAAACTTTAATTTTGGTGAAATACTTGAAAAAAAACCAATTGGATTTCCACAAGATGGGGGACTATTGAAGCCTTTTTCAAATCTATTTTACTGGGCTCACGCATGGACTCCAGGAAAAAGAAGTACGATTGGTTTGCATCCCCATCAAGGTTTTGAAATATGTACTTTTGTTTTAAAAGGTAGTATAAATCATTACGATACTCAGCTGAATAAATGGATTAGACTTGATGAAGGAGATGTACAAATCATAAGATCTGGTAACGGAATTTCTCACTCTGAGGAAATTCTTGAAAAATCGGAAATATTTCAAATATGGTTTGATCCAGATTTATCAAAATCCCTTAAGAAACCTGCTTCTTACAACGATTATAAACATGATAAGTTTAAGTTCTCCAAATTTGAAAATTATTCCATAAAGCATATTCAAAATAAAAATTCTAAAATGTGGATGGATTCTGAAGATATAGTTATTAATGAATATTTTATTGACAAATCTTCATCATTAGATATTAAAATTGAAAGCGATAAGATTCATTCCTTTTTCTTACATGAAGGTGAGGTTTCTCTTAAAGAGTTCAATTTCAAAAAAGGAGACTTCTTCACTATTTCTGATACTAAAAATATACTCTTAAAGTCACAAAAAGTATCTAAACTATTTGAGATTTCATCCCCAATTAAACCGTCTTACAAGACATATTTTAATTAATATCTTAATTATTAACTTTACACCGTGAAAAAAGTTATTGTTGGTCTTTCCGGGGGCGTTGACTCAAGTGTAAGTGCTTTGTTATTAAAGCAGCAAGGATATGAAGTTATTGGGCTTTTTATGAAGAATTGGCATGATGAATCTGTAACTATTTCTGATGAGTGTCCTTGGTTAGATGACAGTAATGATGCAATGTTGATTGCTGAAAAACTAGGAATTCCTTTCCAAACTGTTGATTTAAGCAAAGAATACCATTCTAGGATTATCGATTACATGTTCAACGAATATGAAAATGGAAGAACTCCAAATCCTGATGTACTTTGTAATCGAGAAATTAAATTTGAAGTATTCCTCGAAATAGCACTTGGTCTTGGAGCTGATTATATAGCTACCGGACATTACTGTCAAGTGAATAAAATTAATAAAGATAATAAAGAAATTTACAGATTATTGGCTGGTGCTGATGAAAAAAAAGACCAATCTTATTTTCTATGTCAACTTAATCAAAAACAGCTTTCAAAGGCTATATTTCCTATTGGTCACTTAACTAAAGCTGATGTTCGAAATATTGCAAAAACAAATGGTTTAATTACTGCTGAAAAAAAAGACTCGCAAGGATTATGTTTTGTTGGAAAGGTAAAATTACCAGATTTTTTGAAACAAAGATTGACCGCTAAAAAAGGAAAGGTTATAAAAATTGACTCTAAATTTATTCAACAAAAAACAGATTTGAACATTTTTAATTCTAAGGAAGAGGAATTGCAATTTTTAAGTTCTCCATTTTCATTTTCATCTAGTGATGGTCAAGAGATAGGGGAACATAATGGTGCATATTATTATACAGTCGGACAAAGGAAAGGTTTAAATATTGGAGGCTTTAGAGATCCTCTCTTTGTTGTTCAAACAGATGTATCAAATAATATTATTTATGTTGGAATGGGAGAATCCCATCCTGCCTTATTTAAAAAAGCTCTCTTTGTAAATTCAAATGAAATTCATTGGATCAGAGAAGATTTAAAAATTGATGAAAATGAAACCATGCAAATTGAATTTAGAATAAGATACAGGCAGCCACTACAATCTGGAACTTTGTATAGATTTAAAAAGGGATTATACATACTTTTTGATAAACCAATCTCGTCAGTTACTGCTGGTCAATTTGTAAGTTGGTATATTAATGATGAACTTATAGGTTCAGGAATAATCAATTAACTATTCCATATTCTCCAGGCTTCATTAGCTTGAACTTCTAGCATTTCTAACCCATTTTTTATTTTACAACCTGAGGTTCTCCCTTTTTTTAGAAAAAGTGTTTCAGCCGGGTTATAAATTAAGTCATATAAAATATGGTCTTCACTTAAATACTCATAAGGGATATTCGGACTATCATTTATATTTGGATAGGTTCCAACAGGTGAGCAATTTATAATCAACTTAAAACTATTAATTATCTCCTCATTTAAGTTTTCATAAATAAATTCAGATTTACCTGATATTCTTGAAACTGTAGAATAATTAATATTTAATTTATTTAGAACATATTTTACTGCTTTGGATGCACCACCACTGCCAAGAATTAACGCATTTTCAGGCATTTTATTTTCGATCAAGCCTAGTAGTGACTTTTCAAAACCAATAAAATCAGTATTAAATCCAATATATTTATTATTAATTTTTTTGATTGTATTGACTGCGCCAATAGTTTTTGCAGCTTTATCGATTTCGTCAAGAAATTTTATAATTTCTTCTTTATACGGGATTGTAACATTAAAACCATTAATTGCATCATCCTGTAAAATCAATTTTACATGAGAGATATTCTCGATATCAAAGTTTGAGTATATACAGTTTAGATTTTCTTTTTCAAATTTTTCTGAAAAAAATTTTTTTGAGAAACTGTAATCTATGTTTTTCCCAATCAGTCCGTATTTTCTATTTTTTTTCATAACTACTTAAAAACACAACCAATGCTATTCCAAAAAATATTAATATAATGGCATAAAAAGTTTCAAAATTAATTTCAGGTAAATATCTTACTATTTTATATTCGTTTTCAATACTCAAAGTTGACTTCCAAGGCCAAATTACCCCTAAAGATCCAATTATAAAACCAAATATAATAGAATTACAAAGTTGGTTGAATTTACTTAAAAGATAACTAAGAATTTTTGACAATGTAATAAGCCCAGTTATAGAACCCAGAGTGAATACTGATAATACTTTTATATAATTGATACGGTCTTCGCTAAATAAGTTTGAAAAGTCTCCTCTAATTATTTCATTTATGCTATCATATAATGCATTAACCGAATCAACCAATAGTAACACATAGTTTCCCAGCAGCATAAGAAGGAAGGATCCTGAAAGGCCTGGTAATATCATTCCACTTACACTTATTATCCCACAAATAAAAACAAAATATAAATTGTCATTTTGCTGTGCTGGATCTGCTAAACTCAAAAGAATACCAATCGTAGTTCCTGTAATTATGAAACAAATATTTTTAAAGTTTTTAAGGCCAATAATTGTTCTTAGATGAAAAATAGTTCCAATAACCAATCCAAAAAATAAACTCCAAACATATATTTCAAAATTATTTAACAGAAGGTCTAGTATCTTCGATGTAGAAAAGTAGCTAATCACTATTCCTGAAAGAATAAGGACCAAAAATTTGCCATTAACATATTTGAAAAAATCATTGAATTTAGCCTTTATTAAAAATTTTAGTGCTGTTTTATCAAATCTTTTTAAACTAAAGATTAATTCTTCATAAAAACCAATAGCTATAGCCACTAATCCACCTGAAACTCCTGGAATCTTGTTTGCAGTTCCCATCAATATACCATTAATCAGAATTTTCAAATAATTAGATATTGAATTTTTATCTGTCATTTAATATTTTTTGTTTTTTCTAACAGAAAAACTATGATAAAACCTAAAATTACAAGAGAAACAGAAAGTAATAAATTAAGATTTGATAACTCTACAGAAAAACTTTTATTCCAAGGCCATACCTTTTCTATTGAGCCAATGACTAATCCTAGCATAATAGTGTAGGTAACGTTTCTGTGATTTTTAAAAAGATATTTTAGAATTCTGCTAAAACCTAACAATCCGATTATTGCACCCAAAATAAAGGTAAATATCACGATAAATTCTAAATTATCAATAGACTTAATTAAATATGCATAAACCCCTAAAATTACAAGAATTAAAGATCCAGATATACCTGGTAAAATCATTGCCGATGAAGCAATTATGCCAGAAAATAAAACAAATAATAAACTTATTTCAGTGGTTTCATAAATTGAAAAAGATGAGAGAAATAAAGAAAACAATATTGATATAACTAAAAATAATAAACTTACTACAGACCAATGGTTTATCATTTTATAAATAACATATATCGTTGCAAATATTAATCCTAAAAAAAACGACCATATATACAAAGGAAAGTTTTCAAGTAAATTTGCTGAAATTTTGACAAAAGAGATTAAGCTAATTCCAATTCCTAAAGAAAGAACCAATAAAAAGTTTCCATTTAATTTTTTCCAAAAAGAGTTAAAACCATTTTTTTTCAATTCAGAAAAAAGACTAATATTTAATTCACTAATTGACTTAATTAGTTCTTCATAGATTCCAACCAATAAAGCTATCGTTCCACCTGAAATACCAGGCATTGCATCTGCTATGCCCATGAAAACACCCTTAAAAAATAACTTTATAAAATCAAATGTATTTCTACTTCGCATATTAAATTTCTAGTGTGTTAAACTAGTAATTTTTTGTTGAAGTTTTAGATAAACAGTTTAAATATATTTTCCAGTATTTGGATTTTTCTTGGTTTAGCTTAATTGCTTTCTCGATATATTCTTTGGCTCTTTTAAACTTGTTTTCTCTATAATAGAACATTGATAGCCTAAAAAAAGCTTTATCCATATTTGGATCTTCATTGATACATTTAAAATAGTAGTTTAGAGAATTATTGTAGTCATACTTTTTTTCATAACAAAATGCTATCCTAAATAGGGCATAGGAGGAATTTGGATTAATAATTATAATTTCCTTATAGTTATTAATAGCTTCATCATATTTTTTCATTTTCTCTAACAGCTTACCCTTGTCGATATATGGGCTTGTAAATGTATCATCTGAAAATATTGCATAGTCAAATGAAGCAATAGCCTCATCATACATTTTATTTTTTACATAGCTTTTACCTAAATTATGCCAACCAATTTCATTATAAGGGTTTTTTGAAAGGTATTCTTTCAAAAATAATATCAGACCATTAGAATCTTTAATCATTTCATAACAATAGAGTATATTATATAGCGCGCTGTGATCTAAATAATCATAATTAAGGCTTTTCTTAAAATAATCATTAGATTTTGTATAGTTTTCAATAAATAAATATTCAATTCCTATCTGATAAAATAACTCTGACTTATTTTCATAATCATCGATTATCGTTTTGAGTAAAGAGATAGACTTATAATGTTTTTTTTGCTTAGAAAGTATGCTTGATTTTAAAATTATGGCTTCATAGTTGTTGGTTTCAATCATCAAAATTGAATTTACTAAGTCAAGAGCATTTTTAAGTTTGTCTTCATGAATAAAAATCTCAATTTCATAAAGTGACAAATTAGTATTTGCGGGATGTTGGCTTAATGAAAGCTTTAGGGCTTTTTTTGCTAATGTAAGTTTTCCAGTATCTAAATAATAAGAAATGATATTTTCGAACTCAACAGAGTCAAAGAAAAGAACAGTATTTTCTTTAACCATTTTTTCAAACTTACTTATAGAAAAATTTATGTCATTCAAATTATCCATCCCAAATCATCTTTTTATTAAAAATAAATATGATTTGTTTTAAAATCAGTCAATGAATTTTAAACTTCTTAACAAACTAATTAACACCTACTCAATAGAGTCAAGAATTTTTAAAATAATATTACATCCATCTTCAATTTCTTTTTTAGAAATTGTAAGAGGTGGGGTAATTCTTACTGCTCTTTTTTCGATGAGAAGCCAAAATAGAATTAATCCTTCGTTCTTTGCTTCCAAAACTAAGCTGTTAGCAATTTCTGCATTAGTCATTATCAAACAGAGCATTAAACCAACTCCTCTAATTTCTTTAATTAGTTTGTGATTTAATTTTTTTCTGAATATTGTTTCTTTTTCTCTTGATTTTTCAGATAGTTTTGTATTCAATACAATTTTTAATGTTTGAAGAGCCGCAGCCGTTATCACGGGATTGCCTCCAAATGTTGTTATGTGACCCAGGATGGGATTTATGTGTAGGCTATCCATCAATTTTTTAGAGCTTGTAAATGCTCCAATAGGGATACCACCGCCCAATCCTTTTCCGTAAACAATTACATCTGGAATGCAATTAAAATTTTCAAACCCAAATAATTTACCAGTCCTACCTATACCTGTCTGAATCTCGTCTAAAATTAATAATGTACCAACATCTTCACATTTTTTTTTAACCGCCCTTAAATATCCGTCTTCAGGCAAAATAAAGCCAGCACTTCCTTGAATTGTTTCCAATACAACGCATGAAGTTTGATTATCAATTTTATCAATATCCTCAAATGAATTATAATTTATAAAATCAACCTCAGGAATTAACGGAGCAAATGGTTTCTTTCTTTCCTCTAGACCCATTAAAGTAAGAGCACCCATAGTACTTCCATGATATGCATTTTTTGCGGCAATAATTTTTTTTCTTCCGGTAAATCTTCTTGCTAATTTCATCGACCCCTCTAATGCTTCTGTACCTGAATTAGTAAAGTATGTACAGTTAAGGCTATTAGGGAGGCTCTTGGCTAATAATTTTGCTAATTCTAAAGAAGGTTTTGTAACAAATTCACCGTATACCATTACATGCATATACTTTTCAGATTGATCTTTGATGGCATCTATTACCTCTTTATTACAATGTCCAACACTGCAAGCGGATACTCCAGCAACAAAATCTAAGTATCTTTTATTTTTGCGGTCATATATATAGCTACCCTCAGCCTTTGAAACCTCAATCATTAAAGGGAAGGGTGTAGTTTGTGCTTGATATTTTTTAAACTCTGAAATGATAAATTTTTTATTCTAAATTTTTAATTTTTGTCAATTTGAACTTTTTATCCTCTAAAAACAGATCATCAATTGATTTTATAATTTCATCTTCTCTAAAATAAAATCCTTTAAGTAATTTATCATTTTCATTGAATTCATCTTCTGGATATACCTTTCCGTCAATTTGATTTATTTTAGTGAAAGTATCAATATTTTGATCTGAAATAAATATTTTAATTTTAGCTGACTTTGATTTGTCAATGCCAATTAATTCGTTTTCTGAGTTTCTTAAATAGTAAATTGACTCAGCATTTTTTATAATATCAACCTCATTTAATCTGCCGTCAATGAAATTTCCGTTAAGTCTTTTACCCGAAATTTGATTATACCCTAATTCCATAGTGTCCTTTTCGATGATAAATGCATTGTCAAAGACAAAAAGGGAATCTATTACTTCATCCTCGTTATTAAATTTTATGTGAATAGAATCACCAGTAATTTGACTTCTGTTATTCCATAAAATGGGTTTTTTAGTTTTTCTTGATCTGCTATTGATTATATTTTCTTTGTTAATTAATTGGGCAATTCCTGTCATTTTATTGAAGTGTATTGAATCGCATTTTCCACTAAGATTATTTCTTAAAATTTTACCGTTCATAAATGCCCTAATAATTTGTTCATTCTCTTTTCCAGTTATTATAATTGATTCACCATGTATATAGGTTGTATCTCTTTCTTTGAATGATGCAATTAAAGCTCTTTTTTTAATAAACATTGAATCAACATTTCTATGAATTTCAGCATAGTGTCCAGTAGTCAAAGTTTTATTTATTGTATCAAGAATTTTAATATTATTAGTAGCAGATGCATAATTTATTGATTTATCAAAGTAAATACTGTCTCCATTAATCTGGTATTCTTCGAAATCAATTTTTGAATTTTTAATAAAATATCCATTATCATTAGTTGTGTCATAAAACCCAATTTCACAGTATATTTTTGAGTCATCTGTGATAATGTTAGTGGGTCCTGAAAAATATGATTTACCTGTTTCGGTAAAATAGTTTAGTATATCAGAGTAAATATTATATTTCGGAGTTCTTAAGTCAACATTTTTTTCAAATCGATATTTTTTTTCATTGGCAAAAAAAGTACCCCTCTCACTAAATATTGTATCAGTTAAGGTTCTGATCAATTTACCTTTTTCATTATAAAATGCTTCCTGCTTGTTTCTATCAAAATATAACGTTTCAGTATAAAGCTCTGACTCAGGTTCATTAAGAATAACATTTCCGCTAGCAAAAACTAATTTAGTATCGCCGTTATACTCAAGATAATTGGCCTTTAAATCTAGCGTATCCCCTTGTTTCAATGAAACTTCACCAAAAGCCTCAATAAAATTTCTTTCTTCGTAAAAAAATGCTTGATTACATGTCATCAATACACCATCATGTGAAATAAGTACTTTTTGGTCCTTATCTCTTGTTAAGACTGATGCGTCAGGAAATTTATTTTTATCTTTTTCAAAGAATCCGGCTCTTTCAATTTTTATTTTTGTTTTTTCTTGTGCAAAGATTTTTGTGTTAAAACAAAAAACCAAAAGAATTACAGAAACTAAAAAGAATTTTTTTTTCACCTTACTATCTAAAAAGTGTTTCTTTTCTGTCAGGTCCGACAGAAACAATAACAATAGGTATATTTAATTCTGATTCCAGAAAATCGATATACTTATTCAAACTTTTGGGTAAATTATCTGCAGATTTAAGCTCTCTTAAATTCTCAGACCATCCCTCAAACTCTTCATAAACTGGTTCAAGAGATTCTTCAGAAAGATTGTAGGGTAAATTCTCTATTGTTTCCCCTCTATATTTGTATTTTGTACATACTAGTATTTTATCAAAACCACTTAAAACATCGGTTTTCATCATCATAAGCTTGGTAACTCCGTTAATTCTACAAGCATATTTAAGAGCAACTAAATCTAACCATCCACACCTTCTTGGTCTTCCAGTTGTAGCTCCAAATTCATTACCAGCTTTACTCATTGTTTTGCCATAATCATCAAATAATTCGGTTGGAAAAGGGCCTGATCCGACTCTTGTTGTATAGGCTTTAAAAATTCCAAAGACATCATTGATAGAGTTTGGGGATATTCCTAAACCTGTACAAGCACCGGCTGCAGTTGTATTAGAGGATGTAACATATGGATAAGTACCAAAATCAATATCTAACAGAGAACCTTGAGCTCCTTCAGCAAGAATTGATTTATTTTTATCCTGTGATTCAAATAATAAATTTTCAGAGTCCACAAAATTTATTTTTTTAAGTTTTTCAATAGCCTCAAAAAAATCTGACTCTAAATCTTCCAAACTAAAATCAAGCTCAACATTATAAAAATCAATCAATTGTTGATGTTTTTTTGATAGATCATAATACTTAGTTTTCCAGTTTTTACTCTCTAAATCACCAACTCTAAAACCATTTCTTCCGGTTTTATCCATGTATGTAGGTCCTATTCCTTTTAGAGTAGAACCGATTTTATTTTTCCCTTTTGATTTTTCACTGGCCGCATCAAGAAGTCTGTGAGTAGGAAGAATTAAATGTGCTTTTCTTGAAATAAATAAAGTTTTACTTATATCAACATTTTCTTCTTTGATATTTTCAATTTCTTTATTCAATATTACTGGGTCTATTACAACTCCATTTCCTATTAAATTAATTTTATCATTGTGAAATATTCCAGAAGGAATGGTATGTAAAACATATTTCTTATCATTGAAGACGAGAGTATGACCAGCATTTGGCCCACCCTGAAATCTAGCAATTATATCATAATTAGATGTTAATACATCAACAATTTTACCTTTTCCTTCATCACCCCATTGGAGTCCTAATAATAAGTCTACGGCCATTTATTTTTTTTTATTTTTTTTCCCATAGAAGTACAATGAATGACTATCAATAGTAACATCAAAAACCTCCTCTATTGTTTGTTTAATTGTATTTATTCTTGGATCACAAAATTCAATTACCTCACCAGAGTTACTAATAATCAGGTGATCATGTTGATTATTAAAATAACATTTTTCATATGATGCTTGATGGTCATTTGAAAACTGATGTTTGCGAACTAAAGAACATTCAAGTAGAAGTTCTATAGTATTATAAAGAGTTGCTCTGGAAACTCTGTATTTTTTATTTTTCATCTTGACATATAATGATTCAATATCAAAATGAAATTTAGTCTCATAAACCTCTTTTAAGATTGCATATCTTTCAGGCGTTTTTCGATAACCTTTTTTTTCTAAAAATTCTGTAAATACATCCTTTACAGTGTTTTGATTATTTGTATTATCTGACATAGTTAATTAACACTATTTATGTTCTTTTGATTTTGTCAATTCCATTCAAAACTTTTAGTTTTTTTATGAGATTATTTACCTCAACATTTGATTTGACGGAAATAATTATATTGCCTACAAACGTATTTCCAGCTGTTTCAAAATTAAGCCTTTTCATATTAATATTCATATTTTCTGAAATGACTTTTGTTATATTATTTAACAATCCCAATTTGTCAATTCCTGTAATATTAATTTGAACTGTAAATTTTTCTTGGGATGAATCAATCCATTTTGCTTTTATTATTCTGTAGTCATAATTTGATTGCAGGCTAAGTGAATTAGGGCAATTCTTTTTATGAACTTTAATGCCGTCATTTATTGTAATGAATCCAAACACCTTATCACCAGGAATTGGGTTGCAGCAAGGAGCATTTTTATAATCAAGTTTTTCTTCATCATTTCCAAAAACTAGTAAATCATATTTTGAAGTTATTTCATCTTGATTTTTTTCATCAATTTTAACATCACTACCTCTTGAAATCTTTTTTCTTATATAGCTTATGAATTTATTACTCCTTGATGAAACGAATTTTTTTAATTTCTCGTTATCTATGGTATTTATTCCAACTCGGTAAAATAGATCCTGACTGGTATTAAGTTTAAAATATTTTTGAAGCTCAGTTATGATACTGTCACTAAAATTAATTTTTAAATGCTTTAGTTTTCTTTTTAGTATCTGTTTACCCTCATCAGCAAGTAGTTTCTTTTCTTCATTTAATGTGGCCTTAATCTTTGATTTCGCTCTGGCAGTTGTTGCATAGTCTAACCAGTTTGCACTAGGTTTAATTTTGTCAGAAGTTAAAATTTCAACTCTGTCTCCACTAGATAATTCTTTATTTAAAGGAACCAGTTTTCCATTAACTTTTGCCCCTCTTGTTTTTAATCCAACCTCAGTATGAATAGCAAACGCAAAATCTAGAGGAGTTGCACCCTTTGGTAGAGATTTTAAATCTCCGGTTGGTGTGAATACAAAAATTTCTTTTGAATATAAATTCAATTTGAATTGTTCAACAAAATCTACTGCATTTGTTTCAGAGTTTTCAAGTGCTTCTTGTAATTTATTAATCCAAGAATCTAAATTGTCGTTTGTATCATCTTTTTGTTTGTATTTATAATGAGCCGCATATCCCTTTTCTGCAATTTCATCCATCCTCTCACTTCTGATTTGAACTTCAACCCATTTGCTTTTAGGGCCTACAACAGTTATGTGTAGTGCTTCGTATCCAGTTGATTTTGGTGCTGATATCCAGTCCCTTAATCTCGTTGGATTAGGAGTGAAATTATCAGTGATTATCGAATATATTTTCCATGCAATAAATTTCTCTTTTTCTGGTTTTGACTTATAAACAATTCTAACGGCAAATTTATCATAGACTTCCTCAAAAGAAATCCCTTGTCTTATCATTTTATTATTTATTGAAAAGATTGACTTTGTTCTTCCCCTAATATTGTATTTAAGTTTTTCTTTTGTTAATGTTGAACTAATTATTGAATTAAACTTGTCGATATACTCATCCTGATCTTTTTTACTTTCAATTAGTTTTTTTGATATTTCATCATAAGTGTCGGGGTCGGTATATTTTAAGCCTAAATCTTCCAATTCTGTTTTAATATTATATAAACCGATTCTATGTGCAAGCGGAGCGTAAATATATAAGGTTTCTGATGCTTTTTGGATCTGTTTTTCATAGGGCATGCTGCCAAGAGTTTGCATATTGTGAAGCCTGTCAGCAATCTTAATTATTATAACCCTTACATCTTCATTAAGGGTAAGTAACATTTTTCTGTAATTTTCTGCCTGAATTGAAACATCAGAATATCCTTTCGTATTAAGTTTACCTATCTTAGTTAATCCATCAACAATTTTCGCAATTTTATCTCCAAATTCTTTTTGGATTCGTTCCAATGTGTGATCATTATTATCTTCAACAACATCGTGAATGAGAGCAGATGCAATTGAAACAGCATCAAGTCCAATTTCAGATGCAACAATTTTGGCAACAGCTATGGGGTGGAAAATATAAGCTTCACCTGATTTTCTTCTTTGGTGCTGATGAGCGTCAACAGCATAATCAAAGGCTTTTCGGATTAATTTTTTATCATCTTTGCTGAGTGACTGGTAACTAATCATTAAAAGCTCCTTATATTCCTTAGCTAATGCTTTCTTTTCTATTTCGATATCATGAATAGGCATATCTTAAAATTAGCATAAACAAGGTTAATAGACAATTTCTTTATGTAATATTTATGACTTATCTATGAAAGTCATTCTGTCTATTTATCTCATATAAAGTAATTGCGGTAGAAACAGACACATTAAGCGAATCAATTGATCCGAGCATTGGAATTTTGATTAATTCATCAGATTTTGTGTCCCAGAATTTTGAAATCCCTAAGTTTTCTGACCCTACAACTACAGCGCAGGATTTATTATAATTGATTTTATCAATATTTTTTTCCCCTTTTAACGAAGTGGCATAAACATTTAAATTGTTTTTCTTTAAAAAATTATATGTGGATTCATAATCATCAATGATTATTTTTTGTGAAAAGATTGTGCCTAAACTAGATCTTATAACATTTGGGTTATATAAGTCACATTTTTGATTATTAATTATAATGAGATCAACCTTGGCAGCATCACAACTTCTCAAAATTGCACCAATATTTCCGGGTTTTTCAACTCCATCAAGAATAATTACCAGATTATTTTTTTCTGATAATAGCTCAATTTTTTCATCTTTCTGTTCCAAAACACCAACAAGCCCTTCTGTTGTACTTCTAAAACTTATTTTAGAATATACCCCGTTATTAACCTCAATTATTTCAGATTTAAATTCAGATTGTACAGATTCAAGATTAGCAATATTTGTATTGCAAAACAACTTTTTAATATTGAAGCCATTTGAATTTGCCATTCTTAGCTCTCTTAAACCTTCGACAACAAATAATTTAGATTCATTTCTTAATCTAGATTTATTTATAAGTCGAATTATATTTTTAATTTCTTTATTATCTAAGCTTGTTATTCTTTTACTCATTTATTTGATTCTTGAAGTTTAAAATTAAAGAAATACTTTCATTATAATTTTTAATGCCCGTTTGTATATTATTTTGTTTTAGAAATAAATCATAGCTTTTTTTCGAAACCACTTCAATTTTACCATCATATTTTTTCCAAAAATTATTGATTTCAACATAATCTTTAATGATTCCTTTATTTACTTTTTTTAATAACTCTTGGTACAGATTATAATCTATTTTAGAAAGTTTATTTAAACATAATCTTAATGCATAGGAATAACCACAGAATTTATGATAATGATTATCACTATTAATTAGCATTAAATATGAAATAAAATTTGCATCTTTTTCACTGGCAATCCCAAGCTGATGTGCAATTTCATGATTAATTACAAATGTTAAGCTGGTTGAAGGAATTTTTCGGTTAATATTGGCTTCGTTAGTGAAAGGATTAATATAACCGCTAAAACCCATGTAGGTCAGAGGTAAGCTAAATAATGATTTTTTTACAGAAATATTTTTATAATTAGACTTTAAAAGTGATTCTTTGAAAACACCTTTTAATTTTACAGTATTTTCTTTTGAAATTTGAATATTTTTTTCAAAACTATATATGTTTTTTGGTTTAACACTATCATGAATAAACAATAATTCATGCTTATCATTAATTTTATTTATAAGATTTTCTGTAAAACTCACCAACTCCTTTTTATCAAATTCGTTCTTAATATTTAATTTGTCTTTGATAGTGATTCTCTTGTAATTAAACCCCCATAGAACGTAAAATAAAAAAGTCAAGATAAAAACAGATGACCCAAGATTAATGATTTTGTTAAAAATGTTATTTCCATCACTAATTATGAAATAAATTAAGCTAATACCTAGAAATAAATACAAAACATCTCCTACAGCAAAAACTACCCAACCTGTAATTAATCGTAGTTTTTCTGAGATTAGAGGATAAAGAAGATTTGAATAATATTTTTCAAAAACTATATTGCTTGGTTTTAAATAGTTAATTATTATTAAAAAGGGTACTAAACCTATAGTCAATGAAAACTTTAATTTTTTCATATTTAAAATATATTAACGAAATTATAAATTTATTATTCGTTAATTTTATAAAAAATCTGTGAACATGAGTGTAGAAGTTTCAAATGTTGAGCCAAAAGAGGTTTGGAAAAACTTTGTTTTATTAAATGAAGTTCCAAGACCTTCAAAGAAAGAAGATCGTGTTATAGAATTTTTAATTTCGTTTGCAACAAAAAATAACCTAATGTATAAGCAAGATGAAATTGGAAATTTAGTAATAGTAAAAGATTCAACGCCTGATATGATTACTCGTGAAACTGTTGTTCTTCAATCCCATGTTGATATGGTTCATGAAAAAAATAATTATGTTGAATTTGATTTTTTAAGTTCTGGAATCAAAATGTATGTTGACGGCGACTGGGTAAAGGCAGACGGGACAACTTTAGGAGCTGACAACGGATTAGGAGTTGCTGCAATCATGGCTATCTTAGAAAGTAATGAAATTTCACACCCAAAGATTGAAGCATTATTTACTATTGATGAGGAAACTGGAATGACCGGTGCGTTAAATCTTTCTGACACTATTCTAACAGGAAAAATATTATTAAACCTTGATACAGAGGAAGATGATGAAATTTGTGTTGGTTGTGCTGGTGGAATTGATATAACTATGAGTAAAAATTATCCATTACAAGAATTAAAAGAAGATGAGATCAATGTAAAAATTTTATTGAATGGATTAACGGGTGGTCACTCTGGAGCTGAAATTCACAAGGGTCTTGGTAATTCAAATAAAATATTATTTGAACTTATTCAAAAACTTAATTCAGATTTTGATGTTAAAATATGTTCGATCGATGGGGGAGGATTGAGGAATGCAATTCCAAGAGAGAGTTCCGCAATAATCTCATTTGATGAAGATAATTTGAATTCATTTAAAAAAATAATGAAAAATACATCAGAAACATTAGCTGATGAATTTGAAGAAACAGATGGTAATATAAATTTAGAATTTGAATTATTAGAAAATAGATTTCAAAGACTTGGCGCTATTGAATCGAAAGAATTAATTAATGCAATAAACGAATGTCCGAACGGGGTCTTTGAAATGAGTGAAAACATTGACGGCTTGGTTGAAACATCAAATAATTTAGCCAATATTAGATTAATTGAGGGAAAACTTAAAATTCAATGTTTGACAAGGTCATCATCTGAAAATTCAAAGGATGAGTTATCAAAGATTATTTCAAATATATTTGAAAATATTGGATGTGATAGTAAATTTTCAGGAGGATATCCTGGATGGGAGCCTAACCTAAATTCAGCCACATTAAAAGAGGTAAAGGATTCATATATCACGTTATTTTCATCAGAGCCAAAGGTTAATGTAATTCACGCTGGCTTGGAGTGTGGCATAATTGGATCTCATTATCCAGAAATGGATATGATAAGTTTTGGACCAACTATATTAGGAGCTCATTCACCTGACGAAAAGGCTTCAATATCATCGACTCAAAAATTTTGGAGATTTTTTAGAGAAATTCTTAGTAATATTCCCGAAAAAGTTAATTAGATATATCTACTAACTCAATTATAAACTCTAAATCTGAATTTGCAGGAATTCTATTACCCATAGCTCTATTTCCATAGCCCATTTCTGATGGAATGTATGCATATACCTTATCTCCTACACTCATAGTCATTAATACCTCTCTAAATCCTTGAATTAGTTGCATATCATTTGAGTAGGTGATTTTTGAAGGGTCATACCATCCTTTACTTTCATCCTCAGCTGAGTATCTATCGTAAGCAATCATTAAATCCTTTCTATTTGTGCCAAATAATACTCCGTTTATTGCTAAATAACCTTCGTAGTAAAAGAAAATCTCATCACCTTCAATAGGTTTAATTCCTTTTCCTTTTTTTATGTAATATATTTCAACTCCAGAGCTTGATTTTGTTGCTTTTTCTCTGTAATTATTATTCTTTTCTTTTTCAATTCTAGCAAGTGAATCCATTTTTTCAATGGCAGCTCTTTTCTTTTCCTCTTGCATGATAAACAGTTTTGGTTCCATTTCGTTCCATGTTTTTACTGCATCAAAACCTTTTGCATCAGATCCAATTCTGATTATTTTAAGATTATTAATAGTTACATCTTTTACTGGTCTATCAGCAATTGCAGTTTCAACATTTGAAATGGCATCCTGTATTTCCATTCCTTTAACCACATGTCCAAATACTGTATGTTTACCGTCTAAGTGAGGGGTAGGAACCTCAGTGATAAAAAATTGACTACCGTTTGTTCCAGGCCCAGAATTTGCCATTGAAAGCACTCCGGGTTTGTCGTGTCTAAGGGTTAAGTCGATTTCGTCTAAAAACTTATAACCTGGTCCTCCAGTTCCATCTCCACTTGGATCTCCGCCTTGAATCATAAATTTGTCAATAACTCGGTGAAAGATTATTCCATTATAAAATTTCTTACCTTTAAAATCATTATCAACTTTTGGATGATTTCCTTCTGCCAGAGCAATAAAATTCGCAACCGTTACTGGCGTTTTATCATATGTTAATTTAATTAGTATTACACCCATACTGGTATTAAATTCAGCATACAGCCCGTCTTTTAAATCTTGGTAATTGCTGTAATTATTATCACAAGCAAAAACCATTGAACACACTAGGAAAAAAATTGCAAATTTTGTTTTCATAATTTTATTTTAATAATTCTTTATAATTTTTTACTGATTCAATAAAATAATCTATTGTTTCTTTTAGAGTTTTTTTACTCACGGCTCCAGCGGCATTTTTATGTCCACCACCGCCAAATACATTTTTCGAAAATTCATTTACATCAAAATCTCCTCTAGATCTTAAAGAAATTCTTATAACGTTTTCCTTTAAATTTTGCATAAAAATGACAGCAAACTTAATATTTTTTATCGAAAGACCATAATTAACAATTCCTTCAGTATCACCCTTTTCATAATTGAATTTATCAAGATTTTTTTGAGACAATGATATATAACACGTATTTAAATCTTCAATTATTTTAATTTGACTTAGGGCAAAGCTCAAAAGTTGAACCCTTTCAAATTTATTGTTATCATAAATTTGGTTATGTATGTCTGAGTGGGATATACCTGTTTTTAATAGGTTTGATACCACTTCATGAGTAACGTGAGTTGTTGACGGAAATTTAAATGACCCAGTATCGGTCATAATTCCTGCATATAAGGATTGTGAAATAGTTTTATCAATTTTATTCTTGTCTCCAAGTTTATCAATAAAATGATAAATCATCTCACAAGTTGAACTCATCTCGGGAACCGAGTACATGAAATCTGCATAATTAGATGGATTCTCGTGATGATCAATCATAATAATTATAGCATTAGATTTTTCTACGTGGTCTTTCATTGATGATATTCTAACAAGATTATTGAAGTCAAGTGTAAAAATTATATCTGCATTAATAATTTTTTGAATACAATTTTCATCTTCTGAGAATATCTTTATGTGCTTATCAGGATCCATCCATCTCAGAAAGTCAGGAAATTTATTGGGACTGATAATTTCTACATTATGATTATAATTATTCAAATAATTCTTTAGGCCTGTACTAGCACCGATTGCATCACCATCAGGGTTTTTGTGTGGAATTATTACTATTTCCTTTTTTTTAGATAAAAGAATTCTTATTTCACCGATTTCACTTACATCCATATTTCGCGAAGATAAACATTATATGTAAAACCTTATAAATTAATAAAAAGTGTTATTTTTGCAAACTAAAATATAAATAATGAGTAGAGTTACTTTTACAATGTTAAAACCAGATTCGGTTAGAAATGGAAATATAGGTGCTATCCTGGATAAAATCATTAAATCTGGTTTCAAGATAAAAGCAATGAAGTTTACGAAAATGACTAATGAGAAAGCAGGTGAATTTTACGCTATACATAAAGAAAGACGTTTCTATACTGACTTAGTTGATTACATGACCAGCGGTCCAATTGTAGCTGCAATTTTGGAAAAAGATAATGCTGTAAATGATTTTAGAGACCTGATTGGTTCAACAAATCCTGAAGAGGCAGAGGAGGGTACCATTAGAAAAATGTTTGCTAAGTCAATAAGCGAAAATGCTATTCATGGAAGCGATAGTGATGATAATGCTAAAATTGAATGTGAATTTCACTTTTCAAGTGATGAGATTTTTTAATTAAGTATTATTTTTTCAACCACATTTTCCTTTAATCTTTCATTAATTAACTTAATAAGTTTTTCTTTTCCATAGCTAAGTTCCTCTTTGAGGGCTGGTGAGCTTAATCTTATGTAAAGAGTCTTTTTTCTTAAGCTTACATCGGTAGTGTAATTTGCTACTCCGTTATTCATCAGTTCAAACCATGTTTTCTTTACCTCTATATTCAATAATCCTTTTTCAAGCTTATTTTTCTTGAGAAATGTATTGATCAGATTCTTTAATTCCATATTATTCATTTAAATAATTTTTTGGATAAAATCTTTTGTACTCATAAGTGAGCCCTTCTAAGTTTTTAATTATTAAATTCATCGAGTCAATTTTAACAATATTCTCTGTAAAATTTTCACCTTGACCATAAACTAATTTAATCGAATTGCTAAAATCTAAGTCAAATTTAAAAAACCTTAAATGTTTTTTTTCTTCATCAATATTGAAATTAATTTGATGCATTGTAACATCAAAATTACCGTCGATTCTGGGCTTAACTTTTTTTCTGAAACCTTCTGAAAAGTTTTCACTCAATTCAAAATAATCAATTGTACCGCTAAATGGATAATTTTTAATTTTATTGTTGTCTTTTTTAACAGAGGATATTTCCCAATATCCAGAAAGATATTTTAAATTTCTCGAATTATTACAAGAACTTAAAATCAGTAAAGACAAACTTATTATTGTTAAACTAATTTTTTTCAAATTTCAAATATTTTATACGATTTATTAACCTTCTTTATAATGTTCTCTGACCTTGTTTTGTTCGTATCAGAAATAAATATTTGATTAAACTTTTCTTGATTAACTAGATTAATAATTTGCTTAACTCTGGTGTCATCTAATTTGTCAAAAATATCATCTAATAGTAAAATAGGTTTTGAATCAAGTTTTGAAAGATATTCAAATTGCGCAAGCTTCATGGCTATCAAAAATGTTTTTTGCTGACCTTGACTTCCATATTTTTTTATCGGAAAATTATCAAGATTCAAATTAAGATCATCTTTATGTATTCCTTTAGTTGTATACTGGAACCTTAAGTCTTTTTCAAGACTATTTTTTAGCAATTTATATAGATTTTGATCTGGTGAAATATCACTACTATGTTTAATTTCAATATTTTCTTTATCGTTACTTAATTCCTTGTATCTAGATTTGAATATTGGAATAAATTCATTTAGGAATTCCCTTCTTTTATCGTAAATTTTTTGTGCATCTGATGAAAGTTGCCTATCATAAATATCAATGGTTTTTCTTATATTCTCTGAGTTATCATAAAACATTTTTAATAAAGCATTTCTCTGTTTGAGTGTTTTATTATAATCGATTAAATTATTTAAATATTCTTTATCAGTTTGCGAAATAATGCCATCAATAAATTTCCTTCTTGTTTCACTTCCTTCAATTATTAAGTTTCTGTCATCAGGGGAAATAAGTACCAGCGGAATTTTTCCAATATGATCACTAAATTTTTTGTAGAGTTTATTATTTCTTTTTATTATTTTTTTATCACCTTTCTTAAGAGATACTAATATGTTTTCTTCTTTATCATGAATCATGTACTTTCCTGAAATAAAAAAAAATGTTTCTCCGTGTTTTATATTTTGAGAAGGAATTGGATTGAGGTAGCTTTTTGTGTAAGATAGATGGTATATAGAATCTAATATATTCGTTTTACCAACACCGTTTAGTCCCACAAAACAAATAATTTTAGTGTCAAAACTAAACCTGAGGCTTTCAAAATTTTTATAGTTTGTTAATGATAACTCTTTTAAAAACATAAATTGTAAATCGTATTAGAGAAATTGAATTATAACCCAACTAACCCAAAAATAACAAATAAATAATCCAATTTTAATAATAAAAATTTTATTTTTACGGCCTAAGATAATAATATGGCAACTTACAAGAAAAGAGGTTTTAAAAATAAAGCGTCGTCTAATAAGGCGGAAGCTCTTGAAAATAAGTCAACAACTGCAAATGTATTTAATACACTTGATGAAGGATCATCCAGGACTCAACAATGGGTTGAAAAAAATCAAAACAAAATTCTTGGTGTTATAGGTATTGTATCAGTCCTAGTTATTGGTATTTTCGCCTATTCTAAATTAATAACTGAGCCGAAAGAAAGTAAAGCTTTCAATGAAATGTACTATGCTCAAAAAAAGTTTGATGAAGCAATTTTGATTGATAATGATTCCTTATATAATATTGGACTTAACGGTGATGATCTTAATATGGGGATGCTTGATGTAATCGAGGAATTTAGCGGAACAAATGCTGCAAATCTAGCACATTATTACACTGGTATGATGTATTTAAATATGAATGATTATCAAAATAGCATTAAATTTTTATCAAAATTTAATTCTAATGATATATTGCTTAGCTCATTAGCCACCGGCTCGATTGGTGACGCTTTTGCGGAGTTAAACCAGTTCGAGGATGCTTATGATTATTATGTGAAAGCCTCAAAAAGTGATAATAATTATACAACCCCATTATTTTTATATAAGGCTGGAACAGTTGCTATGAGATTAAGTAAATTTAAAAAAGCTGAGGAGTACTTTACAATTATTAAGTTAGATTATCCTAAAAGTCCTGAAGCAAAAAATATAGATGCATTTATCTCTAAAGCGATTGCATCAAATCAGTAAATGAAATCAAGCAGCCAAAATTTCACAAAAATTACTTTAGAAGATTTCCCAAATTTGAAAAAAAATAAAATTGGGATTGTGGTTTCCGAGTGGAATAAAGATATCACTTCAAATTTGCTTGCCGGAGCTCAAGAAAAATTAATAGAGTTTGGTATAAAAAATGAGAATATCAAAATTTCATGGGTACCTGGAAGTTTTGAACTTGTATATGGCTGTAAAGAATTATCTAAACAAAACCTGGATGCTATCATCGCAATAGGATGTGTTATTAAAGGGGAAACTGATCATTATGATTTTATTTGTAACGCTGTTTCAAATGGAATTATGCAATTAAATATTTCATATTCTATCCCTGTAATTTTCTGCGTTCTTACTGACCACAACAAAAATCAATCATTAGACCGATCTGGAGGAAAACTTGGAAATAAAGGGGCTGAGGCAGCAATTGCTGCTTTGAAAATGATATCTTTTAAGTAAGATATTTATTATATTTAGTTAAATTCATATATAACGGTTTGGGTCTTTTTAAACTAAAAAAAAATAAACGTTACAGTTACTCAGGTAGATACTCTGAAGACAACTCCTATTTAGGTAAGCATTCTGTTCCAAAAAAAATTAAATCAAAGTTTGATGAATATAGAACTACTGTAGGAGATGATAATAGTTTTAGAAAAAAATTTAGAAATGCTGTTAATGATTATAAAAAAGGATCTGAAAAGTCTGTTAGAATAAGACTTCTAATTATTTTATCAATTTTAGTCTCTTTATTTTTATTATTCTTTTTTATTTAAAATAACTAATTGATGAAAGACATTATTAATATTTTACCTGAAAATGTTGCTAATCAAATTGCAGCTGGTGAAGTAGTACAAAGGCCAGCTTCTGTAGTAAAGGAATTACTAGAAAATTCAATAGATGCCAAAGCTAAAGAAATAAAAATCTTAATCAAAGATGCAGGTAAGACAATTATACAGGTTATTGATAATGGAGTTGGTATGTCAAAAAGAGATGTCTCAATATGTTTTAATAGACACACAACATCAAAAATTTCAGATGCAAAAGATTTATTTAATATAAAGTCTAAAGGGTTTAGAGGTGAAGCTTTGGCTAGTATTTCTGCAATTTCACATGTCAATTTAATTTCAAAACAATCTGGTATTGAATTAGCTAACGAGATTGAAATTCATGGTAGTGAAATTAAGAGCAATAAATCATCAGTAAGCGAAGTTGGCACTAAGATTTCTGTCAAAAATCTTTTTTTTAACATACCTGCAAGAAGAAACTTTTTAAAATCAAACAATGTTGAATTAAAACACATGATAACCGAATTTATCAGAGTTGCCTTAGCTCATCCTGAGGTGAAATTAATTTTTTATAATGATGACTCTGAAATGTACAATCTTCCTGTTTCTAATTTTAAAAAAAGAATTGTTAATTTATTTGGCGTCAAATCATCAGAAAAACTTGTTCCTGTTTCTGAGAATACAGAAATTTTAAATGTAGATGGATTTATATTTAAACCACAGTATTCTAAAAAAACCCGCGGAGAGCAATTTTTCTTCGTAAATAATAGGTTTATTAAAAGTCCATATTTAAATCACGCCATTAATTCAGCATTTGAAGGCCTTATTGATCCAAAATATAACCCTTCCTATTTTTTAAACTTAGAAGTTGATCCTGCTTCAATCGATATAAATATACATCCTACAAAAACGGAAATTAAGTTTGAAGATGAGCATTCAATTTATGCTATTTTAAGAGCGTCAGTAAAGTATAGTTTGGGTCAATATAATATTACACCTGCTTTAGACTTCAATAGAGATAAGTCTTTAGATATTCCATATGATTTTGAAAAGAATGGTAATTCTAACTCTGTTGGTATTGATATTAACACAAACTATAACCCCTTTGATGTAAATAAATCCAGAGAAAAATACGTTGAGATTGATTTATTCAAACAAAAAATGGATTCTTTAGAGTTTTCATCAGAAAGCAACGAACTAAAGGAATTTAATTTTGAAGATTTTGAATCAAATGTTCATTTAAACAACCCAATTCAATTAAATAAAAAGTTTATTGTAAACAAGACCAAATCAGGACTGATAATAATCAACCAAGAAAGAGCACATCAAAGAATTTTATATGAAAGGTTTTTGAAATCACTAACGTTAAACAAGGTTAATCCGCAAAAATTACTTCATCCAATAGTTATTGATTTTTCTAAAGCCGATATTGAAACATTAAAATCCAATAAAAATATTCTAAATCAGTTTGGCTTAGACTTTGATTTAGAGTCTGAAAAAATTAATATTAATGCGGTACCATCATTTGTCAACATTGATAATTTGAAAGAAATATTTGAAAATTTAATATATAATATACAGAATGAAATCCCTGACAATAGTTTTAGTGAATCTGATTTAATATGTAAAATTATGTCTAAATCTATGTCAATAAGGAACGGTAAGTCGCTAGACTTAAAGGAGCAACAATATATTATAAACTCATTGTTTGCTTGCAAGGAAACAATGATATGTCCCTTTAATCTTAAGACTTATGTTCAGATAAATTATTCTGAAATTGAAAATATGTTTAAGTAAATGAATAGAATTTCACCCACTGTAAAACAGCTACTTATAATCAATGTGATATTTTATTTTGGTTCAAGTATGTCATTAAATACTGAATTTATTTATTCTTTATTTAGTTTACACTTTCCTGAAAATCCCGACTTTAAATTTTGGCAGCTCATTACGCATATGTTTATGCATGGAGGGATTTTACATTTGGCTTTCAATATGTTTGCGTTATGGATGTTTGGTTCTGCTATTGAATCTATTTTTGGATCTAGAAGATTCATATTTTTTTATATTACATGTGGTTTAGGTGCTGCCCTCGCTCAGATTGGCTTTCTGTATTATTCTTTTTATTCTAATCTAGATATCTTAACAAGTAGTGGTTATGATTCTCAATCGGTTTTAAATTTATTAATAGAAGGTAGATATAATACAAATTGGGGTAATATTTTGGGGGCTGACGGCCTCTTGAGCTTTAACACCTCATTTTTAGCTACTATGGTTGGGGCATCGGGTGCAATTATGGGAGTTTTAGTAGCTTTTGGAATGTTTTTTCCTGAAAGTAAACTTATGCTAATATTTTTTCCAATCCCCATTAAAGCAAAATATTTTATTCCTGGAATAATTCTTCTTGATTTGTTTTCAGCAATTACAGGTCAAGCAATTTTCAGTCCTAGTAATACAGCATATATTGCCCACATTGGAGGAGCCCTAACAGGCTTTCTGATTATGTACTATTGGAAAAAAAACCAATTTAATCAAAACCGTTGGTACTAATGAATTTTCAAAATAATCTTAATTTGAATTTTTCAAATCTTAATTTCTTTCAGAAAATTATCGGGATTAATGTATTGATGTTTATTATCTATCGTCTTTCATCGGTTTTTGGTTTCCAGGAAGAAATAATTTCTTTGCTTTCACTTGACTTAAATATTTTGACAAAGCCGTGGTCAATTATCTCATATGCTTTTATACATCAAGGTTTATTTGAGCTTATTTTTATGATATTTCTTCTTTTGTTTACAACCAATTCAATTTCAAATTTGTTAGGCCAGAAAATTTCAATTAATCTTTTTTTTACAGGAATTTTTTTTGGTGGTATTATTTATCTTTTTTCAGGATCTCAATCTCCCCTAATAGGTGCATCAGCTGGAATTTCTTCTCTTTTAATGTTTTTATTATTACTATCTCCAGATTTAGGGCTCAGGGTGTTTAGATTTACTATTAAGTACAAGTACCTAATGGCTTTTATTTTATTCACCGACTTCTTAAAACTTATTTCACCTGGACAATTTGGAGTGTATTCACATTTGGGAGGCTACTTGGTAGGTGCATACTACTATTATTCATTATATGGTTTTCCAAAATTCAGCAAAAGGAAAAAATCCCCTTCGAAAAGATATTCTAATGAAAACAAACAAACAAAAGTTGATCAAATTTTAGACAAAATTAGTAAGAGTGGATATGATAGCTTAGACAAGGATGAGAAAGAATACCTATTTAAACAGGGTGGAAAAAAATGAAAAACCTAGGTCTTTTTGAAAAGTTTCTTTTTTTTATTAATTCGTTAATTGCATTTCTTTTTTTTGGCTCCTTATTAATTCCTTATTTAAGTCCATCAATTTTTTCTCAATTTTCAATTCTTAGCTTATTCTCTCCTCTAATTATCATAGCAAATATTCTTTTTCTTTTTTTTTGGATTGCAAAACTCAAAAGACAATTTATATTATCGCTTGTTGTTTTGATAATCGGTATTGATAGCTTGAGAAGCTTTATAAATTTTTCTAATAATTCTAGATTTTTGGGAGGTAATGAAATTTCAATAATTAGCTACAACGTAAGATTATTTAATATTTACAAATGGATTGAGGAGGATAATGTCGATATAAAAATAAGAGATTTTTTAAATGAAAAGAATCCTGATATTATCTGTTTACAAGAATATCAAAATTCTGAATTCAAAATTCATAATTATCCGTATATGTATGAAAAATTGAGAGGTGATAATTTAAAATATGGACAAGCAATATTCTCTAAATATCCGATTATTAATAAAGGCTCGGTAGATTTTAATAGTTCATCAAACAATGCAATTTTTTCTGATATAAAAATTATGAATGACACTATCAGAGTTTATAATATCCATCTTCAATCGTTTTCTTTTGAAAAGGTCAATCCCTTAATTAATATTAATAAAAAGAATGAAATAGTTATAAAAAATATTTCAGATACTTTCATACAGCAAGAGCGGCAAGTCAACGAACTTAAAAAAAGTATAAAAAATAGTCCATATAAGGTTATAGTTACAGGAGATTTAAATAACACAGCCTTTTCTTATGTTTATAATGAACTTTCCAAAAGCCTCAATGATGCATTCATAGCAAAAGGTAATGGACTTGGAATTACTTATAATTATAATTTTATACCGTTGAGGATTGACTTTGTTTTTACTGAGAAATTATTTAAAATAAATTCATTTAAAACATTTAAACTTAATCTTTCTGATCACGAGCCAATCTATACTGAACTTAAATTTTAGATTCATTAAAAAAATTCAAGCATCCTATTCCTTCGTTAAAGATTAAGTCAAGCATACTTAAATTTTGAATATGACCATGTCGATTGTCAAATACCTGGGGATAACTTTGAATCGCATTTTTTGTTTCCTCTCTTTTTCTGTCATTAATATTTCTTAAATCATTTGTTAAATGATATTCGGCTTTGTATTTCTTAGTAAAAGAGTAATTTAATTCTAATTCTAATATTTGAAATATTAATTCTATTGATTTAATATTAATATCAATTAAGAATTTTTCTTTTTTTTCAAAAATTTCATAAAAGTAGTCTTCGAAAAATTCAAAATAAGGAGAACTACGATATGAAATTTGTATTGATTTTAAATGATTTTTTTGCCATTCAGTATCATTACAAATTTTAATATCCTTGAGTTTTTCTTCGTTTTTGTAAGAGTATTTTACAGGAATTACTAATTTCAATTTTCCGTTTGAACCATAAATTGATGTTCTGTTTCTATGAGTTTGTTTTTGATAAAAATCATTAATCTCAAAGCATAAAGATTTCGAGTTTAATAAATGATTAAAGTGTTCAATATTGGGAAAATAAGTTGGGTGAATTATAGTCATTGTAATTTCTTTCTTCTGAAATAAGAAATTACATTCCACAAAACCACAACTGCAATAAAATATAAAAAAAACGAAGTTGGTTTACCTTTACCATGAACCGTAGTAAACATTCTATCCCAACGGATTTTATTAAAACCCTTTGCATTATAATCAATGCTTAGCCATTTGAAAACCGGTTTTCCAACAACATGATCAAAAGGTACAAAACCCCATGATCTTGAATCCTGAGAATTACTTCTATTATCACCCATTAACCAATAATAATCCTGCTTAAATGTATATTTTTTTGTTTCAACTCCATTAATATAAATTTTATCATCTATAGTAAATAAATCATTATTCTCATAAACCCTGATGAGTCTTTCATAAATAGGTAAGTTCTCTTTATTTAATTCAACTGATGAATCTTTTTTAGGAATGTATATCGGTCCATAAAAATCATTATTCCAATTGAATGATGATTTTTGGGGGAAAACAGAAGGGTCTTTAAATTCCTTTGGAAAAGTGTCTTTTTTTATCCATTCAACGTTTGTGTCTTTTTTTAGCTTCTCAAGTGATGAGTTGCTTATACCCATAAACTTATAAGTATAATCACTGTTTATTGGTCCAAACCTGTCAGTTATATCATAATTGTTAATCATAACTTTTTGGTTAAACTTATTTTTTTTTGGTTGAACTAAATATGAAAATTGAAGTTTAGCTCTTTCTGGTAATTGATTTTTTTTTCCATTTATATAAACATAACCATTTATGACTTCTAATGTATCTCCTGCAATTCCAACAGCTCTTTTTACATAATTGGTTTTTTTATCTATGGGTTTGTAATAATATTTATCAGTGTAATACATATTTTTAAATGTATCAACTGGCCAATTAAAGCATACTATTTCATTTCTCTTTATCTTTTGCAGTCCCGGTAATCTCATGTATGGAAGTTCTGCTAAAAATGGAAGTTGTTCTTTGTTAATGTAAGAACGTGTTTTTATGATTGGAATAGTGTCATGTACCATAGGGGCTGCTACTGTAGTCATAGGTACTCTTGCTCCATAATGAAACTTACTTACAAATAAGAAATCTCCAACTAAAAGAGATTTTTCGAGAGAAGAAGTAGGAATCGTATAGGGTTGCATAAAATATGTATGAACAAATGTAGCAGCTATTACTGCAAAAATTATTGAACTAGTCCACTCTCCATTAGAGCTTTTTGGATTTATGTCTCTGTTTTCAACATATTTAGCTTTTGTAAAATAGTTGATATAATAATTATAAAATCCTAATGAGCAAATAGAAAGTATAGTATCAGTATATTTGTTTTTTCCAAAACTTCTTGAGATTTCAACCCATAGAACAGGAATAATTATGATATTTAAAACAGGTAAAATTAAAATAAAAATCCACCACCATGGTCTATTAACTATTTTGAGTAAAACCAATATATTATAGACAGGTATGAATGACTGCCAGCCCTTATTGCCCGAAATATTATATAATTTCCATGTACCAATTCCATGGATAATATTTAAAAAAAGTAAAATAAATAGGATTTCGATCATAATTCTAAATTTAGAGAAATTCCAAAATTTGATTTATTTAGAACTTCGTTATAATTAATTTTTGGTTCTAATGTCAAATTATCGTCAAGATTATACTGAAGTAAATGTGCATCAACATTAGCATCAATAATATTTAGAATATAAAGTCCTACCGTAACTAAAATTGAAAGCTCTTTATTTCTTTTTAATGTATTTTGAGCTCTTATTAACCCATCATTAGAAATCGAAGGGTATAGTCCATTACCGTAAAACTCATCATCAGTAAAACCTGCTAATCTTCTCTTATATGCATTTCTATACCTATTATAATCTTTATCATTTTGATTATAAAAATATATTCCAGTAGCTAGGGCTCCATAAACTATAGGAATTTTCCAATATTTTTTATTGTAAGCTTGACCTAGTCCAGGAAGAACAGCGGAATAAAACGTTGCTTTTGAAGGTCTTAAAGCCATTTCTAAATCGTTATCAGGAAGTTCATTTTGACTAAACATAAAAATTGGCATAAAAAAAACGATAATATATAATGACTTTTTATTCATTTATTTTTTTTACTATCCTTTGAAAATCACTTTTAGATTTAAAACTTAAAATAATTTTACCGCTGTTATCATTTTTGAAAATGAATTCAACTTTGGTATCTAGATTTTTTTCTGTTTTATTCTTTTCCTTAGTGAAATCTAAAAGTACATTACTGTTTTTCTTTTTTATATGTGGATTTTTTAAAGATTTAATTAGTCTCTCGGTATTTCTAACAGATAAATTTTTTGAAATTATCTTTTCATATATCGAAAGTTGAAGCTTTTCATCATCAATGTTGATCATTGCTCTTCCGTGGCCCATTGAAATAAAGCCATCTTTAATTCCACTTTGAATTATTGGATTTAGCTTGAGTAATCTCAAATAATTACTTACCGTAGATCTTTTTTTTCCGATTTTATCACTCAATTCCTCTTGTGTAAGTTTAATTTCTTCAATTAATCTATTATAAGAAATTGCTATTTCAATGGCATCTAAGTCTTGTCTATGAATATTTTCAACTAGAGCCATTTCTAATGATTCTTGGTCATTGGCTTTTCTGATATAACACGGAATTTTATTAATTTTTAATTGTTTAAATGCTCTTAATCTTCTTTCTCCAGAAATTAATTGAAATTCATTTTTTGATAATTTTTTTACCGTGATTGGTTGGATTAATCCAATATTTTTGATTGATATAATTAATTCCTCTAATTTTTCCTTGTTAAAAGCAGATCTTGGTTGAAAAGGATTAAGGGTTATCTTAGAAATTTCAATTTCAGTACTGTAGTTTGTTTTGATTTTGGAAATTGAACTTGCCTTGTTTTTAGAATCTTTAAGTATACTTGTTAGACCTCTACCTAAAACTTGTTTTTTTGTCGCTTTAGCCATTATCAGTTTTTTGAAATAATTTCCTTTGCTAAATTTAAATAATTATCTGCACCTTTACTGCTTACATCATAATCTATGATACTTTTTCCGTAACTGGTTGCCTCTCCCAATCTTACATTTCTGTGAATAACTGTTTTAAAAACCATTTCATTGAAATGTAGTTTAACCTCCTTTTTTACTTGATTTGAGAGATTTAATCTAGTATCATACATCGTTAATAACAAACCTTCAATTGAAAGGTCTTTGTTATGTAGTTTTTGAATGCTTTTAATTGTATTTAATAATTTACCAAGTCCTTCTAGCGCTAAATATTCACATTGAATAGGAATCAAGACTGAATCGGCTGCTGTCAAAGCATTTATTGTTAACAATCCAAGAGATGGAGGGCAATCTATAATGATAAAATCATAATCAGCTTTAAAATCAAAAATTGTATTTCTCAATAAATACTCTCTTTCTATCATATCGATTGATTCAATTTCAATTCCAACTAAGTCAATATGAGCAGGAATTACATCTAGAAATTCAAGATTAGTTTTATTAATACAATCATCAGATGAGCACTCATTTTCCAATAAATCATAAATTGTTTTACTTCCAATATTTATCTCAATTCCAATGGATGATGTTGAATTTGCTTGTGGATCAAAATCTATTAATAATACTTTTTTTTCTAGAGCTGCAAGTGAAGAAGATAGATTCACCGAAGTTGTGGTTTTTCCAACCCCTCCTTTCTGATTAGAAATGGCAATAATTTTACTCATATTTTTGACCTAGAAATAAATTTAAATGTACGATTAATAAAATTTAATTAGAACTAATTCTTGTTAAAGAAATTTTAAAATATTAACAGGAAAAATTAACGATAAGTTTTAATTAAAGATTCTAATATGGTACTTGCAGATTTACCAATATTTGACCCTGGCCCAAAAATACATTTAACCCCTTTTTCATATAGAAATTCATAATCTTTTTTTGGTATTACACCTCCAACAACAATCATTTTATCATCACTATCATATTTTTTTAATTCTTTAATTAAATTTGGAACAAGTGTTTTGTGACCACCAGCAAGTGATGAAATTCCTACTATATGAACATCATTTTCAACTGCTTGTTTTGCAACTTCTTCAGGTGTTTGAAATAATGGCCCTATATCTACATCAAATCCAATATCAGCAAAACTAGTAGCAATCACTTTTGCACCACGGTCATGGCCATCTTGACCAATTTTTGCAATCAAAATTCTTGGTCTTCTACCATCAATATCTGCAAATTTATTGCAAAGATCTACAGCATTTATATAAGAACTATTGTCTTTCATACCTGATTTATATACTCCCGAAAAGCTTCTAATTTCTGATTTGTATCTTCCAAACTCTTTTTCCAAAGCTAAGCTAATTTCACCTAATGTAGCTCTAGCACGAGCAGCTTTTACAGCTAAAGCTAGTAAATTTTTATTTTTTTCTTTTGCTGCAATTCTTAACTCATTTAAAATTTTCTGAACTTCAGACTCATCTCTGGAACTTTTAATCTTTTTTAAATTGTTTATTTGATTATTTTTTACTTCTTCATTATCTATTTCTAAATAACTTATTGATTCATCTTCATCTAATTGAAATTTATTTACCCCCACTATCACAAATTCTTTATTATCAATTTTTGCTTGTTTTTTTGTTGCCGCTTGTTCAATTCTCATCTTGGGAATCCCTTTTTCAATGGCTTTAGTCATTCCACCCGCATCATTTATTTCATTTATGTGAACCATTGCTTTTTCTATAAGTTCTTCCGTTAAATATTCAACATAATAACTTCCGCCCCAGGGATCAACTGTGTCACATGCTCCAATTTCTTCTTGAATTATTAATTGTGTATCTCTTGCAATTTTTGCAGAAAATTTTGTTGGTAATCCTATCGCTTCGTCCAATGAATTTGTATGTAGACTTTGGGTTCCTCCAAATACTGCTGATAAAGCTTCAATCGTTGTACGTGTTATATTGTTAAATGGCTCTTGTTCAGTCAAACTCCAACCACTTGTTTGACAATGTGCTCTTAAGCAGTATGACTTTTCTTTTTTAGGTTTGAACTCTTTCATTAGTTTAGTCCAAAGATATCTAGCAGCCCTCATCTTAGCTATCTCCATAAAATGATTCATTCCAATACCCCAAAAAAACGAAAATCGATTGGCAAAATCGTCTACCTTAAGCCCTGCATTTATTCCTGTTTTTACATATTCAATCCCATTAGCCAGAGTATATGCTAGCTCTAGATCAGCACTAGCTCCCGCTTCTTGCATGTGATATCCGGAAATGCTAATACTATTGAATTTTGGCATATTTTTGCTTGTAAACTCAAAAATATCTGCAATGACTCTAATCGAATCTTTTGGAGGATATATAAATGTATTTCTTACCATATATTCTTTTAAAATATCATTTTGAATAGTCCCAGAAAGTTTTTCAATATCGACTCCTTGTTCTTCAGCAGCAACAATATAAAATGCCATAATTGGTAATACCGCTCCGTTCATTGTCATTGAAACGCTCATTTTGTCTAATGGAATCCCATCGAATAATATTTTCATATCATCAACACTGTCAATGGCTACCCCCGCTTTCCCAACATCTCCAATCACCCTGGGATTATCAGAATCATAACCTCTATGGGTTGGCAAATCAAAAGCAACAGAAAGGCCTTTTTGTCCAGCTTTTAAATTTTCTCTATAAAATTTATTACTTTCTTTTGCTGTAGAAAAACCTGCATATTGTCTAATTGTCCATGGTTTTTTGGTATACATAGATGAGTAAGGCCCACGAACAAAAGGTGGTAATCCAGCGATTGACTCAGATACTTTTATTTTTGAAAAATCCTTTGAATAATAATTAGATTTAATTTTTATTTGTTCATCGGTCTCAAAAAACACATTTTTTTCTTTTTGGGTAGATTTTGGACTAAAGTCCTTTAGGGTTATATTGACAAAATTCTTTTTATTCATCTAAATATTTATTGAATCCCACTAAAACTTTTTCGCCTGAATTATATTGTTCTTTTTCTTTTTTTAAGTTTAGTAAAATATGATTAAAAAGCCCATCATCTTTCAAACTCTCAGAATAACCTCCTTTTGATATTATTTTTTTAAATAAATTAATAGATTTTTGAGCTAAGTTTTCGATTAAATAAGTCAGATAATAACTACCACTAATGGCATTATTAACCTTGTCAATTGAAGTTTCATTTTTTAAAATTAATAGTTGATTGTATTTAATTCTTTCAGAAAATTCATTTCTGTTCATAAATTTAATGTCATATGGGATGGATTTTATAAAATTACAACCACCTAAAATTCCAGACATACACTCTGAAGTTGATCTTATAATATTATTATTATAATTTTCAATTGTTTTGTTTTTTGTGGATGGCTTAGCAGTAATTACACAATTATCGATCTGTTTACCATATTCTTTTGAAATTATACTCCAAATAATTCTTAAAACTTGAATTTTTGCTATTTCAAAAAAGTAATTATTTCCCTGAATTACCTCAAATGATATTTTTTCAATAAGATTAATTCCATATTTTTCTACTAATTCTGAAGCCACTGAGCTTAAAAATGCTATTTCTTGTATTATGTTAGCTCCAGAGTTTTTAAAAAATTCTGATGAAATATTTAATTTAAATTTTTCATTTACATAACCATTTAAATTTAAATCATCTATTGAGTCCAATTTTGGTTCAATTAAAATATTTAGATCAGTCTTTTCCATGAATTTATCAGAGCTGATAAAAAAATTACCCCTTGAAATAACTGACTTATCAATATCCTCATTCGCATAATTATATAATGTGAAATTACTTATGTCATTCTCTAATAATTTTTTTATTTCCTCATTTAAATCAATGTTATTACTGCAATCAATATCGCCCATAATATTCCAGGTTTTAGGAAATAATAATTTATCGGGATTGATTATAGAATCAGCGTTTTTTGAATAGTGCGGTGAAATAGTTATTTCTTCGTTTGATAATGAGAATAAATCATAATACTCCTTTTCTCCAATGTCATTTATTATCATCGCAGCCCATTGAATATGTGTAGCATTTCCAACTTTCATCTAATCTAAAATTGTGTCATATTCTATTAAAAAAATTTCTTCATTATCCTTTTTCATAAATAATTTTTCTCTTGCATATTTTTCAAGCCCAGAGTCAGATTGTATCATTTTAAGTTCAATATTATCTTTTGAAATTTCTTTCTCGTAGTAGGTTTTTTGCTCATTTAATTCTTTAATGTCATAATTTAGTTCACTGTGAATAATTAGAGAATTACTATCAAAAAATATCATCCAAAAAATGAATAATATTATAATAATTCCATAGGTGCTTTTAACGAATTTTAAAATTTTATTTTTCATCGTAAATTCTTTTTTATTAGGTTAATCAAAGGATTAATGTTAATATCTTCGTTGGTGTTTAAAATTAAATCACAAAATGTTTTGTATGGTTCAACAAACTCAGAGTGCATAATGTCAAGTCTAGTTTCAAATAGGTTTATAACATCATTATAGTTTCTTCCTCTTTCTTTGATATCCCTTTCCAACCTTCTTTGGAATCTTATATCTCGTGGACAATCTAAAAATACCGAATAATTAATACTGTCTCTTAAAGTTTTATTTGTTAGAATTAAGATACCTTCTACTATTAATATTTTTTTTGGTTCTTCTACTGTTGTTTTTTCAAGTCTTAAATGTGTAGTAAAACAATAGTTAGGTACATTAATATTTATATCTAGTTTAAGTAAATCAATATGTTTATTTAATAAGTCAAAGTCAATTGCCTCAGGTATATCATAATTTAATTTATCCCTTTGGTTAAAATCTAAACTGGCATTATTCTTATAATATGAATCTGAAGATAACAAACAAATTTCTGATGCATCAAATAAATTAATGACTTCGTTAACAATTGTAGTTTTTCCACTTCCAGTACCACCAGTAATTCCTATAATGAACATTTTATTCAATTAGTTTTATAATTCCAAGGTTTTCAACCCCAACAAAAATATTTTTGTCTTTGTCTAACTCAACAGATCTTACTCTGCCAATTTGATCAAATAATTTTTTTTCTTCTACTACTTTACCGTCTTTAATAACGCATTGGTGTAGGTATTGAAATTTTAATGATCCTATTAAAATACTTTGATTTAGTGACGGATAATTTGGGTTCTCAACATAAACCATTCCGCTGGGTGCAATAGACGGAACCCAAAAGTGAATTGGGTCAGCCATACCATCTATGGAAGTTTTATCCGTAAATTTTGTTCCGATATAATTAATACCGTAGCTGGCTAATGGCCATCCATAATTTTCTCCAGCTTCAATGATATTTATTTCATCACCACCTCTAGGGCCATGCTCATGAATCCATATTTTATTATTTTTTTCGTCATAAAACATTCCTTGGGGGTTTCTGTGGCCATAGCTGAAAATTGCTTTTTTTGAATTTTTCTCGTTAACAAAAGGATTATCAATTGGAATTCTTCCGTCATCATGTAATCTATAGATTTTACCACCATCTCTATTGATATCCTGCGGGTTAAGATCTCGATTTCCTCTGTCGCCAATACTGAAAAATAAATAATTATCCTTGTCAAATACCATCCTGCTTCCATAATGAAGGCTTCTTTTACTATTTGGTAAGGCTTTATAAATTATTTGCTGATTAGTTGCTTGATTTCCATTTAATTTAAATCTTAATATAGACGTATTTGTTCCCTCATTTTTATCATTAGAAGATGAGTATGAAATGTAAATCCATTTGTTTTCAGAATAATTGGGGTGTAATTCGATATCAAGTAAACCACCTTGATTTTTAGAAATAATTTCAGGAAGATTTTTGATAACCGTTTTTATCCCGTTTTTATAGTGAATTAACTCACCCCTACGTTCAGTAATCAAAATTGAATCGTCAGGCAAAAAAACAAATGCCCATGGTACATCTAAATTATCAACTATTAATTCATATTTCAATTCATTTGGAAATGAATTATTAAAAAAACAAAAAACTGTAAAAAATAATATAAACTTCTTCATATAATGAAATTACAAAAAACTACTTACTAAATGGTTAAATGCATGCTTCAAATAAACAATAATTACATATTTTTGTTTATCAAATTAAATGTAAATGAGTGAAAAAGTAAATTGCCTTATCATAGGCTCAGGTCCGGCAGGTTATACAGCAGCAATATATGCTGCAAGAGCTAATATGAATCCAGTTTTATATCAAGGGATTCAACCTGGTGGCCAGTTAACAACTACAACGGATGTTGAAAATTTTCCTGGATACCCAGACGGAGTTTCTGGTCCTGAAATGATGGTAGAATTACAAAAACAAGCAGAAAGATTTGGTACTGATATCCGAAATGGTTGGGTAACAAAAGTTGATTTTACCGATAAGTTAAAATTATGGATTAATGACGAACATGAATTGGAATGTAATTCAGTAATAATATCAACTGGAGCATCTGCAAAATATCTTGGTTTAGATTCTGAAAAAAAATATCTTGAATCTGGAGGTGGAGTATCAGCTTGTGCAGTATGTGATGGGTTTTTTTACAAAAACCAAGAAGTTGTAATAGTTGGTGGTGGAGATTCTGCATGTGAAGAAGCTCATTATCTTTCAAAATTATGTAGCAAAGTGACCATGTTAGTTAGAAGAGACGAATTTAGAGCCTCCAAGATTATGCAAGAACGGGTTATGAAAACTGAAAATATTGAAATACTTTTTAACACATCTACATTAGAGGTTAAAGGTGATGGTCAATTAGTATCGTCAATTCTTACAAAAAACAATATAACAGGTGAAATAAAGGATATTCCTGCTGCAGGGTTTTTTGTTGCTATTGGACATAAACCTAATACAGATATTTTTAAACCATACATAGATATGGATTCGACAGGCTACATAATAAATAAACCTGGTTCAACAAAAACTAATATTGAAGGTGTATTTGTTTCTGGAGATGCAGCTGATCATACATATAGACAAGCAATTACAGCAGCAGGAACAGGTTGCATGGCAGCATTAGATGCCGAAAGATACTTAGCTTCTAAGTAAATTTTTTAATTTAGTGACTCTATGCAGTTTTTCAAGAGAAATCCCTTTGGTCATATACTATTTGTTAAAAAATGGATTATCAGAATTATCGGTGCCTATAGTCATAGGAGATACAGAGGATTTAACGAACTTAAAATTGAAGGCTCTGAAATTATTAGAGATTTAGAAGATTCAAATGTTTTATTTATTTCCAATCATCAGACATATTTTGCTGACGTTGTTGCTATGTTTCACGTATTTAACGCAAGTTTAAAAGGAAGGATTGATTCCATTAAGAATATAGGTTATCTATGGGATCCAAAACTTAATATTTATTTTATTGCAGCAAAAGAAACTATGAATGCGGGATTAATTCCAAAAATTTTAGCTTATGCAGGTTCTGTAAGTATTGAAAGAACATGGAGGAGTAACGGAGAAGACATAAATAGAAAAGTAAAATTTAGCGATATTTCTAATATCGGAAAAGCATTAGATGACGGCTGGGTAATAACATTTCCTCAGGGAACAACCACTCCATTTAAGCCTGTGAGAAAAGGAACAGCATTTTTAATTAAGCAATACAAACCGGTAGTAGTACCTATTGTTATAGATGGTTTTAGAAGATCGTTTGATAAAAAAGGTTTAAGGGTAAAGAAAAAAAACATTCTTCAAACAATGACTATAAAAAAACCTTTAAAAATTGATTATGATAAAGAGTCAACGGACCAAATAATTAACAAAATTGCACAATCAATAGAGCAACATGAAACTTTTTTAAAGGTAATTCCTTTAAAAGAGCTAAAGAAGGAAAATGAACTTAACAAAAAAAGAGAGTTTTAAATTTTAAACACATCGCCTTCTTCTATAATATCATTAACCTGGACAGCAACCCTGTGAAAAGTATCTAAGTCAGACGCATCTATTTTTGATCTAACTAAACTTTTGAAATGTCTTATTTTTTCAATAACAATCTTTCTTTTTTTTAAGCCAAGCTTAGTGAGTGAAATTATTATACCCCTACCATCATTAGGATCAGGTGTTCTAGTAATAAGTTTTTTATTTTCCATAGAATTTAATATCCTAGAAATACTATTAGATTCTAACCCCATTACAGGGCCTATCGAAGTAGACGGACTTCCGTTTTCTGGGTCAATACTTATTAAAGTAAAACTAATTGAGAATGTAACATCATATTTAGAAGCCTCAAGATTATACATTTTTTCTATATTTTTCCAAGTTTGTCTTACAACAAAATCAACCCTTCTTCTAAAATCTTTATTAATTATCATAATAACATTAGTTAACAATATATAATGCTTGCAGAGTAAATTTAAAAAAATATTTTATTTTTTTATAATCCAATGATTTTCAATACCTGACTCTGAAAATAATTTGACTATATAAATACCAGGATTTGAAATTGGTAATCTTATTCTTGAGATATCAAGTTCTTCTTTTTCCAAAAGTTTTTTTCCAAGTAAGTCATATATCTCTAATCTATTTATCTTGTTTTTTGATACTATATTTATATAATCATTTGCAGGATTTGGGTAAATTCTAGAACCATATTGTTCAATTTCAGAAATGTTTAAATTTTCTGAAAGCCCTTTTATTTTAAAATTATCAAAATAAAACCCATCTCTTCTGAGGCCTCCATCGCTGTAAAGCTTAAACCTCACAATAATTTCATCGCCTAAATAATCTGTAAGTAAAATACTTTCATTAATCCATTGTGGTTGATTTCCGTCATATAGTGGTTCATCTAGTGCATAATCATGTGTTTCTATTCCTTTCCTAGTGTATTTTCCACATTGTGGAATCCAAGTGTTTCCGTTATCAACTGAAATTTCCAATTGAACATAATCATAATCTGATTCAATGCTCCACTTAGCATCAAAATTAATTTCAGCATAAACATATCCAGAAAGATTTATAGAATTAATTAGCTGAATTATTTCTTCAGAATTATTGCTGTAATTAGAATATGGAGAATCTGTAATACTAGTTTGCGGTGAAAAATATTCTTCATAGGTGTTAGACCATTCAGAACTGTCATCCCAGAAACTATTGTAATTATCGCTTTCATCTTCAACAATTATTTGTGTTTGCCCATAAATCTTTGTTACTTCTATTTCCTCATCAAATAAACCATTATTTAAAACATATTTATAAACAATGTTATCTCCTTCAACAATTGACTCATTTAAAGAAATATCAAAACTATCGTTAATGATTTCACCAATTTGAGCTAAACTGACACTAATTGAAGATGAAACATTACTAATATTTGAGGAAACTGGTATTATGGAAATTAAAAATTCTTCATCATCAGAGATTCCAAGTCTTTGAATACTAAAATCCGATTGAAAATTGAGACTAGAAATAAAGTTTGAAGTATTATCCTCTAATTTTGCATAATTCCCAATCATTTTAGCGGCTGTTAAGTTTAAATTGAGCATTCCTTTACAAAGGTCTTCAATTGTAGATGACTGTGGCCAAAATGAGCTACCAATTTCAGGTGTCATAGCAAATATTTTTTCTCTTGTTTGGTTATTTTCTGTAATTAGCATTCCATACATAAAATCATCACTATCACCAGCTGCTGGGTATAGATCAGCGCTTATTATATTTTCAAAATTATTTTCACTCACAAGCTCAGACGAAATAAATTGATAAATTTCATCATCATCAGTTGGTTGATTATAATCATATCCATAAGGATATAAAAGTAAATTACCATATGTATGATTATTCAAAGCTAGTTTGAAATTTTTTGACTCAACTAGATACCTTACAGCTCTGTTTTCAGCTTCTGAGAATGGTTCATCACCAGCATAGGTATTTCCATTAGGACTGCTTGATGTCCCAGATGTATTCCAAACTTCGTTACCATTATTATCAACATAAGAATAGTTTCTATTATTATCTACCCCATGATTATCTCTTCTATTTTTTCTCCACATTCCGCCCCCACTTGGTTCACTCGTTTCATTATAAATATATCCATCTGGATTTACACAGGGTACAAAATATAACTCTGAATTGTCAATGATTTGCTTAATACTTTCATTGGAGTCATAATTTTCGAGTAAGTACCACATAAAATATATTAGTTGTTGCATAGATCCTGGTTCACGAGCATGATGAAGAGCTGTATAAAGAATTTGAGGCTCCTCTTCTTCATCAGTTTCAGGGTTATCTGAAATTTTTACCAATTGTATAAATCTACCTTCATATGTTTTGTGAATATGAGGAGAATTTGTGTAATTAGGATCTTTAATATCAACCCTTTCTGAAATTAGATATGGGTATTGGAAATACATATCATCTAATTCATCCAACATTTCGTTGTAGGTGTAAAAGCCTCCAAAATCATCACCTTCCTTAAAGTCATAATTTTCTGGTGTTACATAATCATTAGTAGTTTCACAATAATCATTTGATTTTATCTCAAAGTCAGCCTTATTTCTACTTTGATAAAAGCTTATGACATCTTCAATTAAGATTTCATATGAAAAGCCCAAAAGGTTAATCTTATTTAAATCCTCAGTGGAAAAATCAGAAATGAAAAAATGGTTTTTTTTATTAATTCCGTGGTCAATACATACTCCGTTATTCGCAAGTTTTACTAAATCTGATGCTTTTGAATAATTGATTTTTACTTTGTGAAAAACATCTGTGTTTTGCAAAAATGTTGACTGGAATGTCAAAAATGATACAAATAAAACCAAATACTTTTTCATTAAAAGTTTTCTAGAATAGGGCAAATATTATTCCGAAATGATTGAATTTTCTAAAATCCAATCTTTTGCGTTCTTGAAGGCCAATATCCAAGGGCTTACTTTGTCATTTCTGTCATTATGGTAGAATGCCCAATTCCACTTAAAAATTGACCTTTCTATGTGAGGCATGGTAACAAGATGTCTACCATCATCACTGCAAAGCATAGCAGAGTTATAATCAGAACCATTTGGATTTGACGGATAATCACTGTAACCATATTCTGCAACTATATTATAATTTTCAGAAGAGTAGGGTAGTTTAAATTTTCCTTCACCATGACTGATCCAAACACCTAATGTTAAACCCTCCAGGTTATTCATCATTGCTGAATTATTTTTGTTTATCTTGACGGAAGTAAAATTACTTTCATGTTTTTTAGAATCATTAAATGACATTTTACCATGTTCTTTGTGGGTTGGATAAATTAAATCAAGTTCCATAAACAATTGACATCCATTACATATGCCAATTGACAATGTGTCTTTTCTTGAAAAGAAGTCCTCTAATGATCTTTTTGCAATTTCATTATATTTGAATGACCCTGCCCATCCTTTAGCTGAACCAAGAACATCAGAATTAGAAAACCCTCCAACCGCACCTAAAAATTGAATATCCTTTAGGGATTCCTTTCCTCTAATCAAATCAGTCATGTGAACATCTTTAACCTCAAAACCAGCCATGAAGAGTGCGTTTGCTAATTCTCTTTCACTATTACTACCCTGCTCTCTCAAAATTGCAGCTTTTGGTTTTACCGGTGACGAATTAAATGTGTAATTTCCTTTAAAATTTTCTGGAAATTTAAATTTAAGTGGTTGTTTCTTATAATTTTTATATCTGACCTCAGCTAAATTATTTGAAGTTTGCTTTCTGTCTAATAGCATGGATGTGTGATACCAATAATCTCTAAATTTTTCCAATTCAAATGAATACTTATTTTCAAAATTTTTGATATTTAGTGTGTTACCGTTTATAACTTCCCCAATCTTTAATGCATTAATTTCATTTTTTGAAAAGGTTTTTTCTGCTTCTTCATTGTCAACCTGTATTATTATTCCACTATTTTCTGAAAATAAAGCTTTAACTATATCTTTTTCATTTAATAATGATAGATCAATATTTGCTGAAATATTGTTTGATGAAAAACACATTTCCATCAACGTGGTAATGAATCCACCTGATCCTATGTCATGACCAGCAACTATATGATTATTTTTTATTAGAATTTGAATTGTTTCAAATGCGTTTAAAAAGTATTTCGAATCATTAATTGACGGGGTTTCATTTCCAATATCTCCAATTATTTGAGAAAAAGCGGACCCTCCAAGTTTAAAATTATCACACGAAAAATTTACATAGTAAATCGATCCTCGATTTAATTTGAATACAGGTTCTACAATATTAAAAATATCATTACAATGAGCTGTAGCTGAAATGATTACGGTTCCTGGAGACTTTACTTCAATATTATCATATTTTTGATTCATTGAGAGTGAATCTTTACCTGTAGGAATATTAATACCCAATTCAATTGCAAATTTTGAAACAGATTTAACTGCCTCATAAAGTCTTGCATCTTCTCCTTGATTTTTACATGGCCACATCCAGTTTGCTGAAAGAGAAACACCCTTTATTCCATTTTGTAGAGGCGCCCAAATAATATTCGTCAATGCTTCTGCAATACTGTTTTTACTTCCAGCAATTGGGTCAATTAATGCGGAAATAGGGGAGTGTCCGATAGAAGTTGCAATTCCATTTGAAGTTGAATAGTCTAACGCCATGACTCCACAATTATTTAGTGGTAGCTGTAGCTCACCCACACATTGTTGTTTAGCAACTTTTCCCCCGACACATCTATCAACTTTGTTAGTTAACCAGTCTTTACATCCAACTGATTCTAAACTAAATAATTCTTTGACATATTCATTTATTAGTTTTTCTGAATATTGTAATTCGTTGTATTTTTTTGATATTATCTTATCAGTTAAAATAGTTTCCGGCGAGCTTCCAAAAAAATGATCCAGGCTTAGGTCAACACAACTGAGTTTTGTTTTTTCTGAATAAATTGTGAACCTTTTATCATCCGTAACTTTTCCAACAATATACATTGGAGCCCTTTCTCTTTCACAAATTCTTATAAATTCGTTAATATTTTCTTTTTTTATGATTAATCCCATTCTTTCCTGAGATTCATTTCCGATAATTTCTTTGTTGGATAGTGTTGGGTCGCCTACTGGTAGTTTGTCTAACTCAATAAAACCTCCAGTATCTTCTACTAATTCTGTTAAACAATTTAAATGGCCACCTGCTCCGTGATCATGTATTGAAACTATACAATTTTTATTATTTTCTATTGTACCTCTTATAGCGTTAGCAACTCTTTTTTGCATTTCTGGATTTGATCTTTGAATTGCATTAAGTTCAATTCCGGCGGAAAATTCTCCAGTATCTGCCGACGAAACTGCCGCACCACCCATTCCAATTCTATAGTTATCTCCACCCATAATTACAATTAAATCGTCCTTCTCAGGAGTTTTCTTTAAAGAGTGTTCTTTATTTGCATATCCGATGCCACCAGCTAACATAATTACTTTATCATATGCCTGTATTTCTCCATTTGTTTCATTTTCAAATGTAAAAACTGACCCAGATATTAAAGGCTGTCCAAATTTATTTCCAAAATCTGAAGCACCGTTAGATGCTTTTATTAAAATATCTAACGGTGTTTGATAGAGCCATTTTCTTTCTTTTATATTTTTTTCCCATTTTTTCTCGTCAATTCTTGAATAGGGAGTCATATATACAGCAGTACCTGCAAGGGGAATCGAACCTCTTCCTCCTGCTAGCCTGTCTCTGATTTCACCACCCGAACCTGTAGCAGCTCCATTGAATGGTTCAACTGTAGTTGGAAAATTATGAGTTTCAGCTTTTAGTGAAATTACGCTATCAATTTCTTGAGAAACATAAAAATCTGGTTTATCTGAAGTCGCAGGTGCAAATTGATTTATTTTTGGACCTTTTATAAAAGCAACATTGTCTTTATAGGCAGATACAATATTTTCAGGGTTTTCTTTAGATGTTTGTTTAATTAATGAAAATAAACTATGCTCTTTTTCTTCACCATCAATTATAAATTTACCGTTAAATATTTTATGTCTACAATGTTCAGAATTAACCTGTGAGAAACCAAAAATTTCAGAGTCAGTAAATTTCCGATTAATTTTTTTCGAAATATTATTTAGATAGTCAACTTCATCGTCGCTTAGAGACAAACCTTCTTTCTCGTTATACTCTTGAATATTAGAAATACTTGTGATTTTTTTTGGATCTAAATTTATCTTAAAGAGCGATTGTGATAAAGATTCAAATTTTTCATTTAACATAGGGTCAAAATCATTTGTAGAATTTTTGCTCTCGATATATTTTTCGATTCTTAGAATAGAATCTAATCCCATGTTCTTACATATTTCAACTGCGTTTGTACTCCATGGAGATATCATTGCAGCTCTTGGTCCAATAAATTCTTTTTTAATTTGAACATCTGAAAGTAAAGATGCATTTCCTAACAACCATTCAAGTTTTTTTATTTCATCCTTTGAAATAGTATGATCAGTTTGTACTGCAAAAATTGAATGATTTTGAGATTCAAAAAAAAATATCATTTAATAAGGAATATGAATGCTAAATTTAGTCCAAATTAATTTATAAACTAGTAAAATAAATACACTTAAATAAATAGTTATTCACCTCTTTTAAACACTAATTTATATTGATTGCATTTTAACAAGATTGCTGTAAATACCATCATTTTTCATAAGTTCTTTATGAACACCTGATTCAATAATTTTTCCTTTTTCTAAAACAATAATTTTATCAGCATTTTGGATTGTAGATAATCTATGAGCTATAACTAATGAAGTCTTATTTTTCATCAGATTTTCTAAAGCATTTTGAACAAGTTTTTCACTTTCACTATCTAGAGAAGAAGTTGCTTCATCTAAAACCAGAATTGGAGGGTTTTTTAGAACTGCTCTCGCAATACTTAATCTTTGTTTTTGACCTCCTGAAAGTTTATTTCCAGAATCTCCAATATTAGAATCTATTTGTTCAGGCATTTTCCTCACGAACTCCCAAGCGTTTGCAATTTTTAAGCACTCGATTATCTCTTCATTTGTCGCTTCAGGTTTAGCTATTAGGAGGTTATTTTTAATAGAATCATTAAACAGAATTGAATCTTGGGTTACTAGTCCAATAAGATTTCTTAAGGCATCCTTCTTTAAATTTTTAATATTTATTCCGTCAACGTTTATTGAACCCGAGTTGACATCATAGAATCTACATATTAAATTAGCTAATGTAGATTTTCCGCTTCCTGATTGTCCTACTAAAGCAAAACTTTTACCTTTTGGGATTTTTAAGTTTAGACTGTCTACAACAGTTTCATCTTCGTATGAAAAAGTGATATTATTGATTTCTATACCACTACTAAAAGATTCAATATTATGTGCATTTTTATCTTCAACAACCATTGTTTTATTATCAATTATGTGAAATATTCTTTCAGCAGCTGCAGAAGCTTTTTTGACCTTGTATGTAGCTCTGCTTAAGGATTTGGCAGGTGTTAAAATATTATAAGCAAGTCCAAGATAAACTATGAAAGCACTTGCATCTAAAGAGTTTTCTTTTAAAACCATAATTCCACCAAACCATAACACACCGGCAATTGATGATATTCCTAAAAATTCGCTTAATGGACTGGCAAGATTCTTTCTGTTTAAAACACTGTTTGAAAATTTATAGAATCTATTTGTTGAGTCGGTAAATTTTTTAAAAAACTTTTTTTCTGCATTAAATATTTTTAAAATTTTCATCCCAGAAAGGGTTTCATCTACCAGCGAAATAAATTGACCTTGTTCCTTTTGAACTTTTAGGGATTTTTTTCTTAGTGATTTTCCAACAACAGAGATAACAAATCCACATATTGGAATAAATATAATTACAAATAGACTGAGTTTTGGACTAATTAAAAACATTGAAATCAGAGTGAACAATACCATTAGAGGATCTTTTACAATTAATTCAAAAATTGATAAAAATGAATTGTCTAATTCCTGAACATCAGATGATATTCTTGCAACTATATCTCCTCTTTTTTTTTCAGAGTAGAAGGAAAGAGATAATTTAATCATCTGTTCATATAAATCATTTCTTATGTTTTTCACAACACCATTTCTAAGAAAGGTTATAAAAAACATGGACAGATAGTTAAAAATATTTTTTAATAAAAATGTTATGATGATTATAGAGACCATAAAAATTAGAACATCATCGCTTCCAGAGGTCTTTTTTGTAGTTACAAAGTAGTTTAAATAATTTTCAACGTAATTAGCTGCTTCAGACATTCCTTGCCAAACAGGTGGATTATTGAGTTGTTCTGTCTGATTGAAAAGTACCTTTAGCATCGGAAACAAAGAAATCATGGATAGTGTCCCAAAAAACGCATAAAAAATATTTGAGAGTATATTCAGTATAAAATACTTTTTATAAACCCTTGCATATCCGAAAATTCTGTTAAAATAGTTAGTTTTCATAAATCTATACTTTCAACTATTTCTTTAATTTTATTTTCTAATGTATTATTCACTAATTCAAACTCATTGATATCATCCAAATCGGCATTAACACTAATGTACATTTTAATTTTCGGTTCGGTTCCACTTGGTCTTAAAATAATTTTATAGCCATCAATAGATTCAAATTCGATAACATTAGATTTTGGTAATGAAATTTTTTCATTCGTTTTGTCTATTAAATTTCTCTTTATCGACGTTGAATAATCACAAAAATATTTCACCCTTGATTCTGAAATAAATTTCAATGGGTTTTTTCTGTAGCTATCGATAAGACTTTTTATTTCTTCTTGACCTTTTTGACCATGTTTAACAATTGAAATTAATTTTTCTTTGTAAAATCCGTGAAGAATATAAAGCTTTACTAATTCATTGAATACACTACTATTATTTTCTTTATAGTAGGACATCATTTCGAAAGCAGCTAAACTTGCTGTCAAAGCGTCTTTGTCACGAACATCATCACCTATCATCAGTCCATAACTTTCTTCTCCACCAACAATAAATTTCTTATCTGGAAAATCCTCAATCATTTTGGCAATCCATTTAAAGCCTGTTAGACTTAATTTGTAGTCAACATTGTAATATTTAGCAATGTTTTTAATCATTGGTGTCGAAACTATTGTTGACGCAATAAAGTAGTTTTTATTTAGTGTAATTGCTGTTTTTTTTCTTTTTAGAATATAATCAAACATTAATACCATTAATTGATTTCCATTAATCAAGGCCAAATTATTATTTAAATCCCTTACAGCAACACCTAGTCTATCCGCATCGGGATCGGTCCCTATTATCATTTCCGCATTTTCATCCTCTGCTAACTTTAAAGCTAAGTCAAGTGATTCAACTTCTTCTGGGTTTGGTGATTCAACTGTAGAAAAATTAGCATCGGGAGCCATTTGAGATTCAACATATTTAGCATTTTCATACCCTGCTTTTTTTAATAATTTTGAAATTATAGTAGATGATGTTCCGTGTAAAGCAGTGAAAACAATTTTACTAGATCTATTTTTTAAGTCAGTATTTAATCCGTTTTTTAAACAAATTTCAATGAATAAGTTGTCAATTTTTGTATCAATAATTTCAATTAATTCCTCCTTAAAATTAAAGTTGATATCATTGAAATTCACTTGTTCGATTTCATTTATTAATAAGTTGTCAATAGGAGGAACAATTTGACCGCCGTCCTGCCAGTAAACTTTAAACCCATTATAATCAGGTGGATTATGTGAAGCAGTTAGAACAATTCCACATGAACAATTTAATTTTCTAACCGCATATGAAAGTTCGGGGGTAGGCCTTAAATTTGAAAATAAAAATACCTTTATATCATTAGCAGAAAACACCTCGGCTACAGTTCTTGCTAACTCCACACTGTTGTGTCTGCAATCATAGGCGATAACAGCAGATTTTTTACCATTAATGTTTTTGTTTAAGTAATTTGATATTCCTTGAGTGTTCTTACCTATCGTGTATTTATTTATTCTATTTGTTCCTACACCCATAAGTCCACGCATACCACCCGTTCCAAATTCTAAATTTTTGTAAAATGCATCATGTAATTTGGATTTATCCTTTGCAAGAATATTTATTTCTTTTTGAGTTTGCTCACAAAAAGGATATTTAGACCACTCTTCAATATTTTTATTTACTGTGTCTTTCATTGAACGAATTAAATTCAAAATTATAGTTTAACAAGATTATTTCAGATGTAATGTTGTTAAATATATCACAAATTTGTTTGCTTTTGTATTACGTATTGAGGGCTTTTATTAATACTTTTCAAGATTAATTCACCAATAAAGCCCATTGAAAAAAATTGACTACCAATTATCATTGTAACTAAACTTATGTAGAATTCAGGCCTTTCTGTAATTAGCCGGCCACCTGGGTTTACAAAAATTTTATCGTGACCTAGAAAACCAGCAAACAAAAACCCTATTGTTAGCATAATCAGTCCCAACGAACCAAATAAATGCATCGGTCTTTTTCCAAAACTAGAAATAAACCATATGGTAATTAGATCAAGGAAACCATGTAAAAATCTGCTAGGTCCAAATTTTGTATTTCCATGTTTTCTTGGTCTATGATTCACAATTTTTTCACCAATCTTATGGTAACCCTCATTTTTGGCTAAAACGGGAATATATCTGTGCATTTCACCATAGACATTAATATTTTTTACCACATCTTTTTTATATGCTTTTAATCCACAATTAAAATCGTTTAACTTTATCCCTGAGGTAACCTTTGCAGCAAAATTGAAAATTTTTGAAGGTATGTTCTTGAACAAAATTGAATCAAATCTTTTCTTCTTCCATCCGGAGACCAAATCATAATTATCATTTATAATCATGTCGTACATTTCGGGTATTTCTTTTGGATCGTCTTGTAAATCAGCATCCATGGTAAAAACAACATCACCATTACAGTTTAAGAATCCAGCATGTAACGCCTGAGATTTGCCGTAGTTTCTTTTGAATTTTATTCCTTTTATATCGGCAGAATTTTTAGAAAGTGTTTGAATTACCTCCCAAGATTCATCAGTACTACCGTCGTCTATTAGGATAATTTCATATGTAAAGCCGTAACTAGACATAACTTCACAGATAGAATTGCATAATTCATTCAGTGATTGACTTTCGTTTAGAAGCGGTATTACAACGGAAATATTCACCTGATATTAAGATTTTTTAAAGATTAAAGCTATAATTAGTCCAAAAATTGCATTTCTCAGAAGTGCATTTGCATAATTTTGAACAATAGCCATCCATGAGAATGAGTGATTTTTTTGCATTTCATCCATTGTGAGAGCAATAACATCAGAAGGAGAATTGAAATTTTCCATCATGGTTTTTGTAAAAACCATTATTTCTTCATGAATTAAATCCGCAGCAGCCGGATCAACAAATTTAAATAGTAGAATGTTACCCATTGTAACAATCAAATATCCAATGGCTACACACAAAAAATATGCTGTAAACGCCTCTTTGAAAGTTATAATTTGGTTTTGTATTTTTTTTGCACTGTATACAGAGTAAATACTTACAGTAAGAGTGGGCAGCATGAAAGCTAGCATTATCCATGTATTTGTAAATAATTTCAGATCAATAACATAAATTAAAGCGGTGATAACAAATAAAAATGTACCTAGCTTAATTCCAAGATCAATTGTATTTTTCTTAAGGTTAGTTTCCATGATTTTATAAAATTTGATTCAAATATACAAAAACGATATTCCAAAAAAATCAAATTAAATGACTACAACTATTGTTTAGTATTAAAAAATCAATAAATTTGCACCTCAAAATCAGTAAAATGAAAAAAGGAATACACCCTGAAAACTATAGACTTGTTGCTTTTAAAGACATGTCTAATAATGATATATTTTTAGCCAAGTCAACAGCTCAAACCAATGAAACTGTTTCTGTTGAAGGTGTTGAGTATCCCCTAGTTAAATTAGAAATTTCAAGAACTTCTCATCCATATTACACTGGAAAAGCTAAGTTGGTTGATACTGCCGGAAGAATTGATAAATTCAAGACTAAATATGCTAAATTCAACAAAAAATAGTAGCAAAAAATATTAACTTAAAACCTCTCTAATACACATTTGAGAGGTTTTTTTTTTACATTTAACCATTTACATAATTAATTATATGTCAAAAGTATATTTTAGGAATATTGAAAAAGTGGATTTGAATCAGGTATTCGTTCTTTTAAACCAATTAAAACCTATGGATATTTCAAAAGTTGACCCTGAAAAGGCTTGGGATGACTTTGTAAGTAATTCTAGTTCCAACTCAATTGTTGGAATATATGATAATAAGATTGTTGCTTATGGTAGTGTTGTTGTTGAAAATAAAGTTAGAGGTGAGGTTGCTGGTCATATTGAGGATATAGTTGTTGACACAGAGGTTAGAGGTAAAATGATAGGTGTGTCTCTCATCAAAGAATTGGTAAAAGTTGCTAAAAGAAAAGGATGCTACAGAATAACATTATTTTGTAAAGAATCTCTGATTGATTTTTATTCAAGAAATGGTTTTGAGGTTAATAGTGTTGTAATGAAAAAATACCTCTAATCTACTTTTCTAACATTCCTCAGATCCAATAAATTAGTAGCGTTTATTTCCATACCTACAACATTTTTAGAAATAAATCTTACAACTTCGTCATAAAATAAAGGAACTATTATCGATTTTGATGTAATAATAGAATCCATTTTTTGATATAATAATTTAGATTTTTCGGGGTTTGTTTCCCTTAATGAATTCTCATACATTCTGTCGTATTCATCATTGCTAAAATGAGTGTAGTTAGGTCCGTCTGGGGCAAGATTTTTACTGTAAAAAAGAGATAAATAATTTTCTGCATCTGGGTAATCAGCTATCCAGCTAGCTCTGAAGAAATCTAACTTGCCATTTGCTTTAGCTTGCTTTAATGCAGATCCAGGAATAACATCGATATTAATTTCAATACCTAATTTCTCAAGTTCTTTTTGAATAAATTCACATAAATCAAGATAATTACTTGAGGTGGTTAATGTTAATGAGGGTGTAGAATTGTATTTTTCTTTATAATTGTTTACATACGACTTAGCGAGTTCTGTATTGTATTTATTTATATTATTTTTTTTGTAACCCGGTAACCCTGAAGGTATAAATCCTGCTTCCGCCGGAATACCAACTCCATTTCTTAAAAATTTCAGCATCTTTCTTTTATCAAATCCAATATTAATTGCTTTTCGAATTAGTTCCGATTTTATTTCATTTTTTTCAGATTTCAAGAAAAAGGCTAAATACTCAGTGTTTAAATAAGGCCCACGTAACATTTTAATTCTATCTTTATAGAACTCATTAAGTCTACCATTGTTAGTTATTATTTCATCTTTATATGAGTTGTCAAGTCCAGAAATAAAGTCAATTTCACCTTTAACTAACTGTAAAAATTCACTTTGTTTTTCGGGCAAAAATGTTATTGAAATAGCTTCTAAGTAAGGCAATTGGTTTCCGATAGAGTCTTTTTGAAAATAGTTCTCATTTTTTCTAAGTACTAGTTTAATGTTTTCTTCCCATCTCTTAAATTTAAAGGGTCCTGTACCTATCGGATTTGATCTAAAGTCATCATCATAGAATTCAACTACATTTTTTGGTACAACTGAACAATATTTCATGGTAAGTAGGCCTAAAAATGCGTTAAAAGGGTTTTTCAATTTAATTTGAAAAATTGAATCGTTTTTTGCCTCAAAATTATCGACTTTGTCAAATATCCAACGTCCTGGTGAGGCATTTTTGGGATCTAATAATCTATTGAAGCTATATTCAAAATCATATGCAGTAACATTCCTTTTTTCAAGACTTGGATGTTGATGAAACTCCACAGATGTATTAATAATAAATGTGTAAAGCTTGCCGTTTTCTGAAATTTTCCAACTTTTAGCTACTGAGGGGACAACATTTAATTCTTTATCCATTTCAACTAGACCATTGAAAAGTTGATTTACTGCTTGAATATTTGCGATATCTTTGGCAAAAATTGGATCTAATGAATTTATATTCTTATGCTCATTATATCTAAAAACAGTATTTAAATCTATAGACTTTCTTTTTTCACATGATGAAAAAATTATAAGTAAAGCAATCAATTTAAAGTATAAATTTTGCTTTAAAATTAATATGTCGTGTTTGATAAACATAATTAGTCGTAAATTTACAATCCTTTTAGGATAAAAAAATGTTAGCAAAGAAAAAAGTCGCATTTCATACTCTCGGTTGCAAATTGAATTTTACTGAAACTTCAACCATTGCCAGATCATTTGTTGAAAATGGTTATGAATTAACAGATTTTTCAAATAAAGCTGATTTTTATGTGATCAACACTTGCTCTGTTACCGATAATGCTGACAAGAAGTTTAAAAATATTTTAAACAAGGCTAATAAAAATAACCCTGATGCATTTAAAATTGTTATTGGATGTTATGCTCAACTTAAACCAGAATCAATTTCTAAAATTCAAGGAGTTGATTTGGTGTTGGGGGCTAATGAAAAATTTAATGTAGTTGATTATTTAGATTCACTGAGTAAGGAAAATACTCATGTCTATTCATGTGATATCAATAAAGTAAATTCATACGAAAGTAGTTTCTCGGTTGATGATAGAACCAGATCATTTTTAAAAATACAAGATGGATGTGATTACAAGTGTACATATTGTACAATTCCATTAGCTAGGGGAGTTTCAAGAAGCGATAGCCTTGAAAATATAAAAAATAATATTTCGCAGATTTCGTCTAAGTCTGTTAAAGAAATTATTTTAACTGGAGTAAATATCGGTGATTACGGAAAAGGTGAGTTTGGTAATAAAAAACATGAAACAACATTTCTAGAACTAATTAAAGAATTAGACTTAACCACTAAAATTGATAGATTTAGAATTTCGTCAATTGAACCAAATTTGTTAAAAAATGATATTATAGATTTTGTTTCAAAAAGTAATTTATTTGTTCCTCATTTTCATATACCTCTTCAAAGTGGATCGAATAAAATGTTAGCAAGAATGAAAAGAAGGTATAAAAAAGAGCTTTATGAAAATAGAATTAATCATATACATTCAAAAATTAACAATTGTTGTATTGGCGTTGATGTTATTGTTGGATTCCCGGGCGAAACCGATTCAGATTTTCAAGACACTTACGATTTCTTATTAAATCTTGAAATTTCATATTTACATGTTTTTACATACTCTGAAAGAGATAATACTGAGGCTGCAATTATGAATGATAATATTCCAAAAAATATCAGAAATAAAAGAAGTAAAATGCTTAGGTCGCTTTCAGAAAAAAAGAAAAGAATATTTTATAATTCTCAGCTTAATAAGATCAGGCCCATTCTTTTTGAAACTGAAAATAAATTTGGATACATTCACGGATACACAGACAATTATATAAAAATTAGGCATCCTTGGAGTCCTAGTCTTTCAAATAAAATTATATACGCAAAACTTTCAAAGATAGATAATGAAGGTTTCGTGAGGGTTGAGGATTTAGATAAAAAGTATGAAAAAAATAAAGAATATTTATATTCTAATTCCTACTGGTAGCAAAGACTTATATTTTCTGTTTTTTCTGATAAACTTTGTAATAATTGCCGCTGTTGGAACAACACTAATATTTCTATCACGAATTATTTCCAAAACTTCTGAGATAAATAGTTCAGAAAATTCATCTTTAGATTTCATTTCAGGAACAAAAATTTTTGTTAAGAAGATTTTTCTTTCTTGAACAGAATATTCTATGATAGCCAAACCACCACCAACTTTAGTTTCAAATTGTCTTAAAAAGCTGTTATCAACAATCTCCATATTAACACTTCTTTATTAAAAAGTTAAGTGCAAAAATAATAAATTTATACTAAATCATTAATTATTATAGTAATTACAGATATGAATAACCATATATACATGATGCCTGGATTAGCTGCCAGTTCCTTGGTTTTTGAAAATATCAGACTTGAAAACCCTAATTATCAACTTTACAGGCTTGATTGGATTCAGCCTAAAAGAAATGAATCTATAAAGTCATATTGCCTCCGATTATCAAAAAAAATAAAACACAAACAACCTATTTTATTGGGAGTATCTTTTGGTGGTATTATTATTCAAGAATTAGATAAAATTGTAAATGCAAAAAAGATAGTAATAGTTTCTAGTGTTAAGAGTCATGATGAATACCCAATGGTTTTTAAGATAGCTAGAGACTATCAGCTAAATAATGCATTACCATTTGCAATGCTTGATAACTTTATAAAATTTTCGCTTAAACTTAACATAAATAAATTATACAAAAGAATCGACTTGGCTGAAAGATATCTAACCGAAAGAGACGAAAAATATCTTGAATGGGCCGTGTGGACATTATTAAATTGGAGGCAAGATAAATTCAGGGAAGATATAATCCATATTCATGGTGAAAAAGATAAGGTTTTTCCAATAGATAATATTTCAAATTGTATAAGAATAAAAGGAGGAAGGCATGAAATGATTATATTAAGAGCAAAATGGTTTAATGAAAATCTGGTTTCATTAATTGAGGGGTAAACTACCTTCTTTTCATATTATTTCTGCCAAAATGTAGGTTTGGTATGTTTGTTTTTTTCATTTGATTTTTCATCATTTTGATTTGATCTTTCATCATACCATTTTTATCTAAATCTTGAGCTTCTTTAAGTAGCTTTTGGGCTTCTATTTTTCTTCTCTTCGAAAATAATATTCCTGCTAGATTTAATTTAGCCATTGCTAAATCATGATCCATATTTAAACCCAATGATATCGCTGTTCGAAAATATTTCTCAGCTTGATTCATATTTTCTTGTGAAATAATTAATCCTTTTAAATAATTATAATATCCTTGTTGCTTGGTTGTTAAAGCTGATTTAGGATTTTTAATTCTGTTTAACCACTTATCAGCACCCACTAAATTCTGTTTTCTAAGCTGAAAAAAAGCTAATATTAAAAATCCATTCCTAAAATATAGAAGAACGAATAAAAGTGATAGTAAAATTAGCATTATTCCATTTCCTGTTGATCCTACAGCTCCATCAACGAACTGTTGAATTGACAAAGCAAAAACTGCGATTGCTAATACTATTTTAATATACTTGTTAAACATTTTAATTTTGGATTAAAAATTCGCTTAAAATTAATAAAAAACAATTTGATAATAATTAAATAAATTGATTTGTTTAAGTAAAAAGTCTTTGTATATTTGCCCGCAGTTTTAGTTTTTAAAACGTTAATATTTAAAAGATGAGCAAAAGAACTTTTCAGCCTTCAAAGCGTAAAAGAAAAAATAAGCACGGTTTCAGAGAAAGAATGTCTACCGCTGCTGGAAGAAAGGTGCTTTCCAGAAGGAGAGCTAAGGGCAGAAAGAAACTTTCAGTTTCATCGGAAAATAGCCCGAAATAAAATGATTAACAATTGTTAATATATAATATGGTGTTACTTACAGTAACACCTTTTTTTTTATTTTTTTGATTAGTACATTTAAAAAACTTTAATTCAATGCCGAAAGATTCTAACCTCAAATCACTTTTAATAATAGGCTCTGGACCAATAGTTATTGGCCAAGCATGTGAATTTGATTATTCAGGTTCCCAAGCTCTGAGATCTCTTAAAGAAGATGGAATAGAGACAATTTTGATAAATTCTAATCCTGCAACCATTATGACTGACCCAGTGATGGCTGATCATATATATTTATTACCACTTACTACTTCTTCTATTGTTAAAATTTTAAAAGAACATCCTCAAATTGATGCTGTATTGCCAACCATGGGTGGTCAAACCGCACTAAATCTTTGTATTGAGGCGGACGATAAAGGAATATGGGATGATTTTGATGTAAAAATTATTGGGGTTGATATAAATGCAATTAATATAACTGAAGATAGAGAGCAGTTTAGAAATTTAATGTTAGACATAGGAATTCCTATGGCACCTCAAGCTACCGCTACTTCATATCTCAAGGGAAAAGAAATTGCTCAAAAATTTGGATTTCCTCTGGTAATTAGAGCATCATTTACCCTTGGCGGAACCGGTGCTTCTTTTGTATATGAAGAAAAAGATTTTGACGAACTATTGACCAGGGGATTAGAAACTTCCCCAATTCATGAAGTCATGATTGATAAAGCACTAATAGGATGGAAAGAGTACGAATTGGAGCTTTTGAGGGATGCAAATGATAATGTCGTTATAATATGTTCAATTGAAAATATGGATCCGATGGGAATTCACACTGGAGACTCAATCACGGTTGCACCTGCGATGACATTAAGTGATACTACTTATCAAAAAATGCGAGATATGGCAATTAAAATGATGAGAAGTATTGGAGATTTTGCGGGTGGTTGTAATGTTCAATTTGCTGTAAGCCCTGACGATAAAGAGGATATAATCGCTATTGAGATTAACCCACGAGTGTCAAGGTCCTCAGCTTTAGCTAGTAAAGCTACCGGATATCCTATTGCAAAAATCGCTGCTAAGTTGGCAATTGGATATAATCTAGATGAACTTCAAAATCAGATTACTAAATCTACTTCTGCACTTTTCGAGCCAACTCTTGATTACGTTATAGTAAAAATACCAAGATGGAATTTTGATAAGTTTGAAGGAAGTGATAGAAGACTAGGGCTTCAGATGAAAGCTGTTGGTGAAGTTATGGGTATCGGAAGATCTTTTCAGGAAGCATTACACAAAGCGACACAATCACTTGAAATAAAAAGAAATGGGCTAGGAGCTGATGGTAAGGGTGTTAACGATTACGAAACTATTATTTCAAAATTATCAATTGCATCGTGGGATAGAGTTTTTGTTATTTATGACGCTATTCAAATGGGAATTCCACTAAGTAGAATTTATGAATTGACTAAAATTGATATGTGGTTCTTAAAACAATATGAAGAGCTTCATATTTTAAAGAACGAAATTGCTAATTATAAGATTGAATCAATACCCAGAGATTTATTGTTAGAAGCAAAACAAAAGGGTTATGGGGATAGGCAAATCGCCCACATCCTTGGATGTCTTGAAAGCCAAGTTTATTCAAAAAGAGATGAAATGAACATAAATAGGGTATATAAGCTAGTAGATACTTGTGCAGCAGAGTTTAAAGCCTTTACACCCTACTATTACTCAACTTTTGAAAACGAAATTGAAACAAAAGACGGTTCTAAATATTCTGAAAATGAAAGTGTTGTTTCAGAAAAGAAAAAAATTATAGTTCTTGGCTCAGGACCTAATAGAATAGGTCAGGGAATAGAATTTGACTACTGTTGCGTACATGGAATTTTAGCAAGTTCAGAATGTGGCTATGAAACAATAATGATTAATTGTAATCCAGAAACGGTTTCAACAGATTTTGATATAGCTGATAAACTGTATTTTGAGCCAGTTTTTTGGGAGCATATATATGATATAATTAGACATGAAAACCCCGAGGGAGTTATTGTTCAGTTAGGTGGTCAAACTGCTTTAAAATTAGCTGAGAAACTAGAAAGGTATGGTATTAAGATTATTGGCACTAATTTCAAATCTTTAGATTTAGCAGAGGATAGAGGCTCTTTCTCTACTCTCTTAAAGGATAATGATATTCCCTATCCGATGTTCGATACTGCATCCACTGCAGACGAAGCACTGGCTGTTGCGGAAAAATTAGACTTCCCAATTCTTGTAAGACCTTCATATGTTTTGGGTGGTCAAGGAATGAAAATTGTTATAAATAAAGAAGAGTTAGAAGAGCATGTGGTTAATCTTTTAAGAAGAATTCCTGATAATAAACTCCTTTTAGATCATTATCTAGATGGAGCAATAGAAGCTGAGGCAGATGCAATTTGTGATGGTGAGGATGTTTATATAATTGGTATTATGGAACATATAGAGCCATGTGGAATCCATTCAGGAGATAGTAATGCTTGTTTACCTCCATTCAATCTTGGAGATTTAGTGATTCAACAAATTGAAGATCACACTAAAAAAATTGCTAAGGCATTAAATACTGTTGGTTTAATTAATGTTCAATTTGCTATTGTAAATGATAAGGTATATATAATTGAAGCTAACCCGCGTGCCTCAAGAACAGTTCCTTTCATCTCAAAAGCTTATCAAGAGCCTTATGTGAATTATGCAACAAAGGTTATGCTTGGTGAAAATAAAGTAAAGGATTTTGATTTTAAACCAACATACACTGGGTATGCAATTAAAGAACCTGTTTTTTCTTTTAGTAAATTCCCTAGTGTCAATAAAAAACTTGGTCCTGAAATGAAAAGTACAGGGGAAAGCATATTATTTATTGATAGTTTACAAGATGACAAATTTTACGAGTTGTATTCCAGAAGGAAAATGTACTTAAGTAAATAGAATTAAACTCTCTCTTTCATATTTCTGTAAATTAATTGTAAATTGTTAGTTATGGATATAATCATATTAGTTTTATTGATTTTTGTTTCTTTAATACTTATGTATTTAATTTTTAAGTCTAACTCAGCTTCAGGATCAATTGAAGCTAATGACTTGATGAACTTTTCAAATAGTTTAAATTCTCAAATACAAGATATAAGAAAGGAAATCAGCAGTAATTCTAAAGAAAGCAGAAACGAAATTGAAGTAAAACTAAATACAATTAATAAACAAATTAATGATTTTCATAAGTCATCATCAGAATCAATTACACAGCAATTTAAAGAGTCAAATAAGGTTATAAAAGACGTAACAACTGAATTAGAAAAAATAAAAGGAACTAACCAGCAGGTTTTGAGTTTTGCTAATCAAATGAAAACCCTTGAAAAAATTCTTGGTAACCAGAAACAAAGAGGTGTTTTAGGTGAAATACAGCTTGAAAATTTATTGGCTAATGTATTACCTCCTGAACTTTTTAAAATGCAGCATAGTTTTTCTAATAAGGAAACAGTGGATGCTATTGTTAGAGTTGGGGAATTTATTATTCCAATTGATGCTAAGTTCTCACTTGATAATTATAATAAAATGATTGAGTCAGAGAATAAAGATGAGTTAATCGATTTAGAAAAAAAATTTAAATCTGATATCAAAAATAGAATAGATGAAACTGCTAAATATATTAGGCCAAATGAAAAAACAACGGATTATGCTTACATGTTTATTCCAGCTGATGGCTTGTATCAGGATTTGCTTAACAGCAGAGTAGGATCCCTAAAGATTAATCAAAGAGACTTGGTTAACTATGCATATGAAAAAAAGGTAATGATAGTTTCACCAATGAGTTTATTTCCAATGTTGCAAATAACTGTGAAAGCTCTGCATAATATGAAAGTTGAAGATTCAATTAATGATATAATTAAAAATGTTGAAAAGCTGTCCAATCATTTGAATGCATATAAAACATATCATGACAAATTGGGTAATACTTTAGGTACAGCCGTCAATCATTATAATGATAGTACTAAAGAATTTAAAAAAATTGACAAAGATATTATCAGAATTTCAGGCACTTCAAAATTAGAAATTGATACAGAATTAATTGACAAGCCTAATTCAGAAGATTAGTTAGCTGATTTAGGTAAAATTGAGGAAATCTTTCTAAAAGAGAATTTAAATAAGTATCCAAAAAATAAATCTCCTGCAATTGAATACCCGAAAAAAGGTATCGCCATAGTATAACAAAGCAGAAGACCTTCTAAATTTTTAGGATAACCTAAAATCCATACACCAAAATTAGAAATCAAAAAGAAAAGAAAACTTGCAAGTAAAATATTACCAAACTTAATAGATTTAATTTGGGAGCCCAGTAGAACTACTGAAATAAAACCTAGGTAAACAAATAAATTTATAAGTGATATTCCGATTATTAAATCTGATAAAAATAAAATCAATAGGGGAATTGAAAAAGCTACTCTTTTATCATTAAAATTAAGTCCACCGAATAATGCAATTGCGGTCACTGGAGAAAAATTAGGAGGATGGGGAATCAGCCTGCAGAGGAATCCAAAAATTATAATTACAAGTACTATTTTTTGAAACTTATTAAATTTAATTTCCATCTTTAATTTTTATCTCTTTGTTTTCAATATACATCTCTCTCTTTAGAAAATCAAATTTAAAATTATCATCAACAAATTCTAGTGTTTCAGGTTGTATATTTATTTCTGTTCTTGAATTTATTAATCCCATTGCAAAGTCCAGCATTGGTTCACTTAAATCACCAATAATCCCCATATTATATACCTTTTCCTCAAAATCGTATTCAGGGTTAATGCCATTAAAGTAATCTGTTATTCCTAGTACATTTAATGTTTTAAGTACCAAAGGTTGTATTGCATAGTTGTGTGAAGGATTAATATTTTGATTCGAAAAATTCTCTGAATCATACAAAGTTACTGAAGCTTGATATTTTCCATATGTTGTTGTGCCTATTTGAATTACATCTATATATGGATCTAAACAATTAATAATTAATTCGCTTGCTGATGCAGAAGATCTAGTTGTAAGTATAAATACTCTATTTAAATTTAAACTATTCTCCAGACTTAGAAATCTATTCACTAGATACTCTGGGTTATTATTAATCCAGTAGTTTTGAATTTCCGTGTTCCATTCCTCAGTGTTAAAAATATCATTTTCAAATTGGCCTGTAATTAGGCTAGCTAAAATTAAGGCCGAATTAATACTTCCTCCGGGGTTATACCTAAGATCTAAAATTAGTTCATTTACAGAGTTTGATTTGTATTCAGAAAAAATCGATTCTAAATATTGATCATAGTTTGAAACAAATTGGTTGTACATCAAATATCCAATTTTACCATTGGAAGAATTTAAAATCGAATAGTGATGTACTGGGTTTTTAACCAGTGGAGTTTTTTGAATTTCAATATTTATATTATTAAACTCTACGATGTCATCATTTATATCATCAGTATTATTATTTAAATAGCTAGCAAAATTTAAAGTGTAGATTTCTTGAGACAAAAGATCACTATAATTATCAATTGTTAGATTAATTCCATTAACCCCTCTGAAAATATCACCTCTTTGTATTTTGGCAATATCAGCCGAAGACCCTTCATTTACATATCTAACAAAACCAAATATTTCATTATTTGAATTTGGTATATAACTCAATCCATAATTAAGGCCATTTGAAATAGAAGATCCGGATAAGTATTGTTCTAATTCAATGTAATTATCAACTATAACACTAAATTTATCAATACTCTCTCTTTCATAAATCAGTGATTCAAATAATTGTTCAGGATATTCATAACCGTTTAAATAACTTGCATATTCTTCTGAGTCATTAAATCTATCATTAGACAAATCAATTATATCTGCCTTGTATAAGTATGCAGCATTCATACCTTTCCAAATAAAATCATTTATTTCACTTGCATATGCTCCATTATCATCGTCATCTTCAAAGCAACTTAAAAAAATGAAAGGTATAAACAACAGGAATAAAAATTTAGTTGATTTCATCAATTAAATTTAGTGAATTCCTGTAAAGTTTTCTGGTGTTATATTTTTTAATTCTGATTTTACAGACTTTTCTACTTTTAAGGAATCGATAAATTTGTGTATGCTTTTCTTATCAATTTTTTGATTTGTTCTTGTCAAATCCTTTAATGCTTCATAAGGCTCTGGATAATTAATTCTTCTTAAAATAGTTTGAATTGCTTCAGCTACAACAGCCCAATTATTATCTAGGTCTTCTTTAATCTTAGACTCATTTACAATTAGTTTACTTATACCCTTAATTGTTGACTTAAATGCAATTAGTGTGTGAGATATGGGCACCCCGATATTTCTTAATACTGTACTATCTGTAAGATCTCTTTGTAATCTTGAAATCGGTAATTTTTCTGAAAGATGACTAAATATACTATTGGCATAGCCTAAATTTCCTTCACTATTCTCAAAATCTATCGGATTAACTTTATGGGGCATAGCTGAACTGCCAATTTCTCCTTTTTTGATTTTTTGTTTGAAGTAATCCATTGAAATGTAGCTCCATATATCCCTGTTAAAATCAATCAAAATGGTATTTATTCTTTTCAAATTATCAAAAATTGCAGCAAGGTTATCATAATGTTCAATTTGGGTAGTAGGGAAAGAATGCTTCAGACCTAATTTTTTTTCTATTAAATTCTTAGAAAACTCAAGCCAATCATAATCTTTGTATGCAACATGATGTGCATTAAAATTTCCAGTTGCACCACCAAATTTTGCTGAAATTGGAATTTTTTTAAGAAGATTTAATTGTTCGTTAATTCTAACAATAAATACTTTTATTTCTTTACCAAGTTTGGTAGGAGATGCTACTTGACCATGAGTTCTTGCAATCATTGAAATATCTTTCCATTCATCTGAAATTCTTTCTAGGGATTTTAAAAGTGTATCCAAAGAATTAAAATAAACTTGCTCAAACATTTCTTTTAAGCTAAGTGGTATAGCAGTATTATTAATATCTTGAGAGGTTAATCCAAAGTGAATAAATTCTTTATACTTTTCAATATTTAATCTTACAAATTTCACTTTTAGGAAATATTCAACTGCCTTTACATCATGGTTAGTTGTTTCTTCAACTTCTTTAATTTGTATGGCATCTTTATCTGAGAAATTGAGATAGATTTCCCTTAAAGAACCGAATTTAGTTGCATCAAAATCTTTTAATTCAGGTATACTAGATTCACACAGGCTAATAAAATATTCTATTTCAACAATTAATCTGTATTTCATTAATGCTTTCTCTGAAAAAAAATCGTTGAGTTCAGATGTTTTTGAAGCGTATCTACCGTCAATTGGAGAAATTGCATTTAAATTATGTTCACCCATTGTTGAAATGTTAAAGATTTGCAAAGTTAATCAAATTATTACATTTTATGGTTAATTTTGCTCATCTTACAAGATAAGCGATATTATATGATTGTAGTCTCGAATTTAATTTCAAAAACATTTAATGCATTAAAAGGCAACTGGTTCCAATCTATATGTGTTTTTTTCGTCTTCAATCTGATGATTGGTGTAGTTCAGGCAATCCCTGGAATTGGAGGTTTCTTAAGCTTAATAATAAGCGGACCATTGACCGTTGGAATTTGTGTATATTCTTTAAATATTATCCGAGATAATTTTCCTAAGGCTGAAGATTTAATTTTTGGTTTTAAATTTAACTTGGGTAATGCAATTTTAGCATATTTCATTTTAATCCCAATTATACTTGTTTCAGGTTTTATTTTGATGATTTTGTTCCTTGCCATAAATTTTTCCCTATACCTTTTAATTTTATTTGTTTATTACTCTCAATCTTATGAAGCTTTTACATTATCTATGGATTGGGAAGCTCTATTAAGTCCATTTAGATTATTTTTTGATCTTGGTATACTTAACTCAATTTTAATGGTTTTATTTTTAGTCATGAGTTTCTGTTTTTCTTTAATTCTTCCTTGGATTATTGTTTCCATCCCTTTTGCAATGACATTTTATATAATGGCAGAGGATACTTCAACTGATGCTTGGGATGCAATTCAACAAAGCTGGAAGATTATGAAAGGATTCAAAAGAAGCTATCTGTGGCTAAATGTTATATTACTATTGATGATGATACCAATTTCAATATTTACATTATTTATTGGTCTTTTATGGTTTATTCCTTTTTCTTTTATCATAACAGCAATATTTTACGAAGAAATTAAATCAATATCAAGGAAAGAAACCCAGTTAATTGACTAATTTTTAATTGTTTTGTTTAGTACTTTATACTCCTCATAACATTCACTTATAGCATCCATAACTTGTAAGTCATTTGCTTTTGAAATAAATTCATCAGAATAGTTACATTGGGCTATTAAGAAATCAAGATCAATTTTATCAATGTCTAGAAGTTCAATAAGCATTTCTCTATCAAACCTATTAGATAGAGCATTTCTGATTTGATCGTCACTTTTCATTTTTTTCAACTTTCTCAGTTGATTAGGTTCCCTTCCAAATATTTGATAAAGAAAATCAATAGGATTAAATATGGCATTCAAAGCTTTTGTAACAGCTTTTGTTGGACGAACACTAGATTCATATCCAACATTTGGAAGACCAGAAATACTATATCTGTAGTTATTGTTTATAGGTACCTGCTTGATATCTAATTCTAAATAACCTGTTAGCTTCATTTCATAAACAACTACTTCCTCCAATGCTAAAGCTAACTCAGTAAGTTCTATTGTTGTATTTGTGCCAAATTTAATCCAGTCATTTGTAACTCTAACCTTGATAGATTTATAACCTAAATATGAAAAATGTAAGGTGTCATTAACCTGTGCATTAATATCAAATTTACCTTCTTTACTGGTTGCTGTACCGATAACTTTATTAAGATTAACAATATTCACATTTTCTAGAGGAAGATTTGTTTTAGAATTTAATATAGTACCACTAACAATTTTATCGTCCTGAGAAAAAAACGTATTTGTAAAAACAAAAAACAACAATAAAAGAAATACCTTTTTCATATTATAAATATATACACTAATCAGACCAAACGTAATTTAAATACTAATAAAGATTTGTTAAATAACCAATTAATTTATTTACAGCTCTTGCTCGATGTGCAATTTTATTTTTCTCTTCTAAGCTCATTTGACCGAATGATATATTTTTATTTTTAGGAATGAAAATTGAATCATAACCAAATCCAAAATTTCCGCTCCTTTTGAAACCTATGTTTCCTTTGCAGATTCCTTCAAATGTTTGAATTTCCCCGTTATTAAATAATGATATGACGGTTCTAAATTGAGCACTTCTATCTCTCTTACCCTTTAGCAAGTGTAGTAATTTATTAATATTATCATCAGAGCTAGCATTTTGCCCTGCAAATCTTTTTGAAAAAACACCAGGCTTGCCATTCAATGCATTTACCTCTAAACCTGTGTCGTCAGCAAAACAATCATATCCAGTCCTTTCTTTAACGAATCTAACTTTTGCAATAGAATTTTCAACTATTGTTTTTTTATCTTCGATTATTTCTTCATGGAAACCGATATCATTCAATCCCAATATTTCATAAGTTCCCATTAGTTGATTCCTAACCTCTTTTACTTTGTCTACATTATGAGTTGCAAAAATTAATTTTTTCATTTGTTGTGATAGGGAATATTATTAATAATAGTAAATGATCGATATAGTTGTTCACAGAAAAATAATCTTGCCATATCGTGTGGAAAAGTTAGTTTTGACAATGAAATTTTAAATTTAAACATCTCTTTAAATTTTTTTGAAAAACCATAGGCTCCGCCTATTACAAAAGTTAAGTTTTTTGTTCTATCCATCATATTAGTTGATATTAAGTCTGCCAACTCATAACTTGAATACTCTTTTCCTTTTTCATCGAGCAAAACAACAGTATCTTCCTTGTTTATGTTTTTTAGTATTAAGTCACTTTCACATTTTATTATTTGAGATTTTTCATTTGATTGGCTTTTATTTTTTAAACAAAATGATGAAAATTTTACGAAATGATTTATTTTTTTTTCATAATCATTTGCTAATAATTCAATATTGTTATTTTTATTTCTGCTTAAATAAATTAGCTTGATGTTCATTAGATATTTTGTAAGTAAATTTAGTACTAACAAATATCAAAAATATCACATTATTATTAAAAAAATTTCATGGCCTATTATGTTGACGTAATATTACCGATTCCTGTAAATCAAAAATTTACTTACATAATAAGTAAGGATGAATATGATTTTATTAAACCTGGAATGAGAATTATTGTTCCTTTTGGAAAATCGAAATTATATACAGCTGTTTCATATGAAACCTATGATCGTTATGAAAGTGATTATGAATTAAAATCTATTATTCAAATTATTGACGATCTGCCGGTTGTAAATAAATATCAATTGAAATTTTGGGATTGGGTATCCAGATATTATTTCGCCTCAATAGGAGAGGTGATGCGAGCTTCTATACCTAGTAATTTGATTCTTCAGAGCGAAACAGTCTTAACCCTTAATCACGACAAAGAAATCGAAATGGATGGCTTAAATGATTCTGAATACTTAGTTGTCGAAGCACTAAATATTAACAAACAGCTTTCTGTTAAAGATGTTTCTGAAATTTTAGAGAAAAAGAACATTTTTTCAATTATAAATTCAATGAATGAAAAGGAATTAATTAGGGTTGATGAAAAAATATATACAAAGTATAAGCCCAAGCTTAAAAGATGCGTTAGGCTGCATAAGGATTTTGATAATAATTCTGAAATATCAAAATTAAAGAATGCCAAAGTTCAAATCCAATTTTTAGATTTTTACAATAAGCTCAAAAATGATTTAGTTAAAGACATAAAAAGTTCAGAGTTTAAAAAAATTAAAAAGGGCTATTCTGCTATTTTGAACAGTATGGTTAAGAAAAAGATATTTGAATTCTACGAAATTGAAATAAAAAGAAACACATTAGAAGAAAATATTGATTATAATAACTTCATATTATCTCCAAAACAACAAGTAGCATATGAAAAAATAAAAGATGAGTTAAGTATTAAAAATAATATACTTTTTAAAGGAATAACATCCTCGGGTAAAACAGAAATATATATCAGCTTGATTAGAAATTTATTAATCTTCAAAAATCAGATTTTATTTTTAGTTCCCGAAATCGCATTAACAACTCAATTAGTAGAGAGACTTAAGGTTTTTTTTCCAAAAAACTTACTTGTTTATCATTCAGGTCTTAATATAAATCAAAGGGCTGAGCTTTGGAATGAAATAAATAATAATGAACAACCTCAGCTTATAATTGGTGCTAGATCAGCAATTTTTTTACCTTATAACAAGCTAAAATTAATAATTGTTGATGAAGAACATGAACAATCATATAAACAATATGAACCTTCGCCTAGATATCATGCGAGGGATTCAGCTTTGGTGCTTGGAAATATACATGACTCAAGGGTTTTGTTAGGGTCAGCAACTCCGTCAATTGAAAGTTATTATAATTCAAAAATATCCAAAAAATTATCATTAGTTGAACTCGATGAAAGATATGGTAATATACCTCTTCCAAAAATTAAATTAATAAACATTTCTAAAAAAATAAAAGAAGGAAATATGTTTGGTCTTTTCTCGGATCTTTTATTAAAAAAAATCAAGGAAGTTGTTGAAAATAAAAAACAGGTTATTTTATTTCAAAATCGAAGGGGATATTCACCCGTATTAGAGTGTAATTCTTGTGGACACTCACCAAAATGTATTAACTGTGATGTTACATTAACCTATCATTATTCAAAAAAACTACTGAAATGTCATTATTGTGGATTCTCTAAGAAGGCAAATAATAATTGCATTAAATGTAATAGTGATGACCTGCTATCCAAAGGATTTGGAACCGAGCAAGTTGAGCTAGAATTGGGTGAAATTTTTCCAGATTTTAAGATTGCTAGGCTAGATCATGATACAACAAGAGCCAAAAATAATTTTAAGACAATAATTAATGCATTTGATAATAATGAATATGATGTGTTAATCGGAACACAAATGATAACTAAAGGATTAGATTTCAAAAATGTCCAATTGGTGGGTGTATTAAATCTTGATAGTTCGATGAATTTTCCCGATTTTAGATCTCACGAGAGGAGTTATCAATTAATTCAGCAAGTCTCAGGAAGGGCTGGTAGATCAAAAGAGCAAGGAGTTGTTTTCATACAAACTTACAGTTCAAATAGCAATGTTATGAACCAAATTGTTCAAGGTAATTATGAATTTTTTTATAGTGATCAAATTGAGGACAGAAAAAAATTTAATTATCCACCATATGTTAAACTCATTAAAATTACGATTAAACACAAAGATATAAATAGGGTAAATAATTCATCAAACTGGTTCCATAAAAGGATATTTCCTTATTTTAAAAAAAACATACTTGGCCCTGAATTTCCGTATATTTCAAGAATTAGAAATAAATATCAAAAAAATATTCTTATAAAGATTCCTAATGAACAATCTTTATCTGGGGTTAAAAACATATTGCAAAAATCAATTTTATCATTCCATTCTGTACCTGATTTTAGATCAGTACAAGTGTTTGTTGACGTTGATCCATATTAGTGCATTTGTTCTGATTTTAATCTGAATTTTTACTCCTTGAGTGAATAAAAAGTTTTAATTATTAAATATTTGACACTAAAAATTGTCAAAACATTATAAAATTATCTATTTTTGCACGCATTAAATTTAAAAACAATAAAATGAATCACTACGAAACTGTTTTCATTCTTAATCCCGTTTTGTCTGAAGAACAGACAAAGGAAACAGTCCTTAAATATGAGAAGTTTTTAACATCGAAAGGTGCAAAAATGGTATCTAAAGAGGATTGGGGACTTAAGAAGTTAGCTTACCCAATTCAGAACAAAAAGAGTGGGTTTTATCACCTATTTGAGTATACTGTAGATCCAACTGTCATTTCTGATCTTGAGTTAGAATTTAGAAGAGATGAAAGGTTTATGAGATATCTTACTGTAAAGCTTGATAAGCATGCTGTTGAGTGGGCTGAAAAAAGAAGAACTAAAATTAACAACAAAGAATCATAATTATGGCAAGTATTCAAGACGAAGCATCAGGGAAAAAAGGTGGTGAAATAAGATATTTAACGCCTCTGAATATTGATAACAGTACGGTTAAAAAGTATTGTAGATTTAAAAAATATGGAATAAAGTATGTGGATTATAAAGATTCAGATTTTTTATTAAAATTTATAAATGAGCAAGGTAAGTTATTACCAAGAAGATTGACAGGAACTTCATTGAAGTATCAGAGAAAGGTTTCTGTTGCGGTTAAAAGGGCAAGACATTTAGCTCTTCTGCCATATGTAGCTGATTTATTAAAATAAAATTGACGATATGGAAATAATATTAAAAAAAGATGTTGAGGGAGTTGGATTCAAGGATGATATAGTAACCGTTAAAAACGGTTTTGGAAGAAACTTTCTTATTCCTAACGGTTCTGCAATTCTAGCAACACCTTCAGCAAAAAAAGTATTAGCAGAAAATATTAAACAACAGGTTGTCAAAGACAAAAAGGTTATTGATGACGCAAATAAACTTGCTAAAAAGATAAATAGTCTTGAAATAAAAATTAAGGCTAAAGTTGGTGAGGGAGTAAAGCTATTTGGTTCTGTTAATAACATAAATGTTCAAAAAGAACTTGCAGAAAGCGGAGTTGAAATTGATAGAAAGTCTATAATGATTTCTGGAAATAACATAAAGCAAACAGGAAAATATACTGCAAAAATTAGATTACATCGTGAAGTAATTTTTGATTTTCCTTTTGAAGTAGTTCCAGAAAAAAAATAGATATATACAATATTCGAAAATAAAAACACCTGCTTCAGTAGGTGTTTTTTTTTAATTTAACTTAAATTTAATCGAGAAATGCAAAAGCCAATTTTACCTAAAGGTACAAGAGATTTTAATTCTGAGGAATTATATAAAAGAAATTATATAATTAACATAATTAAAGATAATTTTTTGAGATTTGGATTCAACCCAATTGAAACTCCAAGTTTTGAGAGATCAGAAACCCTATTGGGAAAATATGGCCAACAAGGGGAAAGATTAATTTTTAAAATACTTAAATCTGGAGATTTTCTGAAAGATACAAATGTTGATGAAAAAAAAGAGCTAAAATATTCTGATTTATCGCCAAAGATAGTAGATAAGGCACTACGCTATGACCTGACAGTGCCTTTTGCTCGGTATGTGGTTCAAAACCAAAACAATATTACTATTCCATTTAAAAGGTATCAAATTCAAAATGTTTGGAGAGCAGATAGGCCACAAAAAGGAAGATTTAGAGAATTTTTACAGTGTGATGCTGATGTTATTGGTTCTAAATCACTAATGCAGGAAATAGATTTTATTTCTTTGTTTGACAGTGTATTTTCTGATTTAAAATTAAGTGGATGTCAAATAAAAATTAATACAAGAAAATTATTGATAGCAATCTGTGATATATTTGATTGTCAAGATAAGTTTACAGCTTTGACTAATCAATTAGATAAGTTGGATAAGTTAGATGATGAAGTTGTAAAGGCCAATCTAATAAAAGCAGATTTTAAATCAAATGTTGTAAACTCTATCTTTGATGTAATTGAGTTATCCAAAAATTTTACTGATAATTTAGAATTACTCAAATCTTATTTTGAATCATCAGAAATAGGTACAGAGGGAATTTCTGATATAGAGTATATTTTTAAATATTTTTCAAAAAATAATTTAATTAAATCAGAGCTTATTTTTGATATTGGATTGGCAAGAGGTATTGACTACTACACTGGAGTAATATTTGAAGTGATACCCCCTAAAAATATAAGTATGGGTTCACTTGCAGGTGGAGGTCGTTATGATGATCTAACCGAAATTTTTGGATTAAAAAATATGAGTGGTATTGGAATAAGTTTTGGGTTAGATCGATTGTTTCTTGTTATTGAAGAATTAAATTTATTCCCTGAGACCCCCATTAACTCTGTTAAAGTTCTAATTTTAAATTTTGGAAATAGTTTTTCTTATGATCTAATCCAAATTGCTAATTCACTAAGAAATAGTAATATAAATACAGAATTTTACCCTGATTCTGTATCATTGAAAAAACAGCTAAATTATGCAAATAAAAACATGATACCGTACGTTCTCTTTTATGGAGAAGAGGAGAAGGAGAACCTTTGTTTCAATTTAAAGGATATGAATTCAGGAAATCAACAAAAGCTTAGCAAAGACCAACTTTTAAAAGTTTTAGTTGAAAATTAATTGGTGCAGTTCATTCCTTTAACAAATCATACTTATTCAAAAATAAAAAACGGTTAGACTAAATTATTTAGTAACCGTTTTGTTGTTTAGTAGCGAGACCGAGATTTGAACTCGGGACCTCCGGGTTATGAATCCGACGCTCTGACCAACTGAGCTATCTCGCCATTTTCAGAGGCAGCAAATATAAAATTTAAATTTTTTAGATTCAACATATGTTTAATAAATTATTTAAATAAATCTTGCTGTAAAATAGAATAAATGTATATATTACAACACTAATTATTCAATATGAGCGACAGAATTAAATTTGAAATGGAGTTTCCGATAAAGGTTTCCCAAAAACTTTTATTTCAGTATATTTCTACACCATCGGGACTGTCAGAATGGTTTGCAGATAATGTTAATTCACGAGGTGAGATTTTTATTTTTATTTGGGATGATTCTGAAGAAAGTGCCAAGCTTTTAAAAAAAAATAATAACGAAAAAATTCAATTTCAATGGCTTGATGATGAAGATTCTGATTATTATTTTGAGCTTAGAATTCAATTTGATGAAATTACTAAGGATGTATCATTGATAGTAACAGATTTTGCTGATGATGAGGAAGAAGTAGAAGAGTCAAAATTATTATGGACTAACCAGATTTCAGATTTAAAAAAGGTATTAGGTTCAACTTAGTTGTTTTGTGGATCCTCTGGTGCATTTGACCATATTTTAAATTTCTCATCCATCTGTTTCATATTTTCTCTCCACATTTTTTTTGAATCATTGTAAAACATATTATTTGTTTCATTTTTTTTAATAATCCAAGAGCCATTTTTTATTTCTTCAATTAATTGATCATGTGTCCATCCTGAATAACCTGAAAAAAACTTTATTGAGGGATTAATTACTTTCCTTTCATTAATCATTTTAACACATTCTTTAAATTCCCCTCCCCAAAATAATTTATTATAAAAATTAATTCCATTATTAATTAATTCTGGGTGTTCATGAATAAAATATAAATTATCCTGGTTAACTGGACCTCCACTAAAAATTTTTATTTCTTTATCCAAAACTGAATTGTCTAAATCATTTAGTGTATAATCCAGTTCTTTATTAACTATAAATCCAACTATTTCATCTTCATTGACCTCTGTAAGTATTACAATTGATCTGTTAAAATAATAATCGCCTAAACTTTCAGGCGTTGAAATTAAATAATCGCCTTTATTTATCATTTTACCATTTCGTATTTTTCAATCTTAAATCCGTTTAATAATGATTCTGTATCCATTCTTCTTTTACCTTCAATTTTCAAATTTTTTATAAATAAATAGCCGTTTTTACAAGTAATTTTTATTTTACCTTTTTCATGTATTATTTTTCCGTTGTTATGATTATGTTTTTCGACTAAATATTCAGATTCATAAAAAATTGTATTCATAGTTTCACCAGATTTAGAAATTAAAGAAGTTTTAGCTCCTGGAAATGGACTTAATCCTCTTATTTTATTATAAATTTCTAGACAATTTTGATTCCAGTCGATTTTGATATTTGTTTTGTCAAACTTATATGCATTATTAAAATCATTTTTTTGTATTTGCTTAACACGCTGAAGAGAATTTTCAACTATACCCTTCAAAGTTTTTTCAACTATTGATGCACCTATTAATTTTAACTTATCATGAAGTTCACCAGCGTTAATTTTTTTGTCAATTTTAATTTTTTCTTGAATTAGTATATCTCCTGTATCAATTTTATCGTCTATAAAAAATGTTGTTACCCCGGTAATTTTTTCATTATTCATTATAACCCAATTAATCGGGGCTGAACCTCTGTAATCGGGGAGTAGTGAAGCATGGAGGTTTATTGTACCATATTTGGGTATATTCCATACAATTCTGGGTATCATTCTAAAAGCAACAACTACAATAAAGTCTGGATTAATCTTTTGTATTTTTTTTACAAATCCTTCATCTTTCAAATTTTTTGGCTGTAATAAATTAATATTATTTATGAGCGCATATTCTTTTACAGCTGAAAATCTAATTTTTTGACCTCTGCCAGAGGGCTTATCATAATTTGTAACAATAGTATCCAGATTAAATACATCATTTAAAATTTTTAAAGTAGGTATTCCAAACTCGGCAGTACCCATAAAAACTATTTTTATATTTTTAAATTTCACTTGATAGTCTTGATTATAAAATTAACTCTTTGCTCTACTGAGTCTTCAGGAAGTATAAAATAATCGTAGCCATTGCTGGAATATGTTGTTTTTATATGCTTATTAATAATTTTCAGCTCTTCAAAACTTTCATATCTTTCTTCGTCATTCTTAAAAATTTTTTTCCAAGGTTCTGCGATAAAAACATAATCATATCTTAAATTATTTGAAGGATCATCAAAGTTTTTTCCAAAAGAGATATTTTTATAGTCTAAATATGCTAAAATATCTGGAATTCCTCTGTCAAAAAAAACATTCTTAAAATTTAATTTATCTGCATCTTCATATTGTCGAATTCTGTTTTCAAGAAGTATTTCAGAAAATTTAATTGGATCAGACAAAAACAACTGATTATGACCTAATTTTTTGTATTTCTTTATAATTTCCCTCGAGCTTTCATGAAATACTGTGTGGCCAATATTTTCTAACTTATTGATTATTAAAGTTTTTCCTGTTCCTGGGCCTCCAGTTATTACAATTTTCATTAGAATTTTTTTTGTAAAATTCGATAATATTGTTTAAACCGAAAAAATAATTAGCAATATATTTGTTATTGATTATGGATAAAGAAAATAAAAACTTTTACAAAAACTTAAAAAATCTTCTAGATGAAACTGCTAGTTGGCCCTCCGAATATATTTATAAGTTTATCTACAAGTCGAACGAAAATAATATTGAAATTTTAAAAGATATCTTCAAAGATTCAAGTGCTCATTTTAATATTAGAAAATCGAAGAACGAAAAATATACTTCGGTTTCTGTTAAAATTGTTGCAAAAGATCCAGATTTAATAATTAATAATTATAAGAAGGTAGCTAAGCAGATTGAAAATGTTATTTTATTATAATTTCTGCCCATATTTTTCGTATTTTGCCCTTTGTTAACTTACCAAACATAAAAAATTGATTGAAAATTTAGAATATAACACAGTGAGAGAAGATTTAATCATACCCGAATATGGAAGACATATTCAGAAAATGATAAACTATGCTTCTACAAGAGAAACAAAAGAAGAGAGAAATAAATTAGCTAATGCTATTATTTCTGTGATGGGGAACCTACAGCCACATCTAAGAGATGTTGCTGATTTTCAGCATAAATTATGGGATCAGTTGTTTATTATGTCCGATTTCAAACTTGATGCAGATTCTCCGTTTGAAAAACCATCTAAAGAAATTTTAAACGCTAAACCTGAACCCCTTAATTATCCTCAAAATTTTCCAAAGTATAGATTTTACGGAAATAACATTAAAATAATGATTGATGAAGCTGTAAAATGGGATTCTGGTGAGATGAAAGATGCTTTAGTGTTAACTATAGCAAATCATATGAAAAAGTGTTTTTTAAATTGGAATAAAGATAGTGTAAAGGACCAGGTCATTTTTGATCATCTCTACGAATTATCTGAAACTAATATTGATATTAGAGACTCTAAAGAAGAATTATTAGATTCAGCATTATTACTAAGATCCAGGAAAAAGTTTTCAAACAAGAAGTTTCCAAAGAAAAATAACAAAAACAGAAAAAGGTATTAGTTGATTTAAGAATGCAAGCTTTTAGAATAAAAGGTGGGAAAAAATTAAAAGGGGAGGTTAGACCCCAGGGTGCTAAGAATGAGGCCCTTCAAATTATTTGTGCAACTCTGTTAACACCTGAGAAAGTAATTATCAACAATATTCCTGATATTATAGACATAAATAAGCTCATTTCTTTATTAATATCCCTAGGGGTAAAAGTCGAAAAACTAAATTCAAATAAATATTCATTTAAAGCTGATAATATTGATCTTGATTATTTAAAGTCAGAACAGTTTAAGATTGATGGTAAAAGTTTAAGAGGCTCAATAATGATTGTGGGTCCACTTCTTGCCAGATTTGGTAAAGCATATATTCCTCGACCAGGTGGTGATAAAATTGGAAGAAGGAGATTGGATACTCATTTCGAGGGTCTTATTAAGCTTGGTGCTAAATTTTCATACAATAAAGAAGATTATTTCTATGGAGTTGAGTCAAAGAAGTTAAAAGGTGCATACATTTTACTAGATGAAGCGTCTGTGACAGGAACAGCTAATGTTTTAATGGCATCTGTGCTTGCAGAGGGTAAAACAACAATATATAATGCAGCTTGTGAGCCTTACATTCAACAACTTTGCAAGCTATTAAGTTCAATGGGTGCAAAAATTAGTGGTGAAGGATCAAATCTTTTAACTATTGAGGGTGTAAGTTCGTTAGTTGGTGCAGAACATTCAGTCCTTCCTGATATGATTGAAATTGGAAGTTGGATTGGATTGGCTGCTATGACTAAAAGTTATATTAGGATAAAGGATGTAAGTTGGGAAAATCTAGGAGTTATCCCTAATGTTTTTAGATCTTTAGGAATATCCCTTTTAAAAGAAGGAGATGATATTGTAATTCCAGAGCATGACAAAGGTTATGAAATAAGTAATTACATTGACGGTTCGATTTTATCTATTTCTGATGCTCCTTGGCCTGGATTTAGTCCAGATTTATTAAGTATAATTTTAGTCATTGCAACTCAGGCAAGAGGAAGTGTTCTTATTCATCAAAAAATGTTTGAAAGTAGACTCTTTTTTGTAGACAAACTAATTGATATGGGTGCTAAAATAATACTATGCGACCCTCATCGCGCAACCGTTATTGGTCATGATTTCAAATCCTCGTTAAAAGCTACTTCAATGAGCTCACCAGACATAAGAGCAGGGATTTCACTTCTTATTGCCGCACTTTCTGCTAAAGGTGTGTCTGTTATTCAAAATATTGAGCAAATTGACAGAGGTTATGAAAATATTGATGAAAGGCTTAAAGCACTTGGGGCATCAATAGAAAGAATCTAATTTTGATTTATTGGCGGAGGACCATCAATGATTGGTTTATATACATGATCACCTTATCTCATTAGAAACTCATCTTTAACTACCTTGATTAATTTATCGCTTTTGAATAAATATAATAATTTAATCTAAATATCTCTTATACGTATCAAGACATCTCTCTCTGGCGCTTTTATGATCAATTATCTCATCTGGATAATCAGATGAATCACAATCTACCCATCTGTTTATATAGACTCGTTTTTTATCAAAATTGGTTATTTGAGTGTGTGGATTAAAGATTCTAAAATAAGGAGCAGCATCGACTCCAGAACCGCTTGCCCACTGCCAATTACCAACATTACTAGACATTTCGTAATCGTTTAGCTTAAGAGCAAAATATTTTTCTCCTAGCCTCCAGTCAACAAGTAGGTGTTTACACAAAAAACTGGCGGTAATCATTCTAACTCTATTATGCATAAATCCAGTATTATTAAGTTCTTTCATTCCAGCATCAACTAAAGGAAATCCAGTTTCGCCTTTTTTCCATGCTTCAAAAGAATTAGGTTCGTTTAACCACACAATTTTATCATATTTAGGTTTAAAACTATTTGTCGCAGTATGAGGAAAATGATACAGAATCTGCATAAAAAATTCTCTCCATATCAATTCATTCAAAAAAGTTTCATCTTTGAAGCTTAATAGTCCAGAAACAACCTTTCTGATACTTACGGTACCAAATCTTAGATAAGGCCCAACCTTTGAGGTTGAATTTAGAGAAGGAAAATTTCTTGTTTCAGCGTATTGTTCAACAATTTTACTATTTAATTTAAAAGGCTTGATTTTATTTTTGTTTTCATAAAAACCATAGTTTTTAAGATTCAAAAGGCTGGAAATAGATTTATCATAAAAGTTACTATTGACCTTTTTTTCGTTAATGCACGTTAAATCTTCATTGAAAATACTTTTCCATTTTCTCATATATGGAGTGTAAACAACATATGGTTTTCCGTCATCTTTAACAACTTCATTTTTTTCAAAGATCACCTGATCCTTAAATGACTTAAACTCAATATTTTTATCTGATAAAATTTTCTTTATCGAATTGTCCCTTGAAATTGCATAAGGTTCATAGTCATTATTCGTGTAAACAGTATTTATTTTATATTCTGAAGTTATTTTGTTGAATATTTTTGTTGGATTACCCTTGTAAACAGTGATAGAAGAATTAAAATCTTTTTTTAAATCTTCATCCATTTTTTTTAGATTATCATATATGAAATTTATTCGCCTGTCATCATTAGGAAGTTTATCTGTTATAGAGGTGTCAAAAATAAATAAGGGGATAACTTTTAGTTTTCCGTTTGTTGCTTCAGACAATCCAGAGTTATCGTATAACCTAAGATCTCTTCGAAACCAAAAAATATTTAATTCTTTCATTACAATTTTCCGAAGATTTCAATTAATTTTTTTTCTCTGTATCTAAAAATTTCATCAAGTTTTGGTTTAACCAAAAACGGATGAAAAAATAAACCAATAAATCCAAGAGGCAGAGAATAATCTAGAATATCTATTATTTTAATACCCCCGTCAATAATCTCAAATTTATGCTTATGATGCCAAAATTTGTATGGTCCAAATCTTTGTTCATCAACAAAAAAACTATTTTCCTTGACGTGAGAAATCTCAGTAACCCATCTCATATTAATACCAAGTAAGGGGGTTACATTATATTTAATTATTTGACCTGAATACATTTTTGTATCCTCCAAGTCAATGATATCGAAACCCATGTAATTAGGTGTGATAATTTTGAGATTCTTAGGACTACTAAAAAACTCCCAGCATTCTTCTATTGTAATTGGTAAATTGATTGATTTTTCTAGTCTAAAAATCTTCATTTGATATAGTTGGTAATTTTAGAACTCATAGGGCTTGTTAAAGAGTACCAATAATCAATTAGATTCCCTTCTTTATCAACCAAATACTTTTGAAAGTTCCATTTTACACTTGAGGATTTTCTGCCGTTTAACTCCTTTGAAGTAAGCCATTTATAGAGTTGATGTTGATTAGACCCCCTAACAGATATTTTTTCTGTCATTGGAAATGTTACATCGTATTTTTCTTTACAAAAAATTGATATTTTTTCTTCGGTTCCAGGCTCTTGAGCTCCAAATTGATTACACGGCACCCCAATTACTACAAGTTTGTCAGAGTTTTCATTGTAAAGCTTTTGTAAATCTTTGTATTGCCTTGTAAAGCCACAATTTGATGCCACGTTAACAAATAAAATGAATTTTCCTTTGTATTCATTTAGGTTTATTTCATCCCCATCAATGCTATTGATAGGTATATCATATATATACATGGGAGTGTTGTTTAATTTTTTTGAATCAAAATCTCCGTTATTGAGAGAGAGTCCAACCAAAAATATTATTTTAAGTGTTTTAAACATATCAACTAGCTTTTAAAAGATACTATACCAGCATCCATGTTAAATATTTGACCAGAAATAGAAGAGGCGTCTTCTGAAATTAAAAAAGAGGCCATTTTAGCGACTTCATTGGATGAAAGGATTTTTTTAAGTGGGTGTCTCTCAACCATATTTTCGATTACTTTGTCATTTCTGAGTATTTTTGAAGCAAGTTCTGTATTTGTGATGGTTGGAGCAATGGCATTAATTCTAACTTTTGGTGCAAGCTCAGATCCTAAAGTTTTAACAAGACCGTCAATACCTGATTTTGCTACTGAGACGGAAGCATGATAGGGCATTCCAAGCTTAGTAGCTACTGTACTAAATAGTAGTATAGACGCTGACTCTGATTTTTTTAATAAGTTTAAATACTTTTTTATAGCTCTCACAGCTCCGATAACATTTAGCTCAAAATCATTTCTAAAATCATCGAGACTAAGTGTGGAGATTGGTTTAAGATTGATTGAGCCAGGACAATAGATTAAACAATCAACAGAATCCAAATCTGGGTAATCATCAACTAATGCGTCAAACTTATGAAAAGTGTAATTGTCGTGATTAAAATCAGTTTGGTTTCTACTTAAACAAACCACTTTATTTCTATCCACAACTTCACTTACGATTGCTTTGCCAATTCCTTTGGTTCCGCCAATAATAACTATATTCTTCATTATGCGTCTGGTCTTCCTTTTAATCTCTTTTCAACCTTTCTTTTGATGAGAGTAAGTCTTTTCATCATTTCCATAATTTCAGGATCTTTAGTTTCCTTATAGACTTCGTTTAAATTCAGGATTAAGCTTTTAACCTCCCTTGACGCAACTATCTTTTCATTAGTACTCTTATACACATGCTTTCTGTTTTCAAATTCGGTAGCCTTTTCAACAATTTCAGTTTCTTTTACTTGCATTTCTTTTACTTATTTTATTTTGGTTTATATTTCTTTGTCTGGAACACTTAAATCTACCAAGCTGAAAATTTCTTTTAGCCTTATGTTTAGTTTTTCTTCCAGAAACTCTTTTTCTCCAAAGTGTAAAACTCGAAGGTTTGAGATTTTTTCTCATAAGTGAGATTACCTCAGACTCATTTAAACCAAATGTTTCAAAAATAGCATCGAAGGTTGTTCTGTCTTCCCAAGCCATTTCTATGATCCTATCAATATCTATGCCATTTAAATTTTTCAATTTATACGTAATTATTATGTTTATTAAAGTTGTATTTATGTTCTAAAACTTTTTTAAAAAATTTTAAAATTTGCTTATGGTTTAATTGATTACTATATCTTATAAAATTACCATTAGAGTGTATAGAAAATGAAGGAGATTTATATACCACTAGCTTATAAAACGGAATGACCCATGTAAATCTCTTTTGTCCCTCAACAACATACACAATTATTCCCTTATTTCTCAATTCAATATTAGAGTAGATTAAATCATTTTTCTGTTGAATCATTTTTTTAAAATTTACACTCAAGTCTTCAACAATTAATCTTTTAGACCCGATACCACCAAGCCTAATTGATTTAATTAAATTGAACTTTTTTCCAACAAGATTATTTGTTTCAATCTCTTTTTCAATATCATTATATGTGGAGTTATAGATCATACTAAATTTGATAAATATTCCTCTGAAATTTTGAGATGAGATTCAAGCTTTTGCTTATCCATTTTATTTAATGTTCTTACCATCATTGATAATCTTGGATTTGATTGAAAAAAAGACTGATTTTTATTTATAAACCTCCAGTAAAGACCATCCCAAATTCTTTGCCAATCTCCCTTTTTATAATTACTCATTTTCATTATGTAGTTGCTACTACTTATATATGGTTTTGTAGACATTAGGCCTCCATCTGCAAATTGACTCATACCATAAACATTAGGAACCATAACCCAGTCATATGAATCAATGAAAAACTCCATAAACCATTTATATACATCATCAGGGTGAATTTCACACAAAAACATAAAATTTCCTATTACCATCAATCTTTCAATGTGATGTAAATAAGCATTATTATTAACTTTCTTTATGCAGTCATCAATAGGCTTAATACCTGTTGTAGCATTGTAAAATGCTTTAGGCATATTCTTATCAAAATTCCAATAATTTCTAGTCCTTTCAATACTTCCTTTTGCTATATAAATACCTCTAATGAATTCCCTCCATCCAATTATTTGTCGAACTATTCCTTCAAATGAATTAATTGGTATATTTTTTTTAATACCATATTTATTTAATTCATCTATAACGTATTTAGGTGTTAATAACCCAGAATTAATAAGGGGTGACAGTAAGCTGTGATTGAGAATTACTTCTTTTTCCACAATTGCATCTTCATAATCACCAAATTCAGTAAACCTTTCATTTAAAAAATCATTAAACCATTCTTTTGCTGATGTAAAATCTGTTGGGTAGAATATTGTACTACTTAAAATACCATAGTTTTCGCTGAAATGTTTATTAACATAATTTATGCCTTCTTCATAAAAATCTTTATTTTCCTTTGGATATTTAACAGTTGGAGGAGTTTTAGACTTAGGATATTTTTTTCTGTTCTCGTCATCATAAGTCCATTTGTCACCTTTAGGATTTTCGCCAATCATTAAAATATTCATCTTCTTCCTTTGTAATTTGTAAAAACTAGTTTGGAAATATTTCTTTTTTGAAGGATTAAAGAAAATTTGATTCTCTGTTTCGGTGTTTAAAAATTGTAACGATTCTATTCGATTTAGTTTTATAGAATCAACATTATTGATTTTTTTTTCAAGCCAATTGTCACAAGGATCTATATAATTTATTTTTTTAATGTTACTTTTAGAAAGCTTGTTTAAAAGAACTGCAATATCAGAATTTTTATCACTTGAGTTAATATATTCTACTTCATCAAAATATTTTAAACAGTAATCGTAGTATTTTTTCATACTAACCCTATGAAAAAAAATCTTTTTCTTGTGGAATTTATATTGTTTGAAAAAAAGAAACTCTTCAATTAAGTATGTTTTGAACTTATAATCGAATAGGGGGGATTTTTCAAAAAGTTGATTAGGAAATATGATGTTTACTTCTTCCAATTTTACTGCATTTTTTACTACAATAAATCACTTTATCCCAGTCTCGCTTCCATTTTTTTCTCCATTTGAATGGAAATTTACATACAGGACATGTCTTTTCGGGTAGATAAGTTTTTTTCAACTTTTGTTAGGTTTCTGGTATCCTTTTCTGATATTTCTTTTTGGGAATGAGTATCCATCGCAACCACTAATTGTTGCAACCTTCGCTGAGTTTAGATTTATAAACCCATCCTTGGAAATAAGACCATTATCCACATTTAATTCAACAATTTTACCCACAATTAATCTTGACTTATTGTAATTGATTTTTATCTCTTCTACAAACTTCATTCCAATCTTTATTGAAGAGGAACTAACATAAGGAGCAGGAAAACCATTGATAGTCTCTGAGGAAATTTTTGTGATATCAAATTCAGAAATATCTCTGTCATATTTAGCTGAGGTATGGTGGGCCTGATCAGCAAAATCTTCTTGTACAGAATTAATGGTGTAATATGAATTTTGCTTTATATTTAAATAAGTGTGTCTTGGGACAATTTCTGTTGGTCTTAAAAAAAAACCTAACAAGGGTGGGTTTGAACCAAGATGTGTTATCGAACTAAATACAGCTAAATTCTTTACCCCTTTATCCGAAATTGTTCCTATTAAATTTGCTGACTTGTATCCTGAGCAAGAATTAATTAAGTTAATTCTGAATATTTTATCAAGATTTTCAATTTGTTCTTCGTCAAAATGCATTTACTTAAAAACTTTCTTGTAAAGAAAAGACGCAAGAACTGAACCAATTATACCTGTAATCAAAAAATAAACAAAAAAGTCACTAGAAGATACATTATTACCAACTACTTGTGGGTCAATAAAACTTAAAAATGATGGGCCAAAGCTTACAGCTGGGTTAAAAACAGCTCCAGAGATATCACCAACTGAAAAAGCTCCAGCTGTAACTGTAAGACCTATCGCTAGCCCATAAAACTGATTTCCTTTTAGACTTTCGTTAAGCGCCACATTAAGTATTACAAAAACCAATAAAAATGTAAATAAAATTTCTGCAACAAAAAAACTTTTTATTTCAGTAGTATTAGAAACTACCGAAAATGAATCTTGTCCAAGTCTAATCATCGTGTATACTGCAACTACTGAACCTATTAATTGACTTGCGATATATTTACCAGACTCTTTTAAATCAATTTGGTCGTTTATATACATCGCTAGGGTTACTACAGGGTTATAATGTGCCCCTGAAATATGAGCTCCCATGTAAACTAAAACTGCTAATCCAAGACCTACTGCTATTGGATTTTCTGTTAAGCCAATGATTAATACTAGAAAAAAAGTACCGATTAGTTCTATTATATATTTTTTCATGAATAATTGTTTAAATTTGAAAAATTAATTCGAATATAAAAATTATTTAAAGAACATGAGAGCAATTATTTTAACTTTATTATTATTCACAGTTAATTTAGGTTTTTCTCAAATTAACACACCTAGAGTTAGCCCAGCTTCTGAAGTTGAACAAATGGTTGGTTTAACCGAAATTGAGATTGAATACAGTAGACCGTCGATAAGAGGAAGAGAAGTATTTGGAAATTTGGTTCCTTTTGGTAAAGTTTGGAGAACTGGTGCAGATAATAGTACTAAAATTAGTTTTGATACTGATGTCATAATTTCTGGAAAAACAATTCAGTCAGGAACCTATTCAATTTTTTCTATTCCTAACAAAGAAAGCTGGGAGATTATCTTTTACTCTGATGTTGAACTTTGGGGAGTTCCTAGGGATTGGTCAGAAAATAAAATAGTGTTTTCATCAATGTTTGATGTTAAAAAGCTAAAGAAAAGTAATACTGTAGAGACTTTTACAATTTCTTTTAATGATTTGACTAATAACGATGTAAATATGTGTATCTCTTGGGAAAATACGTCAGTAGAAATCAAAATTGAAGTTCCTACAAGATCAATGGTTGAAAGTGACATAAATAAGGTTTTAATTGATAATCCTAAATCATCAGACTATTATGCTGCTGCTGTATTTTACAGACAAGAGAATATAAATCCTGATAAAGCATTAGAATGGATTAATAAGGCAATTGAAATGAATGAATCTCCAAGGTTTTGGCAATATAGACAACAATCCTTAATAATGGCAGCTAATAATAAATTTGCTGACGCGGTTGATGCTGCAAAAAAGTCTTTAAATCTAGCGATTGAGGCTGACAATCAGGATTACATCAAAATGAATAGGGAATCAATTGCCGAATGGTCCAAAAAACTTTAATTTTTTTTTGATTATTGTATTTATAAGATACGATATAAGAATAACTAAAGTGCATCCAAAGACATTCAGCCAAAGGAATGGCATCCAATCATAAAACCATGCAATAATTATTATTGCTTGTGTTATTATAGCACCTGAAAAGACAGCATTTGATTTAATTTTATTCAAAAAGAAAGCAATTAAAAATATCCCAAGTACATTTCCATAGAATATGGACCCTATAATGTTTACAAGTTGAATTAGATTGTCTGCTAAATAAGCAAAACATGCAATAGTAATTGCACATAAACCCCAAAACAAAGTCATAAGTTTTGTATAATAGACAATATTTTTGTCATCTACATGATCAAAATTTCTTTTTAAAATATCAATAGTAGTGGTGGTTGCTAGAGCGTTAAGTTCACTAGAAGTTGATGACATTGCAGCACTGATAATAACCGCTAAAAGTAATCCAATAAGACCTTTAGGAAGATTTTCAATAATAAAATGTATAAAAACATAATCTTTATCATTGGATTCAATTTTCTGTTTCTTTTCATCTGCTGCTTTACCAATTAAAATTTTGGCTCTGTCTCTTAAATATTGTTCTTGCTCGCCGAGATTGTTAATTTTGTCTTTAAGTTCTTGGTTTTCAGAGATTAAAAACTCGTTAAAAACTAACGTTTTCTCTTTGAAATTCTCTTCCAAACTTTCTTTCAGTTCAATGTATTCATTCTGATAAACTGTATTAAAAATAACTTCTTCTCCTTGGGGATTGAAATTAATAGGGGATGGGTTAAACTGATAAAATACAAACACCATTACCCCAATAAAAAGTATAAAAAATTGCATTGGAATTTTAAACACACCATTGAAAATCATACCCAATTGCATTTCTTTTAATGATTTTCCAGATAAATATCTTTGAACTTGACTTTGGTCAGTACCAAAATATGACATCATCAAAAATGTACCTCCAAGAATTCCACTCCAAACGGTATATCTATTTTCTAAGTCAAATGAAAAATTCAAAACTTCCATTTTTGAATTTACTGAAGCAATTTTTATTGCATTACTGAAGTTTATGCTTTCTGGCAATAAACTTAATATTGTAAATAGTACAATTACTAGACCGACTAAAATAACGGCCATTTGATATTTTTGGGTGTAATTTACTGCCTTTGTACCACCTGAAACCGTATAAATTATTACTAAAGAACCAATAATAATATTTAAAGTTAACAAATCCCACCCAAGAACTGTTGATAAAATAATCGATGGAGCAAAGATTGTTATTCCTGCAGACAGACTTCTTTGAACTAAAAATAATACTGCAGTTAAAGACCTTGTTTTTAAGTCAAAGCGAGTTTCCAGATATTCATATGCTGTATAAACCTTTAATTTATGATAAATTGGGATGAAAATCAGACAAATTATAACAATTGCAATTGGTAATCCAAAGTAAAATTGAACAAATCCAAGACCATCATTATATGCTTGACCAGGTGTGGATAAGAAAGTAATTGCACTTGCTTGTGTAGCCATAACAGACAATCCAATTGTCCACCATTTAGCATCGTTTCCAGCTTTTAAATAAGCGTTTGCTGTTTTAGCACCGGTTGTTTTGATAGTACCATAAATTACAATGAACAACAGAGTAAAAATTAACACAAACCAATCTAAACTTTGCATTGCTAAAACTTATTGGTTATGTATAAAAAAATCAAAAAATAGAAAAAGTTTAGAAGTAAAAGAATTGTGTATTCTTTATTCCATTTGATTTTTTTTAAATCCATTTATTTTGAATCTTCATTACTTGTTCAATAACATCCCTGACACAACCATTACCTCCATTTTTTTGAGAAACGTAATTAGCTGCAGCTTTTACTTCCGGAACGGCATCTTGTGGGCAGCAACCTATACCCGCTGCTTTGATTATCGGGATATCAGGAATATCATCACCCATAACCAGAATCTCTTCATTACTTAAACCGTACTTGTTTATAATATCGTTGAAGTGGATTATTTTATCATGGGATCTTAAATGTATCTCATCAATACCTAGATTATTTAATCTTTTTTTGACTGCTTCATTAGTTCCCCCTGAGATAATACCAATTTTATATCCATTGTCTATTGCAAACTTCATAGCAAAACCATCTTTAACATTCATTGTTCTTAATAGTTCACCTTTCTCACTTATCAATAAACTACCATCTGTAAGAACTCCATCCACATCAAAAATGAAAGCTTTAATATTGATTAATTTTTGTTTGTAATTAATTTCCATATTCTTCTTTAATCATCTTACTTATGACCATATACAGTGACTTAATTTCTTCATTCTTTAGCATATTTTCATGCATCTTCATTATGTTCACATCATTTCTACGCGCTGGTCCTGTTTGAGCCTTTATGGGGTCTAATTTATGAATTTTATTAACTGTTTCATTTATCAAAGGTTTCAAAATATTAAAATCTAAATTTTTTGAATCAATAATTTCTTTGGAAATACCAAATAAAAAGTTTGTAAAATTATTTGAAATTA
>CENP01153195.1_pt1 | contig 100552 bp, 90 predicted proteins | sample 361281 | NCBI WGS metagenome assembly CENP01 (sample SAMEA2591122, study PRJEB7988) | marine metagenome | biome: marine biome (ENVO:00000447); feature: deep chlorophyll maximum layer (ENVO:xxxxxxxx); material: saline water (ENVO:00002010), including plankton (ENVO:xxxxxxxx) | depth 70 m
TTTTTTTAGGGATTAAATAATTGTATTTTTAAGAAGTTTTTTTTGAAAGAACCATGGGTAAAATAATCGCTATTGCAAACCAAAAGGGGGGGGTTGGTAAAACTACAACAGCAGTAAATCTTGCTGCTGCTCTTGGTATTTTAGAAAAAAAAATATTATTAATCGATGCAGATCCACAGGCAAATGCTACATCTGGTTTGGGGATAAATTTGGATAATAGAAAAAATGGTACGTATCAACTTTTAGAGCATACAGCACTTGCTTCTGAGGCTATAATTAAAACAAAAAGTACAAATGTAGATTTAATTCCTTCTCATATTGACTTAGTTGCGTCAGAAATTGAATTAGTTGATAAAGAAGATAGAGAGTATATGTTAAAAAAAATACTTGAAGAAATTCAAGATACGTATGATTTCATTTTGATTGATTGTGCTCCCTCTTTAGGGTTAATTACTTTAAACGCACTTGTTGCAGCACAAGCTGTTATGATTCCTATTCAATGCGAATATTTTGCGCTTGAAGGACTAGGGAAATTACTCAATACAATAAAAAGTGTTCAAAAAATTCATAATAATGAACTTGATATTGAAGGCCTCCTTCTCACTATGTATGACATACGTTTGAGATTGTCCAATCAGGTTGTTGAAGAAGTTAGAAAACACTTTGGTAAAATGGTATTTAAAACGATTATACAGAGAAATATAAAACTGAGCGAGGCTCCAAGTTTCGGTGAGGATATCATCAAATATGACGTTTCTAGTAGAGGTGCAAAAAGTTATTTATCATTAGGAAATGAAATAATTAAAAGAAATAAACAGTGGCAAAATCCAATAGAAAGCAAGTTTTAGGAAGAGGACTTTCCGCCTTATTAAATGATCCTAAAGATTCAGATGATAAAATCTTAGATAAAGACACTACTAATATAATAGGAAGTATAGTTAATTTACCAGTATCGAATATTAAAACAAACCCTTCACAGCCTAGAAGTAATTTTAATGAGGAATCCCTTAAAGAATTAAGTGTTTCAATAGGAGAACTTGGAATAATTCAGCCAATAACTGTCAGGAAAATGAAAGCTGATGAATACCAATTAATATCTGGCGAACGTAGACTCAAAGCAACATTACTGGCTGGCATAGGTGAAATTCCAGCATACATTCGCTTGGCAAATGATTCAGAGTTATTGGAGATGGCATTAGTTGAAAATATTCAAAGAGAAGATCTAGATCCAATTGAAATCGCACTATCTTATCAAAGACTTTTAGTTGAAATTAATTTGACTCAAGAAAAGCTCAGTGAAAGGATAGGAAAAAAAAGATCTACAATAGCAAATTATATTCGATTACTAAAATTAGATCCAATAATTCAAACAGGTATTAGGGATAAATTTGTTTCAATGGGCCATGGTCGAGCACTCATAAACATTTCCGATTTAAATGTTCAAGTCAAATTATATAAGAAAATTATAAAAAAAGGACTTTCAGTTCGACAAGTTGAAAAATTAGTTCAGGAAATTAAAAGTCCGAATGAAAAATCATATAATTACTCCTCACCGTTTTTAAATCAATCAGCTATTGAATTAGAAGAAATTTTTGAGACCACAGTTTCAGTAATTTCTAATGATAATGGGAAAGGTTACATGAAAATTTTATTTGATTCTCAAGAAAAACTTCAGGATATTTTAAATAAAATTAAAAGTGAAAGTTAAAACGGTCGATTTTTTTATCATCTTAATATTAATTTGTAACATAAATTTTTCACAAAGAATTCAAAATAACCTTACACCTAAGGATACCATTTTTGAGCAGTCTAAGCGTTTTTTGAGATTGAAACATTTGATTAACGACCCACTAACACCATCTAAAGCAGCATTTTACTCAGCAATTATACCAGGTTTAGGCCAAGCATATTTAGGAAAGGCCTGGAAAATACCAATTATTTATTCCGCTATAGGCGCATCTCTATACTATTTTGATTTGAATAACAAAGAGATGAACGAATATAGAAATGCTTACAAAAGAAGACTTAATGGTTTTTTTGATGATAGATTTCTAGAATTAGCAATTCCTATAACTACTGAACAACTTCTTCTTGGCATGGAATTTCATAAAAACTATAGAGATATAGCACTAGTATTAGCCGCTCTTTCCTATATGCTTAATATATTAGAAGCAAATGTAAGTGCACATTTACTTCAATTTAATGTTAGTGAAGATTTGTCAATTACACCAAATTTAATTATCGATGAAGAAATAAGAGGTCTTCATTTAGCTTTAAAATTTTAGATCATGAAAATTGCATTGTTAGGATACGGAAAAATGGGCAAAATGATCGATTCATATGCCAAAAAAAGAAAACATAAAATTAGTTTTATTCTTGATAGAGACTATGAAAAGGGATCATTGACTGAAGCAGATGTGGCTATAAATTTTAGTGTTCCGGAATCAGCTGTTTCAAATATCAAACTTGCTTTAGAAAATAATATACCTGTTGTATGCGGAACGACAGGATGGCTTAATAGAATTTCTGAGATTGAAAAATTTTGTATTAAAAACAATAGTGCTTTTTTATATGCATCAAACTTCAGTATAGGTGTAAACATTTTTTTTAAAGTTAATAAATGTTTAGCAAAATTAATGAGCCCTAACACACCTGATTACTACGCTTCAATTGAAGAAATTCATCATGCTGAAAAATTAGATTCACCAAGTGGAACTGCAATAAGTTTGGCTGAAGATATTATTAATAGTACAATTTATGAAAAATGGGAGTTAGGAAGACATAATAAAAAATCTTTGAAAATTGAATCTATTAGAGAAGGTGATAATCCTGGAACTCACTCAGTAAATTATGTCTCTCAGCTCGATGAAATCTCAATTAAACATAAGGCGTATAAAAGAGATGGATTTGCATTAGGTGCTGTTATTGCAGCAGAGTGGTTAATTGATAAAAAGGGCATTTTCAATATGAATGATGTTCTAAAAATTTAACAATACATTAGACATAATTGGAATGATCACTATTATCTTTGAAAAAACACCAATATGACTTTACTCCAATGGACGTTATTCTTTTTTCTTTTACAGATAGTTCATTTCTTAGGTACTTGGAAACTGTATAAGATTGCAGGTTTTCATTCTTGGAATGCTTTAATTCCAATATATAACGCCTATATATTGATGAAAATTATTAGACGGCCAACCTGGTGGGTTCTACTTTTATTTGTTCCTACAATTAACCTAATTATGTTTATAGTCATCTGGGTAGAAATTCTCCGAAGTTTTGGATGGAGTTCACTAAAAAATAATGTATTAGTAATTATAACTCTTGGATTCTACATTTACGCATTAAATTACAGCGAAAATCAGAAATATATTCTAAATAGAAGCTCACAAAAGAGAACAAATTTTGGAGAAACAGTAGGCTCTATATTATTTGCTATTGTAGCAGCCACAATAGTTCATAATTATGTAATACAGCCATATATTATTCCAACAGGATCATTAGAAAAATCTTTACTTATAGGGGACTTTCTTTTTGTTAGTAAATTTCATTATGGAGCGAGGGTTCCAATGACAGCTGTATCTTTTCCAATGGTTCATGACACTATACCAATATTAAAAATTCGTTCTTATCTGAAAAAACCACAATTTCCTTATTTGAGATTACCTGGTATAAAAAAAATAAAACGTAACGAAATTGTAGTTTTTAGTTGGCCAGCAGATACAGTTCGTCAATTCTTTGTCAAGGAAAAAAGGGTTGATAAACCAACAGATAAAAAATCTAATTATGTTAAACGTTGTGTCGGAGTCCCAGGGGATACTCTTGAGATTATAGATGGTTTAGTTTTTACTAATAAATCGAAAAATATTTTACCCGAAAGAGCAAAGGTTCAATACATTCATTATGCCTACAGCCAAAAAGGAGTCTCATCTAGAAAGTTAGGTGCTAAAGGTTATTCTGATTACACTCGTTTATACAAAATTGAAAATATCACTGAGCAGAGTTATAAACAAATATTACCCTACATTATAGGAAGAAAAGGCAACACTAGGGAAGATTTTAGAGTAATAACAGAAAGTCGAGGACTTCCGAGCAAGGTAATATACAAAACAGGACTAAAAGTTAGTGAAATACTTGAATTAAAAAAGGAAATTACTTTGACCTTGGAGGAAGCTGAAGCTTTAAGAAAACTACCTGGAATAGACAGCGTTGTAAGAAGGATTAACCAAGTAAAAGTTCCCAATGAAGCTTTTTTTCCAAATAAAATTCCATTTGATTGGAATGAAGACAACTTTGGGCCAATTGTAATTCCTAAAAAAGGAATGACTGTTGAATTAAACCGAAAAAATCTTTCATTATTCAAGAAAATTATTGGTGAATATGAGAATAATACACTTGAATTAACTTCGTCCGGAGTAAAAATAAATGGAATAGACTCTACAAAATATACATTTAAAAAAGATTATTATTGGATGATGGGGGATAATAGGCATAAATCTGAAGACAGCCGTTTTTGGGGTTTTGTTCCAGACGACCATATTGTGGGTAAACCAGTTTTCATATGGTTTAGTATTAAAGGTATAAACGATGGAATTAAAAATTGGAAAATTCGCTGGGATAGGTTATTTACAACGGTAGACGGCCCAGGAAAGAGAATTTCTTATTTTCCCTTCTTTATCGGAGCCTTAGTAATTTGGCAAGGGTTTGTTTTTTATCGAAAGAGGAAAAAATCATAAAGTAGCATGAAACTTGTATTATGCCCAGCTTACCTTCCAAATGTTGTAAACTTTTCATGGATGATAAAACAGCCAAAAGTTTATTTTTATGGAGAATTAAGCTATCAAAAACAAAGTTTCAGAAATAGAGCAGAAATTTATGGTGCGAATGGAAAGTTGAAACTCATTATCCCTATTAAGCATTCGAAAGGAAGTTTTGGAAAATCATTCAAAAATGTGAGTATTGCTTATGATCGGGATTGGCAGAAAATTCATTGGAAATCAATATGCTCTTCATACAGGTCATCTCCATATTTTGAATATTATGAATCTGAACTCTACCCGTTTTTTCAAAAAAAGCAATTAGCTCTTTTTCATTTTAATATTGTATTAATTGAAAAGCTGATGTTTTTAATCGAACATTCTTTTGATTACCAAATCGTAAACTGTAGCCCCGCAGAATTGGACATCCTGGATTCACTGATTTCAGCTAAAAAAGTCTTCAAAACTGATTTCAAAATGTATATTCAGGTTTTTAGAAATAAATATGGATTTATCCCAAACCTTAGTATTTTAGACGTTTTATTTAATCTAGGCCCAGAAACAAAGAGATATTTAAATAGTATAAAACTACATTAAAATTAAGGCCATTTTAATGAAGCTAAAATAGGTTTATGATCTGATAAATTAATATCAAAAACTTTAAAGTCAATAACTTTAATTTTTTCTGAGGTTAAAATAAAGTCAATTCTCATTGGAAAGAATGGGAATTTGTAAGTAGCACCAAAACCACTACCCTTTTCAATAAAAGTATCTTGGTGATCTTCAACTAAATAATCATAATTTTTTGAAAAAACATTATTATTTAAATCAGTACATATAATCACCGGATATTTATTTGATTTTAATAAATCTCTAAACTGAAAGATTTGTTTTTTTTGAACATCAAAAACTTGTTTTATTTTATTTCTAAATCTTTTGAAGTTATTTACAGAAAGTATGTTGTCATTTCCATCAAATTTTAATGACTCAAAATGTAAGTTGTATAATCGTAATGTATCTCTTTTCCATATCATATCACTTTGCATTCCACCATTTGATGAGTTTTCGAAGGCAATAGTTTTAGAGTTTAATAATGGGTACTTAGAGATTATGCATGAACCTATTTGTCCATTTAAAATATAAGGTTTAAATACTTTGAACGGATAATCTTTAAATTTAGGGGATAAATCATTTGCAAACTCTTGAAAACAGATAACATCAGGTGAAATATTTTTTATATGTGAAGCAATCAAACTAGGAATATTTTTATTTTCTATCCATCCTAAGCGGTTAAATGAGCGAACATTAAAGCTCATCACATCTAGCCCTTTAGAAGTTATAATAGCATCTGATTTAAATTGATAAAACATTTTCCATGAGTCAAATCCTATTATTAAATAAATAATGAATAGTATTGCAGGCCATTTAAATCTCAAAAGCCAAAAAGTAAAAAAAACAGAATTTATTAAAATAAGAAAAGGTGTAGATAAGGTTATAACTGGAAAATCTAAATTAAAGCTTGAGCTTTCGATACCAATAAAAAGGAGAATTAAAAAAAAAAAATTTATTAAAATTCCTACTTTGAATAAAATTTTACTTCCATTCATAAAATACAACTTATTTCTTACCAGCCTTAAAGAGGAAATCTTTTTCTTCTTTTGAAAGACTCTCATATCCAGATTGACCAATTTTATCTAATATTTCATCAATTCTTTTTTGGTTTTTTTTAATAGAAATTTTACTTTTTTTTGATTTTAATTTTACATCATTTTTGTAAACAGAATTCAATTTTGATTTAGCGTAAAATAATTTGGAAGTCTTAATTATAAAGTTTTCTACAGGTAGGCCTATATCGATTCCTTTCTGAAGACGTTGAGCATAAATAAATCCATAAAAAGCACCTCCTAAGTGGGCAATATGTCCTCCGGAATTACCATATGGAATTTGAATTACATCGAGCAAAACAAATGCAATACCAAGGTAACGCAACTTTATATTAAATAAAATTAATCTTACTTCTAGATCGGGGCTATATGTAGATATGAATATGAATATTGACATAACACCAGCTGAAGCTCCAACCATGTAGGGATTTGCATTTTGGAATACTGGGAAAAAATTATAGCTTAATATAAACGTAAAGCCACCAATAAAAATTCCCAAGAAATATAACTTTAAAAACATATCTTGATTAAATAGGTTCAGTAGTAAACTTGAGGAAAAATAAAGTAAATACATGTTCCAGAAAAGATGAAAAAATCCTGAATGTAAAAATCCATAGGTAAAGACTGTCCAAGGCCTAAAAATTAAATCTTTAAATGAAGAAGAAAGTTCAAAAAAACCTAAAAAATAATTAGAAGGTATATTAAATAAAAAAAGTAAGGTTTTAAAGAACAATGGTAACACAAAACAAATTATGTTTATTAAAATTATCTTTTCTGCAATGTTAAGTTGGCTAATTCTATATTGTATCTGATCTTTTAACATCATAAATCCCACCTGTTATTATCAAATTGATTCTTTTTCCAATACCACATCATTACTAGTCCAGTTATGGCCCCTCCAACATGGGCAAAGTGAGCAATTGGTCCTATTGAATACGATGTAAATCCAAAAAATAAATCACCCAGTATGAGAACAGGTACAAGAAATTTTGCTTTTACAGGTATAGGTGGAAAAAGCAACATTAGTCGTGCGTCTGGAAATAAAAATGCAAATGCAACTAAAACCCCATATAAAGCTCCAGATGCTCCTACCATAACTCCATTAAATGCTGAAAGAGCGGAAATAAGATTCTCTCTTCCAACACTATTTATATATGAAAATGATAAATCACCTGACATAAAAAAACTTTCGATATCACTTTTTGTTAAACCCTCACCTGTCAATATAGAATAAACATTATTAATTTGGTAGTTATAAAGCAGTAATTGGAGTGCGGCAGCACCAAAACCAGTAGACAAATAAAAAAAAATAAATTTATTTTTACCCCACATCTGCTCTATAGGAGTCCCAAACATGTAAAGTCCAAACATATTGAAAAAAATATGTCCTAAATCACCATGCATAAACATATGAGTTAGCGGTTGCCAATACTGAAATTTTTCATTTGAGGGATAGTGAAGTGCAAATAAGTCATAAACTAATTCACCTAAAGAAAGAGAGGCTATGAAAAAAATTACATTTATTATCAATAGGTGCTTAACAGTTTCCGTAATACTTTTCATTCAATTTAGTTTTTGGTCTATTTGACTCTTTTCTAAGGTAATAAAAATAGGTTTATGAAATGGAGATACTCTTGTCTCCTTACAACCAAAAAAGTCATCTAAAAGTGAATACAATTCTTCTGGTTCAAGCCTTTTCCCAGTTTTTATTGACAATTTTTTAGCTAAAATTTTTGCAATCTTATCAGCTTGGCTAAAATTATCTTTCAATTTTTCATTGTAATCACTTGAGAGTATAGATTCAATTAGCTCCTCAATTTTTGATTGTGGAAAATTTTCAGGGGAGCCCTCAATAAATAATATATACTCTTTTTTTTGTTGTATTTTAAATCCCAGGCACTCAATTATATCCTTTACTTCTAAATACTCATTTATCTGTTTTGCATTTAATTTAATTTCTAAAGGAAATAGTAACTGTTGACTCAAACTCTTTTTTGATGTAATTGAAGATAAAAATCTTTCATATAGAACTCTCTGATGTGCTCTGCTTTGATCAATAATAACCATACTACTTTGAAGTGGACAAACAATATATTTTAAAAATAATTGAAAAACTCTTTTATTTTTTGGAACATCAATTAGTTCATCATTGCTATTATTTGAGTAAGAATCCATTTTATTACTGAATGGCTCACTGCCCCAGGATTGTCCTTTTTGGATTTTGGAAATAACACTCTTATCAGTGAACGGATTAAAACTTGAATCAACTTCAATTTTTGGAAAAGATGGCTTTTTTTGATTAAATGAGTAAGGAATTTCAAAAGATTTATCGCGATCAAAATCCAATGTTGGAGTTACCTGAAATATTCCTAGACTGTGCTTCACGGCTGCTCTCAAAATAGAATAGATACTTTGTTCTTCTTCAAATTTAATTTCGGTTTTCGTAGGATGTATATTTATGTCTATTGACTTTGGATCAACCGTTAAATACAAAAAATAACCAGGGTAATATCCAATTCTCAACAAACCCTCAAATGCACTATTTACAGCATGATGGAGAAAAGGGCTTTTAATAAAGCGGTTGTTAACAAAAAAAAATTGATGCCCTCTTGTCTTCTTTGAAAATTCAGGTTTAACAATAAAACCTTCTAGATTTGTGAGAGATGTAGTTTCTGAAGTAGGTATCAGGTAGTTGTCCCATTTTGAACCAAAAATGGAACAAATTCTTTTTCTTAGTTTTTTAATCGAAAGATCAAATAACTCATTCCCATTATTAAAAAACAAAAAATTTATATCTGGATGAGCGAGTGAAACTCTGTGAAACTCATCTATTATATGTTTTAACTCAACTGTATCAGATCGTAAAAAGTTTCTTCTAGCAGGTACATTAAAAAATAAATTTTTGACTAGAACAGAAGTTCCCTTTGGTTGAGTAGATAAACTTTGTTTAGTAATTCGACCTCCTTCAATTTTTAAATAATTAGAAACTTCATCTTTGGAAGTGCGAGTATGAGTCTCAATATGAGAGATTGCTGCTATAGAAGCAAGGGCTTCTCCCCTAAACCCTTTTGTCTTTAACTTAAATAAATCAGCTGTTTCACTAATTTTGGAAGTAGCATGGCGCTGAAAAGCTAAACTCAAATCCTTTCTCATAATGCCCGAGCCATCATCAATAACTTGAATTAAAGTTTTCCCTGCGTTTTTAATTATAAGTTGAATATTTTTCGGACCTGCATCAATAGCGTTTTCTAAAAGTTCTTTTACAACAGAGGAAGGACGTTGAATGACTTCACCAGCGGCAATTTGATTTGAGATGTGATCCGGTAATAATTTTATTCTCAAAGTCATTTATTTGATTATATGAAAATACTTAAATCAAAATCCAAGATATAAAGTACCAGAAAAATTAATAGTGAAATTATAATGAGCAATCGTATCGAAAAATGACGGTTACTATGAACACGCATTTCCATGCGTTTACCCATCCATTGTTGTCCAAAATCATTCCTATTATATGTATCACGGTATTTAGAAAATTTGGAATCAAAATCATAAATATTATTTACTTCTTTTCCATTAAAATATCTTGGAGTGTAATTGTATCTTCGATTTTTTCGAAGTTTAAATAAATTTGATTTGAACATAACACAAATTTAAGGTATAGGTGTTAAAATTATGTTTAAATTCTAGTTAATTTATTTTTTAATATTTCTACTAAATTCTGCCATATTTAAAGCAGCAATAGCTGCTTCTATTCCCTTGTTTCCGAATTTTCCACCACTTCTTGCTTTTGCCTGTTTAATATTAGAGTCTGTTAATACACAAAAAATTACAGGTACCTCAGATTTTACGTTAAGATCTTTTATTCCATGTGTCACTGCTTGGCAAACATATTCAAAATGCTTGGTTTCACCCTGAATAATACTTCCAATTGCTATGACAGCATTTGGATTCTTTTTTTGTGCTTCTTTTGATCCATAAATGAGCTCAAAACTTCCTGGAACATCCCAAACCTTAATATTTTCATTTTTCACTCCAGCCTTAATAAGTGTCTCCTTAGCGGCACTTAGTAACGAGTTCGTAATTAATTTATTCCATCGAGAAACTACAAGATAGATGGTAAATTTCTCTCCATTTGTTAAGATTTTAGAATTTTTTGACAAAATATTGCTATTTGCGGTTGCCATAATTACTGCAATAGTGATAATAGTTTTGCAATTTGGACATCTACTAAATTAGCTTCGTCTGATTCAGGAAATTCCTTTTTAATTCTGTTAAGGTAAGAAAGTGATTGACTATTTTTTTTCAATCGTAAACCAATCATTGCAGCCTTGAACAAGTACTTTGGTGTGCTGTATAAATTATTATTAATTTTCGCTGCTTCTAAATAATACTGATAGGCATCTTCAGGTTGGTTAATTTGGGCAAAAGCATCTCCAATAGCTCCCTTAGACAATGCGCTTAAAAGAACATCATCTGATGAAAATTCATCTAAAAAAATTATAGCATTTTTGTAATCTTTTAAATTCAAATAGGCCATCCCAGCACTAAACCTAGCAAGCTTAGCAGCTGGTGTGCCTTTATAATTTTTAATTATATCTAAAAATCCATATTTCCCCTCACCACCTAATAAAGACTTTTTAAATAAAGAATCTGATTCATCATTATTAACAGCTAAATCAAAATAATATTGAGCTTGATTCAGCTCGCTGATTGCTTCTTGTGCTTTTGGTTGATAAACCAAATTTTGATAGCCTAGATAGCTTAAAACACAGATTGCAATTGCACCAATAAAAATTAGGATTATATTTTGATATTTTACAACCAACTGTTCTGTTTTATTTGCAGTAAGATCTAGGGTATCAAAGACTTCAGCTGTCTTACTTTCCTTTAGCTCTTCGGTTCTGTTTACCGATCCTAATGATTTTTTCGCACCTCTTTTCTTGTAAGTTGCCATTTTAAAATTATTTAATCATAAAATTAATCTTTTTATTCCAAAACAAAACTGTTGACTTAATTGAACTTATTATTTTTACATTGTTATGCATTTGAAAGAATTAACACTTACAAATTATAAAAATTTTAGTTCTAGGACTTTTGATTTTGATCCAAATATAAATTGTTTTCTTGGTGACAATGGAGTGGGGAAATCTAACATTCTCGACGCTATTTATCATTTGTCATTTTGTAAAAGCTATTTTAATCCTATTTCAGTGCAAAACATCCAAATGGGAAACGATTTTTTTGTGATTAAGGGTTTATACGAAAAAAACTTACGTGAGGAAAAAATTGTCTGTTCATTTAAAAAAGGACAGAAAAAAATTGTAAAAAGAAATGGAAAAGCTTATAAAAAATTATCTAAACATATTGGTTTGATTCCAACAGTTATTATATCTCCAGCGGATAGCGATTTGATTATGGATGGAAGTAATACAAGAAGAAAGTTTATCGATAGTGTTATAGGTCAAACAGATTCAATTTTCTTAAATAGCCTTTTGGAATACAACAAAGCCTTATCTCAACGTAACTCATTACTTAAATATTTTGCATTTAATAGTACCTATGATTCTAATACATTGCAAATTTACAATAATCAATTAGTAGAAAGAAGCCACATAATATTTAAAAAAAGAAAAGCTTTCATGGATAATTTTATCCCTGTTTTTTGTAAAATATATAAAAATATTAGTCAAGGTAATGAAAGTGTTTCATTATCATACCTAAGCCAATTAGAAGGTAAAAATCATTCTAATCTACTCAATGAAAGCCTAGCGAAAGATAAAATTTTTCAGCATACAACAACAGGTACCCATAAAGATGACATAATTTTTTTTTTAAACGATAAACCAATCAAAAAATTTGGAAGTCAAGGGCAGCAAAAAACATTTCTTATTGCATTAAAACTTGCACAATTTGATTTTTTAGAAAATTTAAATGGCTACAGTCCGTTACTTCTCTTTGATGACGCTTTTGATAAATTAGATCAAAAAAGGGTTATTCAAATTCTATCTTTAGTTGACAGAAATTATTTTGGACAAATATTTATTACGGACACTCATGAAGAAAGAATAATTAAAGCCTTAAAAAAGATAAAATCAAGTTATGAGATATTCAGATTGTAAAAAGAAATTAATTTTACAATGTTTAGCAATTATATTTATCAGTTGTTCATCTCCTGAGAAAGTACAAATAGATAGATTAGACGGGTATTGGGAAATAGAGTTTATTTATCAAGATGGAGAAAAATTTATACCAAAAGTATCTAAAATAATTTTTGATCATTATCAAATTCAATATCCAAAAGGATACTTGAATAAGGTCACCCTTGAACTAAATGATTCATTTAATACTTCAAAAGACATGACGTTTTTTGAAATTGAGAAGAAAAATGCAAAATATTATATAAATTATAAATCGCGATGGGATGAATGGAAGTCAAAAATAAATTTTTTAGATAGTCAAAAGCTTATTCTTGAAATTGGAAATAGAACTTTTCACTATAAACGCCCAAAAATTAAATTGTAATAAAATGAAAAATACCAACAGGAGTTTTGACGCCAAGTCATTAAAAAATATTTTAAAAAGTTTTGTTTCACAAAGATCATTACAAAAAGGTATGACAAACGTAAGGGTTTGTAATGCATGGAAAGATGTTATGGGAGAGAATGTTTTTAAGTATACGACTCAAATTAGATTTTCGCGTAAAACATTGTTTATTGGAATAAAATCTGCAGCCCTAGGAATGGAATTAAGCTATAAAACTGACATTATTATAAAGAAAATGAATACCCATTTAAATGGTGACTATGTTAATAAAATTATAATTCGTTAATAGAGATCAACTCCTGCAAAGTGGAAAGAAGATTCTATTAATGCATTTTCATCGCTATCTGAGCCATGTACTGCATTTTCTCCCATAGATTTAGCATAGTGCTTTCTTATGGTTCCCTCCGCAGCCTCATCTGGATTAGTAGCTCCAATTAAGGTCCTAAAATCACTAACAGCATTTTCTTTTTCTAAAACGGCTACTACAATTGGGCTCCTTGAAATAAATTTTACGAGGTCATTGTAAAAAGGCCTGTCCTTATGAACTTTATAAAATTGCTCAGCGTTTTTTTTTGAAAGTTGAGTTAATTTAAGGGCTTTAAATGAAAATCCAGCGGATGTTACTTTTTCAATTATATCTCCGATAAAACCATTTTCTACGGCATCTGGCTTAATCATCATAAAAGTTATATTCCCCATCTTTTTTTTTGTAAAATTAATAAATTGAGCGCTTCAGTTGTTTCTAAAAGAATTTTATTTGCTCGATAAAATAAATTTACTCCTAGATACAACTATTACTAAAGTACTATCTTTGCTTTAAATGGAAAATAATTTTTTATCTGCTTTTGAAAGAATAATTGCGTCCCAAAAAAAAATTGTAATAATACCTCACCGAAATCCAGACGGTGATGCCCTTGGAGGAGCGCTGGCCTTAAAACACTTTTTGGATGCAAAAAAACATGAAGTAAAAATAGTATCTCCTAATGACTATCCTTCCTTTCTAAAATGGCTTCCAGGCGAGTCAGAAATAATTAAATTTTCAAAAACACCAAATATTGCAAGGGAAAAGATTAATAATGCTGAATTAATTTTTGGTTTGGATTTTAATTCTTTGTCAAGGATACAAGATATAAGCGAAATTGTAAAAAAAACTAGAGCTGAAAAAATTATGATCGATCACCACGAATCGCCCGAATTTTTTGCAAATCTTAATTATTCTGATCCAAGTATGAGCTCTACATGCGAAATGGTATATAATGTTATTAATGCATCTGATTCAAAATTACTTAATAAAAAAATTGCTTCTTGTCTCTATACCGGTATCATGACTGATACAGGCTCATTTAGGTTCCCATCAACAACTTCTAAAACTCATAAAATTGTAGCACATTTAATAAAACTAGGAGCAAATGGCAGTGATATTCATCAAAAAGTATTCGATAGCTCCTCAATGAGCAGATTAAAACTACTTGGTCTTTCTCTTTCAAATATGATTAAAATTCCTGATCTACCTGTAGTTTATATTACACTTTCTAAAGAAGAATTAAAGACCTGCAGCTATAAAAAAGGTGATACTGAAGGATTTGTTAACTATGGTCTTAGTTTGAAAGGTGTTAATTTTTCTTGTATGATGATTGAAAATGAAAGTGAGGGGAAAATAAAAATGTCTTTTAGATCACAGGGTAATTTTTCTGTTGAAAATTTTGCTAGAAATTATTTTAATGGAGGTGGGCATCAGAACGCTGCCGGTGGACTGTCAACAGAATCATTGGATCAAACTATAATTCTTTTTAAAAATGCTGTAAAAAATCACATATCTGAACTAATATAGCTAATTTATTTATGAAGCAGAATTTATATTTTATTTTATTAGTAATTTTTTGTTCATGTTCAGAAAATAAAGTTCGCTATCCCTTAAACAAAGGAAAGAAAACTTTTTTAAGTAACTCAGCGACTAGGAATAAAATTCTTATGGCTAGAGAAGAGTTGATGATAAGAAAATCGGCAAATTATGATAGTCTATTTACTTTCTACAATTCACAAAAAGGTTTTTTATACGCATACGTAAAAAAGGTTTCTGAAAATGAACCTCTTCCTCAAAAAGGGACAAGATTGCGTTTTACATATAAAATAGAAGATTTAAACAAAAAAATACTCTACACCAAAAATGAATTAGGAATTGTTGACTATTTAGTTGACAAAGAGAATATATTGCCTGCTTTAAGGGAAGGAGTGAAGATAATGAGACCTAAAGAAATTGTTGTATTTCTTTTTCCTTCATACCTTTGTTTTGGTTACCAAGGTGATGGGAATAAGGTTGGAGTAAGCCAACCCCTCCGTTACACAATTGAAAGATTATAAAAATATTTAAATAAATTATGATTTTGAAAAAAATTTTTTCAACCCTTTTGATAATCAACTTAATTATAGGTTGTGCTGATCAAAATCCTGACTTAGATAAAGGCTTATATGCAAAAATAGAAACGAGTAAAGGTCCTATATTTTTGAAATTAGCAATAAACAAAGCTCCTATTACTGTTGCAAATTTTGTGTCTCTCAGTGAGGGGGATAATCCCAGAGTTAGTGAAGAATTTAAATCAAAAATGTTTTATAACGGATTAAAATTTCATAGGGTAATCAATGATTTTATGATCCAAGGAGGAGATCCATTGGGAAATGGAACAGGAGGACCAGGGTATAAATTTGATGACGAGTTTAGTGAGTTAACTCATGAAGGTCCTGGAATTCTGTCTATGGCGAATAGTGGTCCTGGAACAAATGGAAGCCAGTTTTTTATTACACATAAAGCAACTCCATGGTTGGACGGCAGGCACACTGTTTTTGGAGAAGTTGTAGAAGGACAAAAGATTATTGATAGTATTGAACAAAATGACCTAATTAAAAGCATAAAAATAATTAGAAACGGACATGAAGCGAAAAATTTTGATGCACCAAAAATTTTCGAAAATTATTTTGTGAAAAAAGAATTACTAGCAAAAGAAAATGAAGAAAAAAAATCCAATGCCACAAATAAAAATTATTTAAAATTTAATTCACTTGAAAAAAGAACTAAACAAACAAAATCAGGTTTAAAATATATTATTACCTTCAAAGGCAATGGAAGAGCTGTAAAAGTTACAAATAAGGCAAGAATAAACTACTCAGTATATTTCAAAGATGGGACTTTACTAGAAACAAGTGTTGAAGAAGTAGCAAATTTCAATGGGGTCTTTAGCTGGCAAAGAAAAAATTCTGGAAGATACCAACCTATATTGGCAAGTGTGGGTCAAAATGATCGAATGATTGAAGGCTTTAAAGAGGGGGTGCGATTACTTAAAGAAGGTGATAAAGCAACTCTATTTTTACCTTACAATATAGCTTACGGTGAAAATGGTGTTCAAGGCATTCCACCAATGTCTGATTTAATTTTTGAAGTTGAGATTAACTCTTTAGAAGATTAATTTTTTAGAATTGGGTTTTAAGAATTTGAAGTCAATAAAAATTCACTTAATTCTTTTTTGTTTAATACCTATTCAACTTGTTGCATTAAACTTTTTTAAAGATAACCCGATGGGGATAGAAAAATATTACAGTGCTTATTTATATCCTCTTATTTACAAAACACATGACTTCTTTTTCGAAAGATTTTCTTATCCAATAGGAGATTTAATATACGGTTTTGGTATAATACTTATTCCAATATTATTTTTAAAATTATTAAGAAAAAAATTGTCAATAGGTGTAATTTTTATGAATATTACCTCAATTTTTTCATTAGTCTTTTTAATTTTTAATCTTAACTGGGGATTAAATTATTATCGTTTACCTCTTAGTAAAAAAATGAATTTAGACATAGAATTTCAAAAAACTGAATTGATAAAAACTCTTCATTATCTTGTCAATTCAACAAATTTATTACACCTAAAGCTAACAAAGGATAGAAATAAAATTGTTAAAGTTTCACATGAATCAGATCAAATTATAAAGATGATTTGTAATGAATTTCATTTCTCTCAAAAATTTGAGCAAAAACCATTTTTAAAAAAATCTCTATGGAGCAACTTATTAAATTATATGGGTTTTGCAGGCTATCTGAACCCTTTTACTCTAGAATCAAATATTAATCTTAACATTCCAAAGCTGAATTTTATCGTTACAGCTGCCCACGAGATGGCACACCAAGTAGGATTTGCATCAGAAAATGAAGCAAACTTTATTGCTTTTATTACTTGTTTTAAAAATTCGGACCCTTACATTCAATATGCTGGATTAACATTTGCGATAAATTATTGTTATTCAAACCTATTAAAAATTGACCCCGTAAAAGCAAAAAAATATATGAAATTGTTAAACCCTGGGGTAGTTGAAAACTACAAGGAAATATCAAGGTTTTGGAATCAATATCAGAATCCATTTGAACCAATAATAAAAAAAAGTTACGATACATATTTAAAAGCTAATGGCCAATCAATGGGAATTGAGAGCTATGAAGGAATGGTAGGATTGGTTGTTGGTTATCTTAAAAATAGTGATCTAATTAAACATAAAATTGATTAATTTAATGTTTATAATTTTAAAATATTTTAGTGGAAATTATAAGAAGTACTAAAAATTTAGAGCTAAAAAAAATGCTTATCCTTTACAAAAAATCAAGGGAAAGAAAAAAACAAGGGTTATTTATTATTGAAGGTGAGAGAGAAATTATAAACGCGCTAAAAGCTAAATATATAATTGAAAGAATTTTTTTAGAAGAAGGTGTTAGCTTTATTAATAATAATATAAATGATGCACTTAAAAATTCACGAACCTCAGTTATAGAAAAAAAAACTTTTAAAAAAATAAGTATTAGATCCGGTGGTGAGAAAATAATAGCTGTAACAAGATCTAAATCACACGAATTAAAAGCTCTTAAGCTATCAAAAAAGTCTCTAATCGTTGTCCTAGAAGAACCAGAAAAACCTGGTAATATTGGGGCATTATATCGAACTGCAGCTGCAGCTAAAATTGATGCTATCATAATTTCTAATCCAAAAACTGATTTCTACAATCCAAATAGCATACGTTCCAGCCTTGGAGATATATTTAAAATACCAACTGCAGTAGCATCTAATGAAAATGTTCTATCATTCTTGAAGAAAAGAGAATTTAACATCTTAACAACATTTATTAAATTAAATGCAGTGAGATATGATGAATGTGATTACCAATTGCCATGCGCATTAGTAATTGGGTCAGAAAGTGAAGGTTTAAGCAATTTTTGGTCAAAAGAAGCATTTGAAAACTTAGTTATCCCAATGACAAAAACATCCAATTCTTTAAATTTATCCGTTTCAGCAGGCATATTAATATATGAGGCTATCCGAAAAAACAAGAAACTTGATAAGAATACAATTCTTTAGTATCTTTCAATTAGTATGTTAATTGATTCAAAAATAGAAAACAAAGAAATTGCTAAGCAATATAAAGAGCTTTTACGAATAAGCTACCAAACTCTAGGTGATTCAGATAAAAAAATGATCAGGCTAGCATTTGACATGGCAGTAGAAGCTCACAGCGAACAAAGGCGAAAATCTGGTGAAGCTTATATTTTTCATCCTATTAGTGTTGCAAAAATAGTTGCACAACAAATTGGATTAGATGCAACCTCTATTTGTGCAGCTTTATTGCATGATGTAGCAGAGGACACCAAGTTTACTCTCAGAGATATTGAGCAATTACTAGGCGAAAATGTAGCTAAAATAGTTCACGGATTAACAAAAATTTCTAATCTCAAAAAAGATAAGAATATTTCTTTGCAAGCAGAAAATTTTAGAAAAATGTTACTCACTCTCAATGATGATGTTAGAGTTATAATTATAAAGATTGCTGATCGCCTTCACAATATGCAAACAATGGATGCTATGCCTGAATATAAACAAGTAAAAATAGCTTCTGAAACACTTTACATATATGCACCACTAGCACATCGTATAGGCCTTTACAATGTTAAGAGCGAGTTAGAAGATCTCAGCTTAAAGTATACTGAGTCAGAGAGATATAACTCAATTAAAGAAAAAGTAGAAGAAACAAAAGGATCCCAAAATGAATATATAAAATCTTTCTCGCGGTTCTTAAGTAAAGAGTTAAGAAAAGAAAATCTCAATTTTTCAATTAAAGGGAGAAGTAAATCAATTTATTCAATTCATAGAAAGATGCTTACCCAAAATGTTTCTTTTGAAAAAGTTTTTGACAAGTTTGCAATAAGGGTTATTTACAAATCAAATAGAAATAACGAAAAATTTTTAGCTTGGAAAATATATTCTATTGTTACAGACAATTTTACTCCTAACCCGACTAGATTGAGAGATTGGATATCTGCTCCCAAATCAACAGGTTATGAAGCACTTCATATCACAGTAATGGGTCCTTCAAATAAATGGGTGGAAATTCAAATAAGGTCTGACAGAATGAATGAAATTGCAGAAAAGGGGTATGCAGCACACTACAAATACAAGCAGGGAAATCCAAAAGATATTGGTATTGAAAACTGGTTAAATAGACTTCAAGAGGTTTTAGAAAATAATACTGGCAATGCCGTTGACTTCGTTGAAGATTTTAAGCTTAATCTTTATGCTGAGGAGATTTTTGTATTTACCCCAAATGGTGAATTAAAATCTTTACCTCAGGGTTCTACCGCATTAGATTTTGCTTTTTTTATTCATTCAGAGATCGGAGAAAAAACACGAGGAGTGAGAGTTAACAACAGGCTTGTCCCTTTAAGTAAAGTGCTGAAAAGTGGGGATCAAATCGAAGTCATTACATCTGAAAATATTAAACCTACAATTAATTGGTTAGACTTTGTCGTAACATCACGCGCAAGGTCGATTATTAAGTCGTCTATCAATGAGCAGAAGAAAATTAGAGCAACTGAAGGAAAAGAAATTTTAAGAAGAAAGCTTAAATCCTTAAAATTAAATCATAATAACAAAACGATAAGTAAAATGCTGGAATATTTTGAGTTTGAAAATGTTCAAGATCTATATTATCGAGTCGCTATTGGCACAGTTGATAATAAAAAACTTAAAGGGTTTGCAAAATCATACCAAAATACATTATTAAATTTCTTCAAAAGAAAAGTCAAAAAAAAAGAACATTTAATAGAAAAAGATAATGATGAATTTACTGAAAGATTTGATCAAATTGTTTTTGGGAAAGATAAAGAACAACTCGCTCATAGCATTGCCAATTGTTGTAGTCCAATTCCTGGCGACCCTGTTTTTGGATTTATAACCTCAAATGAGGGGATAAAAGTTCACCATAAAGAGTGCCCAAATGCACTTAGCTTACAATCTAATTTTGCTTATAGAGTGATATCCTCAAAATGGATTGACTCAAGTTCGCAAGAATATAACGCAGTATTAAGGTTATCTGGAATTGACAGAAAAGGTTTGGTTAATGAGGTTACAAAATTGATTTCTAATAATATGAGTGTTGACATTAACAAAATCAATTTCGATAGTGAGGATTCTTTTTTTACAGGAGTAATTCATGTAAGTGTTCTCAATAAAAATGTACTAATAAAATTAATTCAAAATTTGTCCAGGGTTAATGGTATTGATAAAATTATCAGAGAATAAAAACGTAATAACTATCTTTGGAATATGATAGAATTAAAAAAATCAAATCAAGATATTGTTAAAGAGGTTTTTGTCAATTTTTTAAACCTTAATGGACATCGAAAAACCCCTGAAAGATTTGCCATTCTGTTCGAAATATACGATAGTAAGGAACACTTTGATATTGAATCACTTTATATCAAAATGAAAAATAAGAACTATCGTGTGAGTAGAGCAACTCTTTACAACACAATTGAACTTCTTCTTGATTGTGGTTTAGTTAGAAAACATCAGTTTGGTAAAAACCAAGCTCAATATGAAAAGTGTTATTTCGATCACCAGCACGATCATTTTATAAACACAGACACTGGTGAAGTAAAGGAATTTTGTGACCCTAGAATACAACAAATAAAAAAAACTATTGAAGAAATTTTTGAAGTCGAAATTGTAAATCATTCATTATATTTTTACGGTACCAAAAAAAAAATTAAATAATTTCGATGGCAATTGACTTAATTCTAGGACTTCAGTGGGGAGACGAGGGAAAAGGAAAGATTGTTGACGTATTAACTGACAATTACGATATAATTGCAAGGTTTCAAGGGGGTCCAAATGCAGGACATACATTAGAGTTCGAAGGAAAAAAACATGTGCTTCACACAATTCCTTCAGGAATTTTTCATCAAGGTTCTTTGAATCTTATAGGTAATGGGGTGGTAATTGACCCAATAAGTCTTCAAAGAGAGATTGATGATCTAAGTCCTTACAAAATAGACTTTAGTAAAAAGCTCTTAATTTCAAAGAAAGCACATCTAATTCTTCCCACACATAAAATTCTTGATGCGGCTTCAGAACAGGCAAAAGGAAAATCAAAAATTGGCTCCACTCTTAAAGGGATTGGTCCTACCTATATGGACAAAACAGGTAGAAATGGTATTCGTGTAGGCGATATTTTGGATAAGAATTGGAAGATAAAATATTTAAAGCTTACTAAAAAACATCTAAATATTTTAAAAAGTTACAATCCTAATAAAGAATATGATTTAGCTCAAGATGAAAATATTTTTTTTAAAAGCATAGAATCACTAAAAAAAATGCAATTAATCGATAGCGAACAATTTCTAATAAATTCAAAAAAAAATGGAATGAAAATTTTGTGTGAGGGTGCTCAAGGTTCACTTCTTGATATTGATTTTGGTACTTATCCATTTGTAACATCATCAACTACAACAGCTGCTGGAGCTTGTATTGGACTTGGTGTAGCTCCAAATCAAATTGGAGATATTTTTGGAATATTTAAAGCTTATTCAACGAGAGTTGGAAGTGGTCCATTTCCTACTGAACTTTTTAATTCAGAAGGGGCAAAAATGGCTAAAGTTGGAAATGAGTTTGGTTCAACTACTGGTAGAGCAAGACGATGTGGTTGGATTGACCTTGTATCTTTAAAATACTCTGTTAAGATTAATGGCGTAAACAAATTAATGATGATGAAAGGAGATGTACTTAGTGGTTTTAAAAGGATTAAAATATGTACTGCGTATCAGATGAATGGTGTTGAGATTGATTACCTCCCGTATAATATAAGTACTGATAATCTCAAACCTATTTTTAAAGAAATTCCAGGATGGGATGAAGATCTAACAACTATCACAAAGTTTTCGAATCTTCCAAAAAATTTTGTTAAATATATTTCTTTTTTAGAAAATGCTTTGGAAGTTCCAATCGAAATAGTTTCTGTTGGGCCCGACAGAAAACAAACAATTTTTAAATAATTTTTAAGTCAATGAAGTTTTCGCCTAATGTTCTAATATTTGCATTAGCTTTAATGGTCAATTATTGTTTATTAGGACAAGAAAACAAGATTATTGAGATTCGTGAAGCAGGAGGATCAAAAAAAAATCAACAAATTTACCCTGGAGCTAACATTCTTTTTAAAGATTCGAAAAAAAGGGTCTTATTGTTTCATGAAGGAGCATTAATAGAATCAGACTTAGCTTATTTCTATTCTAAAGACAATTATTTTAAAGCTATTGGAAATGTAATTTTCACTCAAGGGGATACTTTGAAAATGACCTGTAGAAAGATAGAATATGATGGGAAAACAAAAATTGCAAAAGCTAATGGAAATGTTTTTTTTAACCGCCCTGACATGTCGCTTTCAACAGAGGAATTAAAACTGGATAGAATCACTAATCAAGCTTTTTATAAAAAGAAGGGTATTATTGTTGATAGTTCAAGCACATTAACTAGCAATAAAGGCAGGTATTTTATAGAAGAAAAAAAGTACCGTTTTGTTTCTGATGTAAAAATATCTAATCCTCAATACATTGTTAACTCAAATCGATTAGATTATTATACTGAACATAATAAAGCATACCTTTATGGCGAATCAAAAATTGAAGGTGAAAATTATATAATTAAATGTAAGAATGGTTTTTATGATTTAGGAAATGAAAAGGGATTTTTTAAAAAAAATGCAATACTCTATTATGATAATAAAATCATAAAAGGAGATAGCCTTTATTTTGAAAGTCAAAAAGAATATGCTGCAGCAACCAAAAATGTAAGTATTTTTGATTCTATAAATAATTCCATTATAAAAGGGCATTATGCTGAATTTTTTAAAGCTAAAGATTCAGCGGTTGTCACAAAAAATGCATTGTCAATTAATCTTATTGAAAGAGATACCTTATATATAAGTGCTGACACGCTTCTAGCAACTGGCCCAGATGATAGAAGAATAATTAGAGCGTACTATGATGTAAGAATTTTGAAAAATGATATGAGAGGTCGCTCCGATTCTCTTCATCTAGACAAATCAGCAGGATTAACCAAACTGCTTAGCAAACCACTTACAAGAAAACAAGAACAAATTTTTACAGAAGTTGACAGAAATAAATCAAATCCGGTGATTTGGTTCAATAAAAGTCAAATGTCAGGAAATAAAATTCTTTTAATGTCGAACAAAAAAACAAATAAATTAGATTCTTTAAAAATTTCTGGAAACGTTTTAATCATTGAAAAAGATACATTAAGTGAGGAGAGTTTTAACCAAATTAAAGGAGGTTTATTAGACGGATCATTTAGAGATGGAAAACTTGATAATATTATTATCAAAAAAAATACTGAGATGATATATTACTTATACAATGATGAAAACTATGAACTGATTGGGATTGATAAAACAACCTGTAGCGCATTAAAAATGAATTTTTTAGATGGAGAAATAAATGATATAACTTTTTTGGTTAAACCAACTGGCAATGTCTATCCTGAAGAAGAAATCCCATTAAATGATCGTACTTTAAAAGGTTTTATATGGAGAGATAATGAGCGGCCAAATAGTATTAGTGATCTATTTGATAGTTATGTAAAAGAGAAAAATTAATTTAGCTTTTTAACCTTTGGTAAACCTGAAATCAATATAAATGAATCATGCATTCACTAAAAGAAGATTTTTTAAAATTTCAAGCAAAAACCAATCCATATCCACTTTCGTTAGAAATAAAAAAAGCAAAGGGATCTTATATAACAACAACTGACGGAAAAAGATATTTGGATTTTATAGCTGGAGTTTCGGCTTGTAGTTTGGGACATCTACATCCAAAAGTAACTTCAGCAATAAAGGGTCAAATAAAAAAATATATGCATGTTATGGTTTATGGCGAATTTGTTCAAGCTCCTGCAGTTAAATTATGTAAAGAGTTATTAGAACTTCTTCCAAAAAATCAAGAGACAGTTTATCTCACAAATTCTGGAACTGAGGCAATAGAGGGTGCAATAAAATTAGCTAAAAAAGCTACCGGAAGAGAGGAATTAATTAGTGCTTTTAATAGTTATCACGGTAGTACTCACGGGTCTTTGAGTTTATTAGGCTCAGATGATCAAAAGCTGGGTTACGGTCCCATGCTGCCTAAAGTTAAATTTATCAGATTTAATTATGAAAATGATTTAAAAAAAATTACAAAAAAAACCGCTTGTGTATTACTTGAGACTATTCAAGGAGGTGCTGGATTTATTGTTCCAGATCAAAACTACTTAAAAAAGGTAAAATTGAAATGTGACTCAATGGGTGCATTATTAATTTTAGACGAGATACAGCCAGGGTTTGGAAGAACTGGTCGTTTCTTTGGCTTTGAACATTTTGATGTTGAACCTGATATAATTGTGATGGGTAAAGGTATGGGTGGAGGATTACCCGTAGGAGCTTTCTCATCTTCACATAATTTAATGAAGTTTTTCCAAGAAAAACCTAAACTTGGACACATCACAACTTTTGGGGGCAATCCAGTAATAGCAGCTGCCTCTCTAGCAACATTAAGGGTCTTGAGAGATTCGAAATTAATTAGACAAATTGAAAGAAAAGAGGCTCTTTTTAGAAAAGAATTAAAACATCACAAAATTACTGAAATAAGAGGAAAAGGGCTAATGTTAGCGGCTATTCTAAAAAATGACGAAATGGTTAATAAAGTAATAGACGAGTGTATTAAAAATAAAGTCCTTCTATTTCGTCTACTATGGGAAAAAAAAGCTTTGAGGATTTCACCTCCATTGACCATTAGTGAAAATGAGATAAAAAAAGGGTGTACCATTATTCGTGAAGTTTTAAATAATCTATAATTCTTTTTGTGTTAATTAATTTGTTAAAAACAATATTAATCTTTGACTTTATTCCATTTAGGAGTCCTTAAATTTAGATTGTTGTTTCAATCTATGCTCAATTTCGATCCAGGGGAAACCAAATCATCAATAGAAAAGTTCAAGCGTATGCTAAAAACCAACATGAACTTTTATTTTGATGCGCAAGAATTTGAAGATATCATTGTGCATTACTTAAGTTATGGTGATAACCAACTAGCAAAAAAGGCCCTTCAAATGGGTTTACAACAGCATCCTAGCTGCCATGGGTTACTTCTTCTACAAAGCGAGATATATATTTTAGATGAAAAATATGATAATGCAGTTAAGCTCTTAGAGTATATTGAAGAAATTAATCCTTTAGATGAGGAAATTGCTTTGCAAAGAGCAAGTATTTCCTCTAAAAAAGGAGACCATAAGAATTCTATAAAACACTTGCATCATGCTTTAAGGATTTCCGATGATCCAAGCGAAATATGGAATCTATTGGGAATGGAATATTTGCTCGTAGAAAATTATAACAAAGCTTCCCATTTTTTTAAAAGCTGTTTAAGTGACAATCCCGAGGACTATCCATCGCTTTACAATCTATTACATTGCTATGAGAAACTAAATATGGATGAAGCTGCAATTGAATCACTTAATAAAGTTTTAGAATTTAATCCTTATTGTGAAGTAGCATGGCATCAATTAGGTAAAGTTTTTTTAAAGTCTGGTGAACCTGAGGATGCCTTGTCTGCCTATGAGTTTGCCATAATTAGTGATGATACATTTACTGGTGCATATATTGAAAAAGGAAAATTACTTGAATTACTTGGAAGATTAAATGAGGCAATACTAAATTATGAATTAGCCTTAAAAACAACTGAAACAAGTGCATTTATTCAAAATTCTATTGGGAGGTGTTATGAAAAGCTTGGGAATTTTGATATCGCGGAAGAATTTTATTTTAAATCAGTCGAGTTAGAACCAACAAATGAAAATTGTTGGGAATCATTGATTATCTTTCTAACCTCACAAAAAAAGTTTAAAAAGGCAAAGCTTTATCTTGAAAAATCTTTAATGATAAACGGGGATTCTATTGAATTATGGAAAAGCAATGCTGAATTATGCATTGAGCTCAAAAAAGAAAATGAAATATTTAAATCTTGCCAAAAACTTTTTGCGCTTGGATATTATGAATCTGACATAATAATTAAAATTATTGATTTTTTTCTTAAGAAAAAAGACTGGAAAAAAGCAGAAACTTTAGCAGAAAATGCCTTTTCATTTTGTCCGAATAACAGAGATTTAGAAATAAGAATTGCTGGCTGTTATTTCTATTTAAATAAAATTGATGAAGGAACGTATTTACTAAATTTGAATCAGATGGAAAAAAAACATAAAAATAAATTTTTCTTTCTCTTTCCTGAGCTTGAAAATGTTATTGCTAAAACATAGCTACTTAAAAGTTTTTAATATCAAATTAATACTTCGGTTCCTAAAAAAACAAGGATGCAATATTTAGCCATATTCATTAAGGGAATACTTATGGGTGCGGCAGACATGATTCCTGGAATTTCAGGTGGCACTGTAGCATTAATAACTGGTATATACGAGAAGCTACTGAAAAGTATAAATTCCATTTCATGGAAAACTATTATTGAAATAAAAACAAATGGAATAAAATTTGTTTGGAATAAAATTAATGGAAAATTCCTTTTGATACTAATATCAGGTATTATTACAAGTATACTTTTATTTTCATGGATTTTAGAATGGCTAATTAAGAATGAATCTATTGGACTCTGGTCTTTTTTCTTTGGAATTTTATTGTCAAGTTTTATTTTCCTTATTAGAATTGAAATTTTAAAAAAAACCATTTCATTTTTTTCTCTTTTTGTTGGAATTTTCATCTCATTTCTAATAATAAAGATTACTCCAAGCACAATTCAAGATGTTTCTCTCTGGTATATATTTATGGCCGGTTTTTTTGGAATTACAGCCATGATTCTTCCAGGAATTTCAGGAGCTTATATTCTTCTTTTAATGGGTGTTTATCAAATAATTTTATCTAATATAAGACAAGCTCAACAGCTTATTTTGAACTTTAATAAAGAGATATTTATCGATGTTACTGAAGTTCTAGGAATATTTTTTTTGGGTATTATCTTGGGAATAAAATTCTTTACAAAGTTCTTAACTTTTATTTTAGATAATTATCGAAAATATTCAATGTCTTTTTTAATCGGTATGATGATGGGTTCTCTAAATAAAATATGGCCGTGGCAAAATGTTGCAAATAAAAGTAATTCCATTAAAGATCTACAAATGGTTCCTGTATTACCTCAAAACTATAATGGAGATAACCCAGAGATAACTAAAGCTATTGCATTTTTATTTTTGGGCTTTATGACAATTTCCATTTTAGAAAAAGTTAAATCATTTTTTAAAAAATGACGACATTACCAAGTAAAAAATCAATTATGAAAGCTCTAATCCTTGTTTTTAAAGGGATTGCAATGGGTACTGCAAATAAAATACCAGGTGTTTCTGGTGGAGTCATAGCATTAGTATTTGGATTTTATGAAAAACTTTTGAATTCATTTCAAAAACTAAATTTAAATGCTTTAAACCAGCTACTAAACTTCCAATTTAGAAGCTTTTGGACATATATAAATGGCAGCTTTTTATTTTTAATTTTTAGTGGCGTGATTATTAGTTATTTCAGTGTTTCTGTATTATTAGATTATTTATTTAAACTTAATGAAACTCTTGTTATAGCTTGTTTTTTTGGTATGATTCTGGCCTCTTTATTTTTGATAATTAAGAAAATAGATAAATGGGAGAAAAGTGTATTTTTTTTCCTGGCTGTGGGGTTTATACTAGGTTTGTCATTATGTTTTGTACGTCCCATGGGGGAAAACGATAATCTATTTTTCATATTTTTTTGCGGTGTTATAAGTGTGTCTGGTATGACCATACCTGGTCTTTCAGGTTCTTTCTTACTTCTAATATTGGGTAATTATAATTTATTACTAGTTGATGCTGTAAATAAATTATATTACGTAGTATCAGAAATTATTTTTTTAAATTTTGTCCCATTTTCGGAGCCTTATACTAGGAGGTTTTTAATAATTATAAGTTTTTTTACTTTAGGCTCTTTATTTGGATTAGTCATATTCTCAAACATTTTGAAGTTAGTGTTAGATAAATTTCCAAACCAAACGATCTCAGTAATAATTGGATTTATTTCAGGCACACTGATATTAATATATCCTTGGAAAGTGAAAGAGTACTTGTATGACGAATATGGAAATCTCGTCACAAACTCAGTTGGTAAAGAAATTTTTTTAAATTTTAAATATTACCTGCCAAATATTTTCGAATTAAAAACCTATTTTGAATTTACCGGTATAATTTTTGGAATTATTATTATTCTTGTTTTAAATCATTATGAGAAAAGAAAAACAACTTAAGCTTTTTGGTTTAATTGGTAGAAATATTGATTACTCTTTTTCAAAAAAATATTTTTCAAAAAAATTTAAAAAAAATAATTTAAATGACTGCATCTATTCAAATTATGATCTAAAAGAAGTAGGGGACTTTAAAAAGTTAATTAATACTTATTCAAATTTAAAAGGCCTAAATGTTACAATTCCATACAAAAAAATTATAATTCCATTCTTAGATGAGCTGTCAGAGGAAGCTAAAGCTATTAAGGCTGTTAATACAATTGTTTTTGAATCTTCAGGAAAAATTATTGGTCACAACACAGATCATTTAGGATTTAAAAAAGCTCTTGAGGAGCAGTTCAAATTGACCCCAGAAAATGCGTTGATTCTTGGTTCAGGGGGTGCCTCTGAGGCAATAAAATATGTGTTTAATAAAATTGGATGCAATTTTAAGGTCGTTTCCCGTTTTCCTAGCGGTGATCAGTTAAATTACGATCAATTATCAAAAAAGATTATAAGAAAAACTGATATAATTGTTAATGCCTCACCTATTGGAACATATCCAAACATCTTGGAAGCACCAAATATTCCCTATAAATACCTAGATACAAAAAATTCACTTTTTGATTTAATATATAATCCAAAAGAAACTGAGTTTTTAAAAAAAGGTAAATTCTATGGAAGTAAAACTTCTAATGGTTTCAAAATGCTCAAATACCAAGCAGAGGAATCTTGGAAGCTTTGGACATTTAGCTAAATTTAGCTAATTCTACTTACAAAAATCAAAAAAATGTATATTAGTGTACTAATACAAATGATACTTATGGAAGATAATATTCTACAACCTGGTGCGGAGGAAAAAACAAAGCCGCAAATTAAAAGTCAAAAAAATCTTGAGCAGAAAAAAGAAAAAAAGAAAACCAAGACTAGTACAAAAAAAATCAATGAACTAAATACTAATTTGAAAGATGATCCAAAAAAAATAAATTCTCTATCAAAAGATGAAATTAAACAGGATAAAAATCTGAAAAAAACAAGGGGTAATACTAACTCTAGTGATAATTTAGAAAAAGAGAAACAAGATTATAGTGCGCTAGATACAGAAAAACTCATTGTTACTTTCGAAGAATTGATTAAAGAAGATTTATGGTTAAAAAATCAACAAGATCTTAAACAAATTAATCAACTTTTTGAGCAAAAGTTTCAAAATGAAGCAAACAAACAAAAAAAAGTTTTTGTTAAACAAGGTGGAAATGAAATAGATTTTTTCTTCAAACCAGAATACAAAAAAAAATTTGACCAAATTACTTTTGAATACAGAAAAAAGAAGAGGGATTATTACAAAAAACAAGAAGCAACCCAAAAAATTAACTTTGAAAAGAAAAATAATATCATTAATGAAATAAAGAAACTTATTGATGAAAATCAAATAGATTCGAACACATACAAGAGGTTTAGAGAACTTCAAGAAAGTTGGTATAATACAGGTTACGTCCCTAGGAATGAAACTCAAAATTTATGGGAAACTTTCAGGCATCATGTAGAGAGGTTTTATGCTTTTTTACACCTTGATCGAGAATTTAGGGACCTTGACTACAAACATAATTTTGAAGAAAAATTGAAAATTATAGAGAAAGCTGAAGAACTTGAAAAATTAGCAGATGTAATGAAAGCATCTCGAGACCTCAATATATTGCATCAAAAATGGAAAAATGATATAGGGCCAGTTGCTAAAGAACATAGAGAAAATTTATGGCTTAGATTTCAAAAAGCTTCGAAAGGGATTCAAACCAAAAGACAAGAATATCAGAAAGATAAAATAGGTATTATGCAAGAAAATCTCATTAAAAAAAATGAGTTGCTAAAAAAAATGAAAAGTATCCTTGAAAAAATTCCAGAGAATCATAATTCTTGGCAAAATGCTCTAAAAAATTTTAATTTACTAAGAGATGAGTTTAAGAGTATTGGTTATGTTCCCTCAAAGAATAGTAAGACATTATGGAAAAGTTTCAGGGAATATGGAACTGAATTTATGCGTAAAAAGAATATGTTTTACAAAGAACAAAAGAACACTTTTAACATAAACATAAATGAAAAAAAAGAAATTATAAACTTGTCGAAAAATATCTTGGAAAGTGAAAATTGGGATAGTTGTGTAGAAGAAATGAAGGGGTTCCAAAAAAAATGGAAAATGGTCGGTTTTATTCCTAGAAAAATTGAAAATAAATTGTGGAATGATTTTTCTGGAATTCATAAAGATTATTTTGATCGACTAAAATTGGGATATAAACGCATTACAAATGAACAAGAAAAATTATTAGTAGAAAAAAAGGCATATTTGGATAAAATCAAAAGCAATCAATTTGACAAAAGTATTGAGTCAATTGAAAGTCAATTGGAAGAGCACTTTCAAAATTGGAAAAATTTTGGGGCTTTAGACACAAAAAATGAGTTAAAAATTAATCAAATATTTTTTAAAAATTTAACTACTGAGATAAAAAATGCAGATTTAGAAAAAGATGAATTAAAACAAGTTATTAAAACAATTAATACTCAAATGTTCGAATATGATTCAAGACTATTGGACATTGAATATGATAATATTAAAAGTCAATTATCAGATCTTAAATCAGAACTAACTCAATTGGAAAATAATTTGGAGTTTTTCAGTAATTCAAGTACAGAAAATCCATTATTCAAAAATGTTGAAAAACAAATTAAAAGTTGTGAAAAGAAAATTGAAAAGTTTCAAGATGAATATATTTATTTAAAGAAAATTAAGTCTGCAAAAATTAAGAAAGCTGAAATAATTGAAAAAAGGGAAGATGAAAAAAAGACATTAAAAAATCAGGAAGACTCATCATCAGGTGAATGATAATTTTTTGCATCTAACCACAAGTTGTTTAATTCAGAATGACTTAATTCATTAATTAATTTTCCATTTTTTCTTGCATTATTTTCTATAAATAACAATCGTTTCATAAATTTTTGATTTGCTTTTTCTAAAGCACTATCAGGTTCAATATTTAAAAAACGCGCGTAATTAACCATTGAAAAAAATAAATCTCCAAATTCTTCTTGAATTTTACTTTGATTTCCTTTTTGAATTTCAACCTTTAGTTCATCTAACTCTTCCTGAACTTTTAACCAAACTTCCTCAGGAGTATTCCAATCGAAGCCTACACCTGCAGCTTTTTCTTGGATTCGTTGTGCTTTAATTAAAGAAGGGAGTGAATTTGGAACTCCACTTAATAAATTATTTTTACCTTCTTTAAGTTTTAGTACTTCCCAGTTTTTCTTTACATCAAATTCGTTAGCTACTTTAATCTTACCAAATATATGTGGGTGACGGTAAATTAATTTCTCACATATTTTCTCGATTACATCTTTGATATCAAAAGCATTTTCCTCACTTGCAATTTTAGAGTAGAAAACTACATGTAATAGTATATCGCCCAATTCATGTTTAATATCATTCCTATCTCCTTTTAAAATTGATTCTGATAGTTCATATGTTTCCTCAATTGTTAGATGTCTCAAACTTTCGATCGTTTGTTTTTTATCCCATGGACATTCATTTCTAAGTAAATCCATGATATCTAGAAGTCTTGCAAAAGCATCTAATTTTTTCGATTTAGAATTCATTATTGAAATATAATTTTAATAACTAAAAATTATTGCAATTTTCTGTTGTTGAATTTCATCTCGTAGTCAACTTTAATTGATCCTAAAGATATATTATTTAGCTTACCTTTAATAAGCCTTTTTTTTAATGATGATATATGATCTATAAACAGAATTCCTTCAATATGATCATACTCATGTTGAACAACCCTTGCAGCAAGTCCACTAAGCTCTAGTTTATTAGATTGAAAAGTTTCATCAAAATATTCGATTACAATTTTATTTCTTCTTGAGACATCTTCTCTTATTTCAGGTATGCTTAAGCAGCCTTCATTAAATTCCCAAAGATTTCCATTCTCCTCAATAATTTTTGGATTTATAAATACTTTTTTAAAATTTTTTATAGAATTTAACTCAAAATCATTCATGTTTTCATCATCTAAAAATGGGGTTGCGTCGATGACAAAAAGACGTACTGACAGCCCTATTTGAGGAGCAGCTAGACCAACACCTTTAGCAGCATACATAGTGTCCCACATATTACTAATAAGTTCATTTAAATTAGGGTACTGAGGTGAAATATCAGTTGCTACTTTTTTTAAAACAGGAGAGCCATAGCCTAGTATAGGTAAAATCATAATTTATTTTTTTTAAACTCAAGGTAAGATTGCAATATTAAAGTTGCACTAATTTTATCAATAATTCCCTTGTCATGCCTCACCTTTTTCTTCATTCCTGATTCATTAATTAAATTTTTTGCAATTTTAGAGGTATATCTTTCATCATAACGATCAACTTGAATTTCAGGAAAATTAATTTTTATTTTCTTGATAAAATCCTTGATTTTTACCTCGACATTTGAGGGGTTTCCGTTCTTTTGAATTGGTTTTCCAATAATTAACATTTCAACTTCAACTGTTTCGAAAAAGGCCCCAAGGAATTTAATCACATCTTTCGTCAAGATACTTTTCAAACCAGTAGCTATTATTTTGTCAGGATCAGTATATGCTAAACCAGTTCTTTTTTCCCCATAATCAATACCAATTAAACAGCCCATATTTTTAGCAAATATACTTTTTTCATATTGATCATATTGATTCTGTTAGTTTCTAATTCTTTAACTTTGAAAAAAATTTTATATGCAAGAAATTATTGAAGCAGCATGGGAAACCAGATCATTATTGAAGGAAACGAAAACTCAAGAAACTATCAGAGAAGTTATTGATCTGCTTGACAAAGGAGAATTAAGAGTAGCCGAACCTTTAAATCAAGATTGGAAGGTCAATGAATGGATAAAAAAGGCTGTCATTTTATATTTTCCAATTCAAAAAATGAAAACTATAGAAATAGGGCCACTGGAGTTTCATGACAAAATACCTTTGAAAAAGGATTATGCATCCAAGCAAATTCGAGTTGTACCACATGCTATAGCTCGCAAAGGAGCCTACGTCTCATCAGGTGTAATACTTATGCCTAGTTATGTAAATATTGGTGCATATGTTGACCAGGGATCAATGGTTGATACATGGGCTACAGTAGGTAGCTGTGCACAGATTGGTAAAAATGTTCATTTAAGTGGTGGCGTTGGAATTGGTGGTGTTTTAGAACCAATTCAAGCAGCTCCAGTGATAATAGAGGATGATGTATTTATTGGCTCTCGCTGCATTGTTGTAGAAGGTGTACGTGTTCAAAAAGAAGCTGTTTTGGGAGCTAACGTTGTTTTAACAGCCTCAACAAAAATTATTGATGTAACTGGTGAAAGTCCAGTTGAATTCAAAGGTAATATTCCAGTTAGATCTGTTGTTATTCCCGGAAGTTATAACAAAAGTTTTAAATCTGGTTCCTATCAAGTACCATGTGCACTAATAATCGGTAAAAGAAAAGAAAGTACCAATAAAAAAACATCGTTGAATGAAGCTCTTAGAGAGCACAATGTTTCAGCTTAAAATAAGTTTTAGCTAATTTGATTATAATTCTAAATTGTGGAATCTGAAAATCTATCATTTGGACCTAAATACGATAATCTATTTAAGATTATAAGCAATACCTCTAATCTATTAAAAATAAAATCTTATCTCATTGGTGGTTTTGTTAGAGATAGTCTGATTAAATTAAAGCCAAAGAAAGATATTGATATAGTAGCGATTGGTTCAGGAATTGAATTAGCCTTAGAAGTTCAAAAAAAACTAAAGGGCTCAAAATCTGTTAAAATATTTAAAACATATGGAACTGCAATGATCCAGTGGAAAGATACAGACATCGAATTTGTTGGTGCTAGGAAAGAATCTTATTCACCTCAAAGTAGAAATCCAAAAGTATTTTCAGGTACACTTGAAGATGACCAAAATAGAAGAGATTTTACAGTAAATGCTATTGCCATAAGTCTTAATAAAAAAGATTATGGAAATCTAATTGACCCGTTTAATGGTTTAAATGATTTGAATAAAGGGATAATACGTACACCATTAAACCCAAATGCTACATACTCAGATGATCCGCTGAGGATGCTAAGAGCAATTCGATTTTCTACTGAACTCAATTTTCAAATCGAAAAGAATTCATTAGAAGCAATAACACAGAATTCCAATAGAATAGATATTATTTCAAAAGAAAGAGTAGTTGGAGAATTAACTAAAATCCTGAGTTGTGAAAAGCCATCAAAAGCATTTTATCTATTAGAAAAGACTAAACTTTTAGATCGTATATTGCCTGAATTAATTTCTTTAAAAGGAATCGAAGAAATTGATGGAAAAAGACATAAAGATAATTTTTACCATACATTAGAAGTGCTTGACAATTTATGCTTAAAAAGTAAAAATATATGGCTGCGTTGGGCAGCTTTATTTCATGATATCGGTAAAGCTTCTACAAGAAAGTTTGATTCAAAAATAGGTTGGACATTTCATAACCACGAGTATGTGGGTGCTAAGATGGTCTATAAAATTTTTAAGCGCTTAAAAATGCCCTTAAACGAAAAGATTAAATATGTTCAAAAATTAATACTTATGAGCTCAAGACCAATAATAATATCGAAAGATTATATTACTGATTCTGCAGTAAGAAGATTAATTTTTGATGCAGGAGACGACATAGATGACTTAATTACCTTGTGTGAAGCAGATATTACGACTAAAAACCAAACACGTTTTAAAGCATATCATAATAATTTTAAAATCGTTAGAGAAAAGATCGTTTTAGTTGAAGAGAAAGATCAGCTTAGAAATTTCCAACCACCTATTAATGGAAAAGAAATAATGAATTACTTTGGTTTAGGACCATCAAAAAAAATTGGATTGATAAAAGATGCTATTAAAGAAGCAATATTAGATGGGTTAATTTCAAATGAATTTGAAGCTGCTTTTGAAAAAATGAAAAGTGAAGGGGAAAAGCTAGGATTAAAACCACATGAAAAAAGCATATAATTTTCTTCTAATTTTTAGTGTAATACTTGTTTATTTAGTCATAGCTGCTGGAGCAACAGTAAGGATGACGGGAAGTGGGATGGGATGCCCAGACTGGCCAAAATGTTTTGGTTACATTATTCCTCCGACCGATCGTTCTCAACTAGACTGGAAAAAAAAACATAATTACAAAAAAGGACAAATCATTATTGTCAATGAATCTCTTTATGTTGCCTTAAATGATTTTACTTCAGCCAAAATATATAATTCGCAAAATTGGGTGGCATATACCAAGCACGAATATTCAATTTTTAACTCGACACATACGTGGGTTGAATTTTTAAATCGTCTACTTGGTGCAGTTGCTGGTTTTGTTACTCTTTTACTTTTTATTACGTCAATTTTTAAATTTAAAAAAGATTATTTAAAAACTTTATTTTCATTTTTTGTAATTCTTGGAATGGGCTTCCAAGCATGGTTGGGAAAATTGGTTGTAGACTCGAACTTAATGTCTTACAAAATTTCAACTCATATGGGTATGGCTTTGCTAATTATTTTATTGTTAGTTTTTCTTTTAGAGAGAGAAAATCAGTCAAAAATAGATTTCCCTAAAAAAAAATCATTTAAAATTTTAATATTACTAAGTTTAATATTGACAGTTTTTCAGATTGGGTTTGGAGTACAAGTAAGAGAGTTTGTTGATATTCAAACTGATTATTTGGGCTTGGAAAATAAATCAAATTGGCTAACAAAAGCACCTATACTTTTTTACATTCACAGAAGTTTTTCTCTTGTTGTACTTGCTTTGAACAGTTTTTTAGGAATTAAATTATTAAAAAATGGAACCATTCCACTAGTATTTAAATGCATTATATTTTTTATAGGTTTGGAAATTCTGACTGGAATCATGATGTATTATTTTTATTTTCCATTTTCTACACAACCTATTCATTTATTAATAGCTTCATTCTTATTTGGAGCTCAAAGTTTTTTTATGATTCGTATATTTAGGCAATATGATTTTCAGGATTAGAATAATATTAGATGTTGAAGCAGATGTACTAAGGGACATTGAAATTGAAGCTAAATGCACTCTTAAAAATTTACATGAAGTAATTACAAAATCGTTTGGTTTTCTAGGAAATGAATTAGCATCATTTTATGAATCAGATAAAGACTGGAAACAAGGTAAAGAGCTTCCCTTATTTTCAATTGATGATAATGCAACAATGGAGAATGAGAAATTAGATCAAATTTTCAAAGGTTCTCAAAAAAGACTTATATATGTTTACGACTTTTTAAATATGTGGACTTTTTATGTTGAGCTAAAAGAATCAGGCGAAATTATTTCAGGAGTAAATTATCCTAATCTAATTCATAGTCAAGGTGATGTTCCAGAAAATCCTCCTGATAAAAAATTTCAAACAGATGGAGATCTCTTGTTTGATGATAATCAAGAAAATGAAGAAGACACAAATTTAGATTACGACGAAGATTCCTTTTATTAAAAAAAATCTTGCATATTTACTTTTTCATAATTTAAACGTACAAAATTTAATGCTGCACTCATAACATCTCCCATAGACTTGCTCTTCAAAAAATCCTGATCTTTGGTAAAATTGTAAATTTCTTTTTTAAGTCTTTGTAGATTGGATTCTAAAGTTGTCTCATCACTTTGCATTATTTTCAGCAGTTTTTTTAAACGATTCCCAGAACTTATTATTCGTCTGGCAACAATTGATCGCTCTTCAATTTTATACTGATTAATTGAGTCTTTATTGAGTTTACCACGAACTAATTCCATTATTGGAAAATTCTCCTTAAAAAACTGAGGACGATAAACCGAAAGCTTACCTTCAAAAGATTGTTGGTCAAAGTCAATTGGACGGATCTTATATACTACTTGATCAAAATCATGTGTTGGAACAACTACATAATTATAGGCTCTCATATCTCCTAAAAGACGGATCATACTTCGCTCATTAAACTTAACGTATTCTTTTGCGATTTGTGATTTTTCTGATTCATTACATTTTGGTAAAAAATCTTTAATAAAAGTATCTCCTGGAATTCCTGCAATATGCTCTTCAACTAGCGTATTTTTATTAACTAAAAAATTTAGATTGTATGGCGAAAGCATGTGCTCATATTCTAAACCATAAATTCTTGAAGCATCTGTTTTTTTAATGTAGTAGTAAGTGAAGTTGTCATTTAAAATATTTCGGATTTTAACTCTGAATGGCTTTGAGTTGCCAAAGGTGCAATAATCTATAGAATCTACATTTAGATATTGAATACCAGACTCATTGCCATCTGAATGAAGTAAAGTATAAATTTTCTTTAAATTGTAATCAACATCACGCCTTTCCGTTTCAGAAAAAAATACACTAACCCAAAGTGTATCATTATCATTTTTATCATATACAACAATAGAACCTGAAAATCTTAACAAATCGCTGTAGCAAATGGGTGTCTCAACCCATCGATCATAGGACTTCAAAAATTTCTCAAGATCTGAACATATAGGATAAAATGGTTTTTTTTGTGAAATTAATTTATCTGCCATAATCACATTTATATCAAATGTAATGTTATTGATTTTTAAAATTAGATCAGAAATATTTAATTTTAAATTTAACAACTTAGATCGATAGTTTTACAAAAAAGATTGTTCAAAAAATAATTTAATTTTTCTGATAATAATTAACTATATAAGTTTTTGTTTTGGCAATTATATTTAAGTTTCCCTTCATTTTGTAAATTTGAAATCTTTTAAATAAAAAGCTATGGAATTTGAAGTAGTCTCAGATTTTTTACCAACTGGGGACCAACCACAGGCTATCAACGAAATTGTTTCCAATTTTCAAAATAACGATAAATATGTTACCCTCCAGGGAGTTACAGGTTCTGGAAAGACATTTACAATGGCGAATGCTGTCGAAAAGTTAAAAAGACCTACGCTAGTATTAGCTCATAATAAAACACTCGCTGCGCAACTTTATTCAGAATTCAAGCAATTTTTCCCAAAAAATGCTGTTGAGTATTTTGTTTCTTATTACGATTACTACCAACCAGAAGCATATATACCAACAACAGGTACTTATATAGAAAAGGACCTGTCAATTAATGAAGAAATTGAAAAATTGAGACTGAGTACAACATCTTCACTATTATCCGGAAGAAGAGATGTGCTTGTAGTTGCATCTGTATCTTGTTTGTATGGAATTGGTAATCCAAAAGAATTTGAAAAAAATGTTATCAAAATTAAGCAAAATCAAATGATTTCAAGAACCAGGCTTATGTATCAATTGGTCCAAAGTCTGTATTCAAGGACAACATCAAACTTATCTAGAGGTAATTTTAGAGTACTGGGAGATATAATAGATGTATTCCCAGGTTATGCTGATATTGCCTTTAAAATTCACTTTTTTGGAGATGAAATTGAATTAATTGAAGCTTTTGATCCTCTCAATAATAAAAAAATTGAGAGGTATGAGAAAGTCAATATTTTTCCTGCAAATATATTTGTAACCTCTCCCGATACTCTTCAAAACGCGATATTGCAAATCCAGGAAGATCTAGTAAAACAAGTTGAATACTTTAAGAATTGTGGAAAATTTCTAGAAGCAAAACGTCTTGAGGAAAGAACTGAATTCGATCTAGAGATGATTAAGGAATTGGGATATTGCTCAGGAATTGAAAATTATTCACGTTATTTAGATGGTCGTTCACCAGGAAGTCGACCTTTTTGTCTTCTAGACTACTTCCCAAAGGATTTTTTAATGATTGTAGATGAAAGTCATGTAACTATCTCACAGGTGCATGCAATGTACGGAGGTGATCGAAGCAGAAAAGAGAACTTGGTTGAATATGGCTTTCGTTTGCCAGCAGCAATGGACAATAGACCTTTAAAATTTGAAGAATTTGAAGCATTACAAAACCAAGTTTTATATGTAAGTGCAACTCCAGCTGATTACGAGCTTAAAAAAACTGAAGGAGTTTTTGTAGAACAAGTAATACGTCCCACTGGACTATTAGATCCTGAAATTGAAATTCGCACTAGCAATAATCAAATAGATGATTTGATTGAAGAGATACATAGATGTACTGAAAAAGAAGAAAGAGTGTTAGTAACTACTCTTACAAAAAGAATGGCTGAAGAGTTAACCCAATATTTAACAAAGGTTCAAATACGTTGCCGTTACATTCACAGTGATATAGACACACTTGAAAGAGTTGAGATCATGCAAGATTTAAGAAAAGGTCTATTTGATGTTTTAATAGGTGTTAATTTACTTCGAGAAGGACTTGATTTACCTGAAGTTTCATTGGTAGTAATTCTGGATGCAGATAAAGAAGGTTTCCTAAGATCAAACCGTTCATTAACTCAAACTGTCGGACGTGCCGCAAGACATATAAACGGTAAAGCAATAATGTATGCTGATAGTGTTACGCAGAGCATGAGAAAAACCATCGATGAAACTAACTACCGTCGAGAAAAACAAATTAACTATAACAGAATTCATAAAATAAAACCTAAAGCTTTAAATAAATCCTTAGATAGTGCATTAGCTAAAAACTCTGTAGTATCTAAAAAGAAGGATATCGTAAATCAAAAAACTACTGATAATATTAATAATATCTATCTTACAAAATCTGAAATTGAAAAGAAAATTCGTGAGATTAGAAAGGCAATGGAAAATGCTGCAAAATCACTTGATTTTATTGAAGCTGCAAGATTTCGTGATGAAATTAAAATTTTACAAGATCAGCTTTAGATTATTTAAACTATCTTGAAAAGATGAGATATCTAACAAATATTTTAGCCTGTCTAATTTATTTAAATTTTTCTTACAACTACACTCAAGAAACTTCTGCTTTTGTAAAAGACAGCCTAACTGAAAAATCTGTTCCTTTTGCCAGCGTTTATCTTAAATCTGGGGACGGTGTGGTCACAAATGAGGAGGGTTATTTTAGACTAAAAACAAATACTCTCCTGAAAAAAGACTCAATTTATATTTCCTGCATGGGTTATGAAACACTTGCTATGCCCTATTCTAAATTTAATGACACTATATTCTATTTAAAACCAAAGACAATTGAATTAAACACAATAATTTTAAGTAATAAACAACTTGCCGTAGAGGATATAATTAAAAAAATACAGGAAAACACATCCGAAAAATATGACTTAGGATTAAATAAAAAAAAGTTATTTTTTAGGGAAACTGGACAACAAAAATTTAACTCACTGAACGTAAAAATAAAAAAAACTTCAATACCCGTTTTGAATCAGGTCTTTTGGGACAGCGTCCTTTTAAAAGTACCTAGAGAAAACGACTGGTATTTTGAATTTATTGGAAATCTGTATGGAGACTATACTAAAGAAAAACAAAAGTTAGAATTATTAAAAGCTCTTGATTTACAGGACAAAAGTAAAACTGAACTTTTTAAAAATTTTGAAAAATTATTTGATAATATATTAAAAAAGAATGTAAAGACTAATTCATTTTTTAAAGTCAGATCTGGAATAATTGGTGGAAAAGTAGAAGCTGAAGATATTGGATTAAAAGATACTCTAACTAAAGAACAAAAAATTCAAAAAAGAAAAGATAATTATCTAAAATCAAGAAAAGGGATTTTGACAAATATTATATCAGAATTATTTGATAAAGAAGAACTTGATCTAGTAATACTTAATAAATCATCAAAATATAAATTTATTCAAACTGATTTTACCTACTTAGGAAATACACCTGTCTATATAATTGATTTTCGACCAAATGGAAATGCTGATTTTAAGGGTAGAATATATGTAGATGCTGATTTATTGGCGCTAATTAGGTTAGAATATACAAATGTTCAACCCATAAGGGACTTTAGCATGTTTGGTGTCTATTTTAAAGAGGATATGAGAAAAGTAGTTATTCAATTTAAAAAAATGAACACAGGAAAATATTGCTTAGAATATTTTGATTATACTACTAGCTTCGAAGGAGGTTTTGATAGGCCACTAGTTGTTACGGAAAAAAATAAGATAGTTAGAGGGCGGAATAAACAAAATCAGCTTAAAATGGATTTAAATATTTCTAATAGAAATAAACAACGATATCAACTAATAGTTTTTGATACAAAAAAAATTGATGACAATACATTCAAAAATTTTGAAGAAACTGGCAAAATTTTACCAGAAAATAAAACATCTTATGATCCTGATTTTTGGAAAGGATATTCAATTATCGAGCCAAATAAAGCAATAAAAGATCTAACAATCGAAAATCAAAACTAAATTACATTCATTTATTTTGAATTAATATTTCATCTTTGAAAATTTGCTATTTTAGATGAAATACGTCTTAAATGAAAAACTTCTTAATTATTTTTTTTGCTTTTATGCTTTTAGTACAATGTAAGCCTGAAGAAAAGGAAACCTCTAAAATTCAATTTTACATCAATAACTTTGATTTTAACTATGACCAAATGGAGGTAACTTTCGAATTAATTAACAATTCAAATGAAATATGGGAAGAGGGAAAGTGGGAATTACATTGGAATCAATTTAGTGGCAATTTAGATAAAAAGAGTCTGCCTGAAGGAATTAAAATCATTCCAACTAAAAATGTTCAGTACTATAGGCTTAGTTTTGGACCTTCATATTCAATTGGCCCCGGAGAAAAATTTAGCTTTTCGGCAATTCAAAGTGGAATAATGAGAAGACTAGTTATGGGACCGGTAGGTTTTTTTATCCATAACAAAAAAAATAATAAGTTATATGATTTAGAAAGTAAAATTATTTGGCAAAATGCTAAGGGATTGGAAAATTTAAGTATACCCTCTGCAGCAGATCGCTACTTAAAGTATGAAGGAATTGAAACTTTGCCTAAAGAAGAATTATACTGGGTTATTCCTACTCCTAGTAAATTAGTAATAAAAGATGAAAATTTTGATTTGCCTAAATCATTGAATATAGACTTCGGGACTTTTAAAAATGATCAGGAATTTCTAAGAACTTATCTGCAAAAGGATTTAAGCATAGATCTTACATATTCAGATGAGCCCCCCCAAATTGTTGTAAATAAAGCTTCTAATCTTGATGAAGAAGCGTATCATTTAAAAATTGATAAAGATAAAATTAGAATAAGCGTCTCAAACTATAAAGGACTTTTATATAGTTTTTCCTCATTGCGTCAAATTCTATATAATGCCCAAATTGAAAAAAAAGATATTCCATTACTCTACATTAAAGATGCTCCAAGATTTAAACACCGTGGATTTATGTTAGACCTGTCAAGAAACTTTTATCCAAAGAATAAAATTCTTCAGATTCTAGAACTTATGACTCATTATAAACTTAATGTACTTGATCTAAGACTTACAGATGATGAGGGTTGGCGAATAGAAATACCAGGACTAGAAGAGCTAACGGATATTGGAGGTAAACGTGGTTTTACAATAGATGAGAAAGATAGATTATTCCCTATGTATGGCTCAGGCTCAGGAAAAAATAATAGCCCGGGTAATGGTTATCTCAGTAGAGATGATTTTATAGAAATAATCAAAGAAGCTAATAAAAGAAATATTGAAGTGATACCTCAAATAAGTTTTCCTTCCCACGCTAGAGCTGCAATTATAGCTATGGAGGCACGATACGACAAATTTTTGGAAATAGGAGATCTAGTATCTGCTAATCAATATAGACTTCATGATCCTGATGATAAAAGTGAATACACTTCAGCACAGCTATTTAAGGATAATGTTATTTGTATATGTCGGCCTAGTGCTTTTGCGTTTTTTGAAAAAGTATTTTTTGAAATTAAAACTATGTATGATTCAGCATCAGTGCCGATGAGAATTTTTAACATTGGAGCTGATGAGGTACCTCACGGTTCATGGAGAAAATCGCCCTTATGTAATACACTTATTTCCCAATCATCCGACTTAAGCTCTTTTCAATCTTTGTATGATTCAAGTGTAAAAAAGTTAAATAGAATTATTTCCGATTCTGGAGCAAAAATGTCAGGTTGGGAAGATGTACTTTTAGTTTTAAGTGAAAAAAGTCAATCTGAAATTAGAATTAATAAAAATTTAATTGATTTAAATTTTATACCTCTCGTATGGAACAATACTTGGGGTGACGGAAGAGAGGATATGATATACAAATTAGCTAACCAAGGGTTTAAGTCGGTAATGAGTAATTCGTCTGCATTCTATTTTGATATGACAGATGACAGAGACATTGAAAACGGTGGATTAAGTTGGTCTGGTTATGTTGATTATAAAGATTCGTGGGGCACTGAACCATTAAATGTATTTGCTAATAAAGTAAAATTAAAAGAGCTCAAAATAGATAAAAATAAACTTTTCAAATACAAAAAACTTAAACAAAATAGTGTCTCCAATTTTCTTGGAATCCAGTCTCAACTGTGGACTGAAACAGCAACAGATCATTACCAATTTGATCGAATGCTAATGCCTAATTTAATTGTTTTCTCTCAAAGGGCATGGAGTCCAAAAGAAACGTGGCTAGACGAAATTACAGCTGAAAAACAAAAACCTTTATTAATTAAGTCATGGAACCGATTCGTAAATACGATAGGACAAAGACATCTACAATTTATATCTAATAATTATGAGGGAATTTATTTTGATTTACCGAAACCTGGAGCAATATTAGATAATTTAACACTTAAAGCCCGTCAACAATTCCCCGGTCTTGAAATAAGATATACTCTAAACGGGAAAAAGCCAGAAAAAACTGACCAGTTATATACCTTTCCTGTAAAAATTAAACCTAACGACCAGGTTATTTTACGAGTTTTTGACTCTAACGGACGAGGAGGAAATTCAATTAAAATTCAGAAATAATGAAAGAAATAAAAGATCACAGATTACTATCCCTCGACATATTAAGAGGTCTGACTATAATTTTAATGATTATTGTAAATACTCCAGGCTCTTGGAGTTATGTTTATCCACCTTTACTTCACGCTGAGTGGAATGGAATTACCCCTACCGATTATATATTTCCAACTTTTCTATTTATAGTTGGGGTATCGATAGTTCTATCTTTTACCAAACAAATTGAAATAGGAAAAAGTAAAGCTGATATGACAAAAAAGACTGTAATTCGTGCCTTAAAGATATACGGAGTTGGAATTTTTTTGTGGATTTGGCCTGATTTTAGCTTTGATGAAATTCGTTGGGTGGGTGTACTTCATCGTATATCTTTTGTTTTTTTAGCTTGTGCACTTTTATTTTTGTACACCTCTAGAAAATTTCAGATCTATTTTGGAATATTTTTATTGTTATTTTATTGGATAATTATGGTTTATGTTCCAGTTCCAGGCATTGGATTTCCAGATTTGAGTGTTCCTGAAAGGAATTGGGCTCATTATATTGATTCACTATTATTGCCTGGTGTTCTTTGGGAGGATACATGGGACCCTGAGGGAATATTAAGTACTTTACCATCAATTGCTACTGGAATAATAGGAATGTTTTCAGGATATATTCTATTAAATAAAGAATCTCTTGGTCAGCGCTTAAATAAATTATTTTTTGCTGGCTTTTTGTTAGTCTTCCTTGGAGATTTAGTTCAATGGTTTTTCCCGCTTAATAAAAACTTGTGGAGTACATCTTTTACTCTATTAATGGGTGGTATAAGTACTCTTGGCCTAGCTGCATCGATTTACTTTTTTGACCATAATAAAAGCAAATACAAATTTAGATTTGCACATGTTTTTGGTGTAAACTCAATTTTTGCTTATTCGCTTTCAAGTATGTTGACTATAATTTTTTATAATTCAAAATGGATTGGAGTTGCACTTAATTCTGAATTCTTGAGAATTTTTGAAAATATTGGCTTTCCGATGAAACTGGGATCTTTAATCTATGCAATATTTTATGTGATTATACTATGGATACCTACTTACTATCTTTATAGAAAAAGAATATTCATTAAATTATAAAAAAATCAGTCCCCATTACGGAGACTGATTTAAACAAAAATAAATAACTGATTTCTATTTTATTTTAATTATTTTTTTTGGCTGAGCCATAGACTCTTTTTGTTTCGGTAAGCTAATTTTTAATACTCCTTCAAAGTATTTTGCGTCTATTTTTGTTTCGTCAATACTTTCTGGAAGAGTAAAGGTTCTTTTAAAATTATTATAACTGAATTCACGTTTTGTAAATTTGAAGTTATCAGAATTATTCTTCTCTTCAACATTTGAAGAAATTGTTAAAAGACCGTCTTCAATTTCAATTTGAAAATCATTTTTATTTTTCCCTGGAACAGCAAGTTCTATTTGGAATAAAGAATCCAATTCTTTAATATTTACCGCAGGGAGTGTCTCAAATATAGATTTATCTAAATTAAATTCTCGATTGATAAAATCATCAAATAAGAATGGTATAAATGCATTTTGTTTTTGTATTAAATTCATAATTATTTTTTTTATTAAACAATATTTCGATTTTACAAAAGCAAAACTGAGGCCAAATCATATTATTGACAATCTGTCATCTTTTTTTAAAATTTAGCTGACTTTTTGTCTTTAAAGAAGTGTTTCTTGAACTTTATCTGCTGCTTCTTGAAAGGCAGTGGCAGACAAAACATTTAGTCCAGAGGAATCGATAAGCTCTTTTGCTATATCAGAATTTGTTCCCTGAAGTCGCACAATAATTGGAACCTTAATGGAATCTCCTAAATTTTTATACGCATCAACAATCCCTTGGGCTACTCGGTCACATCTTACTATACCGCCAAAAATATTTACCAGGATTGCTTTCACCTTTGGGTCTTTTAGAATCAATCGAAAAGCCGTTTCAACTCTATTTGCATCTGCTGTTCCACCTACATCAAGAAAGTTTGCTGGTTCACCTCCTGCTTGCTTAATTAAGTCCATTGTTGCCATTGCAAGTCCTGCGCCATTCACCATACAACCTACATTCCCATCAAGATCAACATAATTTAAACCTACTTCTCTTGCCTCAACTTCTACAGGATTTTCCTCACTTAAATCTCGCATAGCCTCAAATTCTTTGTGTCGAAAAAGACCATTATCATCTAGAGTCACCTTAGCATCAACAGCAACAATTTTATCATCAGATGTTTTTAGCACCGGGTTAATTTCAAATAGAGATGCATCTGAGCCCACATATGCTTTATATAATGAAATCACAAACTTTACCATATCTTTAAAAGCTGCACCTGAAAGTCCTAAATTAAAAGCTATCTTCCTAGCCTGAAAACCTTGAAGCCCTAATGCAGGATCAACCTCTTCTGTAAAAATTAGATGTGGTGTCTTTTCAGCAACAGCCTCTATATCCATTCCTCCCTCAGTAGAATACATTATCATATTTTTACCTGACCCTCTATTTAATAATACCGAAATATAGTATTCACTTGGCTCAGAATTGCCTTTATAATAAACATCCTCTGCTATCAAAACTTGATTTACTTTTTTCCCTTCTTTTGGAGTTTGGGGCGTAATTAATTGCATTCCTAATATTTCTCCTGCAATCTTTTCTAATTCATCAGAAGTCTTAGCTAATTTAACTCCTCCTCCTTTTCCCCTTCCACCTGCATGGATTTGTGCTTTAACAACATACCAATTAGAACCAGTTGACTTTGTAAGTTCTTTCCCTGCAGATATTACCTCCGAAATTGTTTTAGCAACAATTCCTCTTTGAACAGTAACTCCAAAACTTGATAGCAAATCCTTGCCTTGATATTCATGTAAATTCATAATTAATTCTAAAATCTTGTTAAAAATATATAAACAAAGGATTAAATATTAAAAGAATAGTCTAAATATTTTGTTACAAACATAACATTACATGGTTTTTTGAATCAGATAACAGGTTTGATAGACCGATTTAATATAAGTCATTATTTTTGTTTTTTAATTTAATGAAATGGATAAATCTATACTAAAATCAATTGCAGACACCTTTAATGATTCCATATATGTTTATAATGGTGATCATATTCAAAGCCAATATAGTCGGCTTAAAAATGCATTCAGTGGTATTGATAAACTTCAAATAAATTATGCCTGTAAGGCTTTATCAAACATCTCTATCCTAGGACTTATGAACTCAATGGGAACTGGTTTAGATACAGTTTCTGTCCAAGAAGTTCAACTAGGTATTAAGGCTGGCTTTGATCCTAAAAAAATTATTTTTACTCCTAACGGAGTTTCAATGGAAGAAATTGAAGAAGTAACTTCCTTGGGTGTTCAAATCAATATCGATAATCTTTCAGTTTTGGAACAGTTTGGATCTAAACATCCTAAGATCCCAGTTTGTATTCGAATAAATCCGCATGTAATGGCTGGGGGTAATAGTAATATTTCAGTTGGACATATTGACTCTAAATTCGGTATTTCAATTCACCAAATTCCACATATTATCCGCATTGTTGAAAATACAAAAATGAGGATCAATGGTGTTCATATGCATACTGGTAGTGATATTTTAGATATCGAAGTTTTTTTACATGCTGCTGAGATTTTATTTGATACTGCTTTGAAATTTAAAAACCTTGATTTTATAGATTTTGGAAGTGGTTTTAAAGTTCCATATACAGATAATGATATTGAGACAAATATTGAGGAATTAGGAGAAAAGCTCACTAAAAGATTCAATGAATTTTGTGACAACTACGGAAAAAAGCTCATTCTCGCTTTTGAGCCAGGAAAATTTTTAGTAAGTCAGGCAGGTTATTTTTTAACAAGAGTCAATTCAATAAAACAAACTACTTCAACAGTTTTTGCACAGGTTAATTCGGGGTTTAACCATCTAATTAGACCAATGTTTTATGGATCACACCATGATATAATCAATATTTCTAATCCAAAAGGTAAAGAACGTTTTTACACTGTAGTTGGTTACATATGCGAAACTGATACATTTGGGAGTAACCGGAAAATAGCTGAAATAAATGAAGGAGATATTTTAATGTTTAAAAATGCTGGCGCATATTGCTTTACAATGTCAAATAATTACAACTCTAGATTCCGTCCAGCAGAAGTTTTGTGGCATAATAACAGGGCTCATACAATTCGTAAACAAGAAACTTTAGATGACCTAATCTCTAATCAAATATTAATTGATTTTAGTGAGAAAGTTGAGATTAATTGATTTCGCTCAAATTTTTTAATGCCTTATTATAAGTTTCAATAAATTCTTTTATTATTGACTTTGCAGGAATTACTTGTTCAATTTGGGCAGATACTTGTCCTATTTCTAGTTCACCTTCAATTAGATCACCTTCAAACATTCCTTTTTTTGCTCTTCCCCGCCCTAGTACCTCTCTTAATTCATTAATGCTAGCACCATTTTCATATAGAGTCTGAATTTTTTGAAAAAAAGGATTTCTCATCATTCTTACTGGGGTTAATTCCTTTAGGGTTAGAAGGGTTGCTCCTTGCTCAGCTTTTAAAATTTCTTTTTTAAAATTGTCATGAGAAGAAGCTTCTGGAGAGGCTACAAATCTAGAACCAACCTGAACTGCATCAGCACCTAAAGCCATTGCAGCCAACATTGCAGGTCCGCTTCCAATACCACCAGCTGCTATTAATGGAATTTTTATAGATTTTTTAATTAAAGGTATCAATGTCATGGTAGTTGTTTCTTCACGACCATTATGACCTCCTGCTTCAAATCCCTCAGCAACTATTGCATCAACCCCACAATCTTGGGCTTTTAAAGCAAATTTCACTGAGCTAACAACATGTACAACTTGGCAACCATTTTTTTTCAAATGCTCAGTCCAGATTTTTGGATTTCCAGCTGCGGTAAAAACTATTGGTACATTTTCCATCAAAATTACTTCCATAAGTTGATCAATATCTTTATAAAGTAAAGGGACGTTAACACCAAAAGGTTTACTAGTGGCTTTTCTACATTTTTGAATATGTTCTCTTAAGACTCCAGGATACATTGAACCCGCACCCAATAGACCAAGACCTCCTGAATTACTTACAGCTGAGGCAAGACGCCAACCACTTGCCCAAACCATTCCTGCTTGTATTATTGGATATTTAATTCCTAATAAATCACAAACTGGATTTTTCATTAGATAAACTTGTCAACTTTTTTATATGCATTTATAACTTTTAGCTCTCCCTCTTTTCCTTTGAAACTGTTCCCATGCTCCATACCTAAAATCCCTTGGTAACCTCTACTGTGGATGTATTTAAAAACGTTGTTGTAGTTAATTTCCCCTGTTGTCGGTTCATTTCTTCCGGGATTATCACCTATTTGAAAATACCCTATTTCGTCCCAACACTTTTCGATATTTGGAATCAGGTTGCCTTCTTGAATCTGCTGATGATAAATATCAAAAAGTATTTTACATGAGGGAGAATTTACGGATTTACATATTTCATAAGCTTGTGGACTTTCGGCCAAAAACAAGCCTGGATGATCCCTAAAATTTAAAGGCTCTAGGACCATAACTAGTCCATGAGGCTCCAATAAATCCGAAGCTTTTTTTAAAATTTCAATAACATTTGCTGTTTGGTATGCAATATTCTTTGTTAAATCAACATGCCCAGGAACAACTGTCATCCATTTTGCATTTACACGCTTAGCAACTTTAACCGCCTTTTTAATATAGTTTAGAAATTCAGATTGTAAAGCTTTATCCCCACTAGCAAGATTTGGTTTTTTCCAATAAATCTCATGAGCAACAAAAACACCCATCCTAATACCACGCTTTTGCATAGTCTTAGCCATTAACTCTTGAAGACTAATTTCTCGCTTCCTCATATCATTATCTTCAAAAGATTTAAAACCTAAATCTGCGATAAAGTTTAATTGATCAACTGGATCTTCTCCTGCAAGATTCCGAAACATATCCAAGTGAGGTGCATAGTCAAGGTTGTATTTGTAAGCTTTGTTTTTTACAAACGAATTTGAAAACCTACCATACTCTGAGAGACCTACAACCCCAAATGCCGATAGCTTTGAAAATTTCCTTCTATCCAAGTTAAACCATTTTAGTTTTACCAGGAACGGCTATAGGATAGTACCCATCCTTATTCGGTAGTGAAGGTGGTGTAGTTTTCCAAGTAACAGTTTCAGGCATAAGTTGCAGTTTAGAATTTAATGCCTCCTCTAAAGTAATTTTCTTTCCTGTGTAAGTCGCCATTCTTCCTAAAATTGCTGTTAATGTACTCATGGCTCCGTTTTCAGCGTCAGAAATAACTCCCCCATTTCGTATCGAAGCAAATAATCGGTCATGTTCTACTTGATATGGATCTGGGTCTTCTATTGATTTCCGTGGGTATTTATATTTAGTATTTCCCTCAAGATCGGTTATTATGCCTTTTCCAATCTCTACACTCCCTTTTGTTCCTTGAAAGACCTCATCAACTCTACTCATAGTTCCAGGTATGTGTCTACATTGACTTGATATAACAGCCCCACTTGCATATGTAAATTCAACAAAATGGTGATCAAAAATTTCACCATGATCCTTTCCATTCCTAACCTGTCTTCCACCCATACCTTGTGCATAAATTGGATAATCTCCAATAAACCAATTAGCAACATCAATATTATGAATATGTTGCTCAAGGATATGATCTCCACAAAGCCAATTGAAATAGTACCAATTTCGCATCTGGTAATCTAATTCTGTTTGATTATCTTTTCTTCTATTTGTCCAAACTCCAGCATCATTCCAATAAACCTGGCCACCACGAATTTTACCTATGGCGCCTTTATCGATACGATTCTTTAAGTCAATATAATTTGATTGATAATGACGCTGTAATCCTACGACGACATTTAGTTTTTTTGATTTGGCAAGCCTAGCTGTTTCTAAAACCTTACGAATTCCAACTGGGTCAGTTGCAAGGGGTTTTTCCATGAATACATGTTTATCATTTAAAATAGCATATTCAAAATGATAGGGACGAAATCCTGGCGGTGTCGTTAAGATTACAACATCAGCTAAATCAATTGCCTTTTTGTAGGCATCAAAGCCAATGAATTGATTTTTAGCTTTAACATTAATCTTTTTTTCACCATCAAAGTGCTCTTGAATACCCTTTAAACTCTTTTCAATTCGATCTGCAAAAGCGTCAGCCATTGAAACTAGTTCAACATTTTTATCAGCTGTGAGAGCCTGAACTGCAGCACCTGAGCCTCTACCTCCACATCCAATTAAAGCTAGTTTAAGTTTTTTTTCTCCCTGTCCATGCACCATTGATTCAATTGGTAGTGAGGTGGTTAATAAACCACTTGTAGCTATGGCAGTTTTTTGCACAAATTCTCTCCTAGAATGGTTTGAATTTTTTAAAAATTTGTATTTACTCATGATTTTCTTTATTTATATTGTTTTAGTTAGTCTGTATTGTAATTCCAATACTTTTTTTGTTCTTCTTCTACAGGAGTTTTTACTGGTCTTAATATACGAAAACCAACAAAAGGGGCGTCAGTATGCCACCATTTACTTTTAGGGATTTGCGGGTCCCTCATTTTCCATTTTTTAGATGAAGGCCTTCTAGAGGCAGATCTCAATCTTTTTGGGGAGTCCATCCAAGATCCTCCTCTAACAACCTTAGGATAAATTTTTGTAGGCCGTTGAAAAGGGTTTCTTGCCTCCTTTTTTCTTGTTCTGTAAGTTGTAGGAATATATTGATCCAGCGTCCATTCCGCTACATTTCCATGCATATCATGTAATCCCCATGGATTCGGCTTTTTGGTACCTACTTTTTGATATTTTTCATTACTATTAGAATCATACCATGCATATTCATTTAAATTCTCTGAGTTATCACCAAATGAAAAGGCTTTGTCAGTTCCTGCCCTGCAAGCATACTCCCACTCTGCCTCAGTAGGTAAACGATAAAAATTTCCAGTCATAGCAGACAACCATTCACAAAATTTAGATGCAGCTAATTGAGTCATACAAATTGCTGGATATCCGTCAGTTCCCATACCAAAACTCATTTCAACATAAGGTGTTGTAGCACCAGATACTGCATCTACATCTACTTGGACTTCAGAATTTGGTAACTTTGTAACTTGATTTTGATCAATCTCACGACTGACAAACAAATTGTAAATATCCCAAGTGATTTCATACTTTCCAATCCAGTAGCTGTCTAAACTTACCAGGTGTTGGGGTCCCTCATCACCAAAATGTCCTATTTCAGATTTTGGACTTCCCATAGTAAACGAACCATTTTGAATATAAACCATAGGTATTGTTAAGTCCGTACCAGGTATAGTTTCTTTATAAAAGTTTTCTTGCGCTGATAAATAAGTTAAAATAAAAAATAGGATAAAAAAATTTATGCACCTCACGTTAACCTTTACTTCTTTTAGTCACTTAAATACAAGATACTTTTTTTTTAATGAAACAAAAAGAAAATCAATAATCAGAGTGGATAAAGATTATTTTTTAAAAATTATGCAATAATTCCAGATCCCAATAAATCTTCTTTTTCATACCAAGCCACAAATTGTCCAGGTGTAATTGAAGATTGAACCTTATCGAAGGTAATATAAAGAGCTTTTTTAGTTCGATGAAGAGTAGATTTTTGAAGAGGTTGACGGTATCGGATACGTGCATTTACCTCTAGACTATCACCAACTTCTAATTTACAGTCTGGCCGCAACCAATTAGTGTCTTTAGAATTAACTCTTAAAGTATCTCGAAATAAACCTGGGTGAGATTTTCCTTCTCCAACGTAGATTATATTTTTATTTACATCGGTATCAATAACAAAAAGAGGTTCATCAAATCCTCCAACACCAAGACCTTTTCTTTGCCCAACTGTATAAAAATGTGCCCCTTTGTGTTTTCCAATCACCAAACCATCGGTAGGTTCATAAATGAATTTTTCTGATCTTTTTTTAAAAGATGTACTTTCAAGTTTGTTCTTTTCGAAAGTAGGATGATGTTTTGGAATTTTAATTATCTGCCCCTCTTTGCAGTCTAGCTTTTGCTGCAAAAAATCAGGCAAGCTTACCTTACCTATAAAACAAAGTCCTTGTGAATCTTTCTTATCAGCAGTAATTAAATCAAGCTTTTTAGCGATAAGTCTGACTTCTTTTTTTTTCAAGTGGCCAATTGGAAATAGTGATTTAGAAAGTTGTTCCTGAGTTAATTGACATAAAAAATAAGATTGGTCTTTAGTTTTATCAAATCCTGCGATTAGTCTATATATCTTTTGTCCAGATTTACTTTCAAAAGTCTTTTTTTGGCAATAATGACCAGTAGCTATATAATCTGCTCCAAGTGATATTGCAATATTTAAAAAAACATCAAATTTAATTTCTCGATTACATAAAATATCAGGGTTAGGTGTTCTACCCTCTTCATATTCTTTAAACATGTATTTGACAATCTTTTCCTTATACTGAAGACTAAGGTCAATAGTCTGAAATGGGATGCCAAGTTTTTCTGCTACTAGCATCGCATCATTACTGTCTTCTAGCCATGGGCATTCATTTGAAATAGTTACTGAATCATCATGCCAATTCTTCATGAATAAACCGATCACTTCATATCCACTTTGTTTAAGTAAATATGCTGCAACACTTGAGTCCACTCCCCCTGAAAGTCCAACAACAACTCTTTTTTTCATAACAAAAAATATAAAAGGGTCTTATATTATTTTTTTCTTGCTTTTTTCTGTTTTTCAGCTTCTTCTATTGCTTTTTGTAAACGTGCAGAAAATCCACTAGACTTTTTTGGCTTACTCTTATTTTCCTCAATTTGGGCATGGATTTTTGTATCATCAATGATGTAGTTTTTTATTACTAACATTAGAATGATAGTCAAAAGATTAGAGACAAAATAATAAAGACTTAAACCACTGGCATAATTATTAAAGAAAAAAAGCATCATAAGTGGCATTAAATACATTATAATTTTCATATTAGGCATACCAGGTTGCTGTGGCATTGGCTGTTGACCAGTAGTCATTTTAGTGTAGAAGAAAATAGCCACTGAAGCTAAAATTGGAAATAAACTAACATGATCCCCATAAAAAGGGATGTTAAATCCTAAATCTAGAATTGAATCAAAAGAAGACAGATCATCCGCCCAGAGAAAGCTTTTATCTCGGAGAACAAAGGCGACAGGAAAAAAGGAAAATAGAGCATAAAATACTGGCAATTGAATTAATGCAGGAATACATCCAGACATTGGATTAGCACCTGCACGAGTATAGAGGCTCATAGTTTCTTGTTGACGTTTAACAGCGTCATCTTTAAATTTAGCCGATATAGCCTCAATGTCAGGTCGTAAGACTTTCATTTTAATTTGTGAGACATAAGACTTGTAGGTTACTGGCGACATAAGTAATCTCACAATAATAGTCATTACTATAATTGCTATACCATAAGAAAGAAAAGAAGATAAAAAGCCAAACAATGGTAAAAAGATAAACTTATTAATCCATCCAAAAATTCCCCATCCTATCGGTATGGAAGCTTCAAGGTCGCCTTCTAGATTTTGAAGGGTATTGTAATCTGTTGGACCATAGTAAAATTTAAACGTAGTATTTATATTCTCTCCTTGTTTTGGTAATAAATAAGACGACTCAAAATACTTTGTGAATTTTTCTTCAAGGATTTGGTCACTAGATAAATCCTTCGATTTAAGGTTTACGGTCTTTATACTAGATTCAGGAATAAGAATCGCACTAAAAAAATGTTGCCTATATGATATCCATCGAATATTCTCTCTATTTTCCTCATCATTGCCACTAAGGGATAAATAATCAACCCTATCATCTTCATAACCAAATGTTAGCTCTGTATAACGGTTTTCATAATCTATACTTCTTGAGTTACGGAATACATTTGTGCTCCAATTTATTTTTGGTGGCTGGTTATTATCAAGTAATGCTCCCATACCAACAGATTTAAAATTGACTGAAAACAAATATCCACTTTTAGGAAATATATATTCATAAATTACATACATGTCCTCTGAAATGGTAGATTTCAATGATACTACAAATTCATCATCCTTTTCAGAAATATTAGTTTTGAAATAGAAATCTCGTGTATTTAAAATTCTTCCATCCTTTGTATAAAGCGCTACATTAAATCTTGAATTCTCGTTTTTAATCATCGGTATGGGAAGGCCATCATAATTTTCAAATTCACTTAATAACAAAGCATTTATTTCAGCTCCTTTTGATTGGATTTCTACAATCATACTATTGGTAGTTAACTGTATATTTGATTGATCATTTGGAATAAAAAAACTACCTAAGTCACCATAAGCTTTAATCTTCTGTTGTGATTGAATTGAGTCTTGAATAGCTTGATTTAAAGGTGCATCAATAGTCTGCTTATCAGTCTGAGTCTGAACTTTTTCTTGAGGACCATTACGATATAGCATCCAAGTTAAAATAAGTGCAATCAAAATGAATCCGATAAACTGATATGGGTCAAATTTTTTTTCTTCCATTTTTACCTTAAGCTTTTAATTTTTTTTCAAGACTTGCTTTAACAAATGCTTTAAAAAGCGGATGAGGGTCAAGTACCGTACTTTTATATTCTGGATGAAACTGAACTCCAACAAACCATGGATGATTATTATATTCAATAATTTCAACTAACCCGGTTTCAGGATTGATACCAGAAATAATAAAATCTTGATCAAAAATTTGATCTGAAAATTTGTTATTAAATTCGTACCTATGGCGGTGTCGCTCATTAATATGAATCTTTTGGTAGGCAATTGCTGATTTAGTGTTAGCAATTAAATTACAATCCCAAGAACCTAAACGCATAGTTCCTCCCTTTTTTGTAATACTTTTTTGTGATTCCATTAGATCTATGACTGGATATTTACAATTAGATACCATTTCAGTAGAATTAGCATTCTTCAGACCAACTTTATTTCTAGCATATTCTATAACAGCCATTTGCATACCTAAACAAATCCCAAGAAAAGGTAAATTATTTAACCTTGCATATGAAATTGCCATGATTTTTCCCTCTATTCCTCTCTCACCAAATCCTGGTGCAACAATTAGTCCATCTAAATTTTCAAGTTTTTCCTTTAAATTTTTGGATTCTAAATATTCTGAATGTAAGGATTCCACATAAATTTCTGTTTCATTTTCTGCACCAGCGTGTATTAAAGATTCTAGAATTGATTTATACGAATCTTGAAGCTCTACATACTTACCTACTAAACCAATTTTTATAAAATTTTTAGGGTTTCTAACTCTTTTTAAAAAAGCATTCCATGGTTTGAGATCATGATTTTGTTTAGGCTTTAATTTAAGTCTTTGTAAAACCTGAGTGTCTAATCCTTCCTCTCGCATTTTTAAAGGGACGTCATATATTGTGTCTACATCTATAGATTGAATTACAGCCTCTCTTTTAACATTACAAAATAAAGCAAGTTTCTCTCTTAAATCTTCTGAAAGCTCGTGCTCAGTTCTACAAACAATAATATCTGCAGATATTCCACTTTCCATCAATTTTTTTACTGAATGTTGTGTAGGTTTAGTTTTTAATTCGCCAGAGGCAGAAAGAAAAGGAATTAAAGTTAGATGAATGGCTAATGTATTTTCCTTTCCTAAATCCCAGATCATTTGTCTAACAGATTCAATGTAGGGTAATGACTCTATATCACCAACAGTACCACCAATTTCCGTTATTATTATATCATAATCCCCTGAATCGCTAAGTAATTGCATTCTATCTTTAATTTCATTGGTTATATGTGGTATAACTTGAACTGTCTTTCCAAGAAATTCTCCTTTTCTTTCTTTTTCAATTACACTTTGATAAATCAATCCTGTTGTGACATTATTCGCCTGAGAGGTATTTACGTTTAAAAATCGCTCGTAATGTCCTAAATCTAGATCTGTTTCAGCACCGTCATCAGTCACATAACATTCTCCGTGCTCATAGGGGTTTAATGTTCCAGGATCAACATTAATGTAAGGATCAAACTTTTGGATTGTGACTTTAAAGTTTTGGGACTGGAGCAGCTTAGCTAAAGAAGCTGCAATTATTCCTTTACCTAATGAGGAAGTAACTCCGCCTGTTACAAAAATATATTTAGTGCTTGACATCCCGGTTATTAAAATTAATATACCTAACCGGACTCAAATTTACGAAAATAGAAAGGAATTTTGACTTAATGAACTACTCTTTTATTTCATATATCTCGTATCCTTTGTGTTGGAGAATATAAACTGATTTATTTGTAAATGACTCATTTTCATTTTTGCTGTAGAAAAATCTATTTGATTTATATTGGGTTTCACCTAAATCAATTGATTTTCTTATGTCCTTTGAGACAGCAAACCTTAAAATGGCATCTAGGATAACATCGTAGCCTCTTAAAGCGTTATTATTAGGTGGCTTACCATAATTTTGTACAAATGCATCTATAAATTTGTTATCGGTTGTCTGATCCAGAGGTTTAGTTCCAGTTGGATATGTAAATCTTATCGCTCCTAGCGATTTTCTTGATAAATTTTCATTGTTATATATATTGCTTCTATAGGTAGTAAATACTTGAACTTCTCTAAACCCTTTATTTTGAGCACTAAATTGTGACAATGCACTTGCAATCAAAGGAAACGACTGGGTCTCTAAAATTATTTTATTAGGTATTGAATCTAGAAGAAGTGAGTCCACTAATTCTGGTATTATATAATCCGACTTTTCTGGCTTCAAATTAATTGCCCATGGAAATCTTAATTTAAGTTCGTCCTCAATAATTTTATTTTTTGAGTCCGCAACAATAATAATATGATGTGTAGAGTCAAGTTTTTTTTCAAGATATTTAAACATTTTTTCACGGAAAATATTTTCATCAGTTACAGATTGAAAAACATTTTTCCTGTAGTCTACTGGTCTGGAAGAAAGAGGAGCTATTTTTGGAATATTAATTAATTTTTTTTGATTTGACATATAATCAAAGTTTGACGGTATTAAAGGACCAACAATAAAATCTAAAGTATCTAGAGATCCTGAGGCAATAATATCATTAATTTTAAATTTATTATTTTCTGTATCAAAAGTTGATAAATCGATCTCTAACCCAATACTGTTAGCTCTTTGTAAAGCAAATAAAACTCCTGAGTAGAAATCTAATGAAATGGTATGAAGATTTCTTTCTTCGAGAACTTTTTTAGTGTTTTCTACAGAATCAAAAATTATTTGTTTTGCCTTGAAGGGCAATAATAATCCTATTTTTATTTTGCTTTTTTTGAATATCGAATCAATTAGGTTAACTCTTTCAACTAGAAGGTCATTTTCGATTTTAAATTTCCCACTAAGTGAATCAGGAATTCTTAAGATCATTCCAACTTGTAGCCCTGTTTTATTTAAATTTGGATTTAAAGAGTCCAGAACATATCGATTTACCCCTAACTTTTTTTCTATACGATAATATCCCTCTGATTGAAGGACTTGGTAATAATTATACAAAGAATCTTTTTCTGGTATTGTTTTACTGAAATCAATATTTCTTACTCTAATTTCTTGACCAATTTTTAAACCATCTAAAATTTGAGGATTCAAAGAATCTAATTCATTGATAGTCATGCCATATTCATAAGCTAAGCGCCACTTTGTTTCCTTGGGCTCTACAATATGTATTTCAAAGGATCTGACAGACTTTTTTTGTTTGTCAGCTTCTAAAGAATTTATCTCTTTATAAACAGGAATTCTTAACAACATTCTTTTCTTGATCCCTAGTTTTTTTAATGAGGGATTATATTCATTAAGTTGGATTTCAGAAATACCGTAATAATCGGTAATTTCTATCAAGGTTTCACCTTTTTTAACCCGATGAATTAAAAAGTCTTGAGGCACCTGACTTAAACAAATTTTAATACCTAATAGGAAAAAAAATGAAAAGAAAGTTTTGTACTTAAATAAACTCATTTTTAAAGTTATTCCCATTCAATTGTGGCTGGTGGTTTAGAACTAATGTCATAGACTACACGGTTAATCCCCTTTACATTATTTATAATTTCATTTGATATTTTTTGAAGGAATTCATATGGTAAATTTACCCAATCCGCAGTCATTCCATCTGTTGATTGAACAGCCCTAAGTGCGACACAATTTTCGTACGTCCTTTCGTCTCCCATTACACCAACGCTATTTACAGGCAAAAAAATTGCTCCAGCCTGCCAAACATTATCATATAGATTCCATTTCCTTAGGCCTTTTATAAAGATATAGTCAACTTCTTGTAAAATACGTACTTTTTCACGTGTGATCTCGCCTAATATTCTTATTGAAAGCCCTGGTCCTGGAAAAGGGTGCCTAGCGAGTAAAGATGGGTCCATATTCATACTTTTTCCTACTCTCCTCACCTCATCCTTAAACAACATTCTTAAAGGCTCCACAAGTTTGAGTTCCATTTGTTCGGGTAGACCACCTACATTATGGTGAGATTTGATCGTCGCTGAAGGGCCATTAACTGAAACTGACTCTATTACGTCTGGATATATTGTGCCTTGTCCTAGCCATTTGACCCCTTTCACTTTTTTTGCCTCCAAGTTAAAAACATCAATAAAAATTTTTCCAATTATTTTGCGTTTTTCTTCTGGCTCAGAAATTCCTTCAAGAGCGTTTAAAAACTTATTTGAAGCATCAACTCCCCTCACATTCAAACCCATTCCGGAGTATTGAGCTAAAACCTCTTCATATTCATTCTTTCTTAGTAATCCATTATTAACAAAAATACAGTTTAGCTTATCCCCCAAAGCTCTATTAAGTAGCATTGCAGCAACTGATGAATCAACACCACCTGAAAGACCAAGAATCACAACATCCTCGGATACCATTTCTTTAATTTCATCGATAGCCATGTCAATAAAAGAATCTGGAGTCCAATTTTGTTTTACATTGGCAATTTGTACCAAAAAGTTTTTTAATATTTGCTTACCGTCTGTAGTGTGATATACCTCAGGATGAAATTGAATTGCATAGGTATCTTCGCCCAAAATTTTATACGCGGCATTAGCAACATCTTCCGTGCTTCCAATAAGTTTAGATCCTTTAGGCAAAGTTAATATTGTGTCAGCGTGACTCATCCACACTTGACTATTTTCTGAAACGTCTTTAAAAAAGGGATCCTTTGCCTCGAAATATTTAAGATTTGCACGTCCATATTCTCTTGTTTCTGATAAATTGACTTGTCCTCCATAAAAATGTGCAAGGTATTGTGCACCATAACAGACTCCAAGAAGAGGTATTTTTCCTTTAATCTCATCCAAATTTGGATGAGGTGCGTCATTAGCTCTTACAGAAAATGGTGAACCTGAAAGAATAACGGCCTTATAGGTATCTAGGTTATTTGGAATTTTATGATAAGGATGAATTTCACAATATATAAAAAGTTCCCTCACACGACGCGCTATTAGTTGGGTGTATTGTGACCCAAAATCAAGAATTAAAACTTTTTCTTGCATGAGTAAAAATACGATTTAATCAACGCTTAAAAACTCAAAAATGAAATTTATCTTAAAAATATACTAAAACTCAATAAAATTAAAGTCAGTATCTAGAGGATCTAATGATTCTATAAGTAGTGGTATAAAGTTTTCTCCAATCTCATTGTATATGGTAAAAAAATTTAATTTGCGTTCTTGGAATTCATTATCAGGAAATAATTGGTTTCGAATAATCTGAATCCTTTCTATCTGATTAGATAAGCTCTTTTTTTGTGCTTTTAATAAACGTTTTTCTAATTTATTTATCCCGTTAATTTGTTTTTTTTCTTGAGCGTTAACAGCTCCTTCAAAAGATTTATCCGTCTTTGAAACTAAAGATTTGAGGTAATCGAATTGCTTATTTAGTGCAATTTTTAAATGTTCTAAATTTAAGTCAATACTGCTAGCTTGTTTTACTTTTTTTTCATCCAAGGTCTTTTGGCTATAAAACAAATCTGAAATTTTAATTTCTAGTTTTTTCAATTTATCCGCCTGCTTTTTAGAATATAACAGAACAGAGTTTCTTACAAGAAGTAACGGAAAGGGAACTTCAACTTTATCAAACATTGTCTTTAGTTGCAACCAATAAGAAATTTCTGCAGCCCCACCAATATAACAAAGGTTAGGTAGCAAAACTTCTTGGTATAGTGGTCTTAAAATTACATTTGGTGAAAAGCGCTCAGGATATTTTTCTAATTCATCTATTAACTCTTTTTGTGAAAAAGATTTGCCTATATCCTTAATGATAAATTTGTTGTCTTTTTTTTCAATTCTATAGCGCCCATCAGGTAATAGATAAAATAAATTTATGTTTCTTGGGTTTACCTGAGGGGAGTATGTTTTGTTGTAATTTTCCTTTATGTTATTTATTTGTTTTTCGATGCTATAAAAGGAAAATCGATTGGTAAGCTCTTTTTTGAAAAAATTTATAAACAGTTTTTTTAGATTTTTTTTGTTGGGTTCTAAGACTAGTAAACCATAATTGCCAAACAGTTGGTTAACAAGCTTAAATGTTGCCTCTGACAAATTAGCAGATTCACGATAACTGTTTTTAATTAACTCCCTAATTTGGTTTGCTTCATTTTTATTTCCCAAATATGATTCGAAGTCTTCAAGAATAAATTTTAATTTATCGAGCGGTAATTTACCAACAGGACCAGCTAAATCCTGCTTCCATTGGAATTTCTTCTCTTGAAATTTAAATGAACTTATTTCATCGAAATCGTGATCTTCACTAGCCATCCAATAAATAGGTATGAAATTAAACTTCGGGTATTTTTCTTTAAGTTTACTACAAAGATTAATAGTAGATATTATTTTGTAAATAAAGTACAAAGGACCTGTCATTAAACACAGTTGATGGCCAGTAGTAATCGTAAAAGTATTTTCACTAATTAGAAGATCTATATTATCCAAAACATGTTTTGGTGCTTTTGCACTGCTATACTGATCTTTAAATATTGTTGTTAAAAGATCTCGGTTTTCTCTTGCAAAAGAGGCTTTTTTTTGATTGATTTGACTTTCAAAGTTTTCTAATCTAGGTGGATGTGAGTAATATGATTTAAGTTTTTTATCTTCAACTATATAATCATTGATTAATTTTGAAAATCTAAGCTTTAAATCAATTGGAAGACTATGGGCTTGCATAAACAATATGTGAAGCGTAAAGATATTTTTTTTTAGAAAAAGAAATCGAAAGTTTGACTAGAAAGCTACAATTTAAATATATGAGAAGAAAAATTATTTCTTTACTATTAATTTTTTATCCATTTCTATTAACCTCTCAGCTAAAGGACCCTGAAACTTTTTTTGGATATGAGCTAGGAACTTATTTTAATTTACATCACCAACTTTTGGATTACTTCAGCCATCTTGAGAAAAATTCTGAGTTTCTTAAAATTATTCCGTATGGAAAAAGTAATGAAGGTAGAGAATTACAACTTGTTTTTATTTCGAATCGTAAAAATTTAGACAACCTTGAAGAAGTTCGTTTATCCCATCTTCAAAATAGTGGGTCGATAAGTGGACCTAAAAACGAAAATAAATCAATAGTTTGGCTTAGTTATAATATACATGGTAATGAATCTTCAAGCTCAGAAGCTTCAATGAAAACTGCTTATGATTTAATTACCAAACATACAAAATGGTTATTAGACACCATTGTAATAATAGATCCCTGTGTCAACCCTGACGGGAGAGATCGTTATGTAAATTTTTACAAACAAAATAGGGGTATACCATATGACACAAATCAAAATTCGATAGAACATGACGAACCTTGGCATAATGGAAGAACAAATCATTACGCTTTTGATTTAAATCGGGACTGGGCATGGGTTACTCAAACCGAAACCAAAAATCGTATAAAAAAATTTAATGATTGGCTTCCACACATTCATGTCGACTTCCATGAACAGGGGATTAATAGCCCTTACTATTTTGCACCTGCAGTAGAACCCTATCATGAAGCTGTTACAAACTTTCAAAGAGAATTTCAAGAAATAATTGGTAAAAATCATGCTAAATATTTTGACGAAAACGGATGGTTATACTTTACAAAAGAAAAATTTGATCTCTTGTACCCCAGCTATGGAGACACATATCCAATGTTTTTAGGAAGTATTGGCATGACCTATGAACAAGCAGGAGGAGGGATTGCTGGACTCGGGGTAAGAAATGACGAAAATATTGAGGTAACACTAAAAGATAGAATAGAGCATCATCATTTGACTGGTATATCTACAGTTGAGATGGCTGCAAAATTTAGGATACTTTTAAATAAAAATTATCAGACTTTTTTTGATAATAAAAATTTCAAATACAAAAATTTTGTTTTGGAAGGAAATAAAAATAAAATAAATTCTTTAGCTGAATTTTTTAAAAAACACAATATTATCAGCAAAAAACTTTCAAAAAATACAAATATTCGTGGTTTTGATTATCAAATGCAAAAAAATAAATCTACAGAATTCTCAAAAAACTCTCTAGTTATACCAACAAATCAGGTAAAAGGAAAGCTAGTAGAAATACTCTTAGAACCTAATACAAAACTAATTGACTCGATCACTTATGATATAACTGCTTGGTCTTTAGCATTTGCCTATGGTCTAAAGGCAATAGCAACAACACAAGAGGTTATAACTACTCCTTTTGAATTTTTAAAAAATTCAAAGATGTTATTGGAAGAAAGCAAATATGGATTTGGTTTTATTTGCAAAAGTTTAGATGATATCAAATTTCTTTCTGATTTAATAAAAGCAGGTATTAAAATTAGGTATAATACTTTACCTCTAACAAATAGTAAAATAGATTGGGATGCAGGAAGTATTTTTATTCTCAAGGCAGACAATCTTAATTACAAACAATACTTTACAAAACTTAAAGAAATGGTAAATCAGCATAAAATTACATTACATAATATTTATACTGGATATTCTGAAAAAGGACCTGATATGGGTTCAGATAAAATAAAATTGATTAAAGCTCCGAGAGTTGGATTACTGAAGAGTGAGAATAGTAGCTCTTATAATTATGGTGAATTATGGAACTTTTTTGAACAAGAATTAAATTACCCACTGTTGCGGATTAATGAAAAAAAATTACATTCTGTTCTCCCTGAGATCGATGTATTAATCCTACCAGACGGGGATTACCCAAGTTTTGAAAATTTTGGAAATGGAAAAAAGATTGAAGAATGGATTCATAGTGGCGGAAAATTAATCGCACTTGCCGGCGCATTAAATATTTTTGCTGATACTGAAAATTTTGCTTTAAAAAAGAAGAATCCTAAAAACCAAACTGAAAATACGATTCCGTATATGGAAAAGGATCGTTCGGATATTAGTGCCTCTACTAGTGGAAGTATTTTTAAAGCTACCTTGGATAGAACCCATCCGATTGGGTATGGAATGGAAAGATATTATACATTAAAATTGAATGCTGACGCATTTTATCTTCTAGAAAATTTTGGTAATGTGTTTTATCTTGATAAAGATGTAGATACTATTTCAGGTTTCATTGGATATAAAGCAAAGCAAAAACAAAGGTATTCGTTGCTTGTTGGGCAAGAAAATTATGGTGAAGGTGAATTAATATATTTTGTAGATAATCCTTTATTTAGGGGATTTTGGTACAGTGGTAAGCAATTATTTTCAAATGCACTCTTTTTTTAAATCAAATTATCAATTTAAATAAACCTCAAACAGGAATACCTACCAGATCAAAATTATTAGCCCCAATGATCTTAATGTTAACAAACTCTCCCAATTTGACATAGAATTTTTTTGCATCTATTAGCACCTCATTATCAACATCTGGTGAATCCATAAAGGTTCTACCAATAAAATTAGTTCCCTCTTTTCTATCAATTAAACATTTGAAAACTTTCCCTATTAGCTTTTCGTTGTTATTTAACGAAATATTAGATTGTATTTCCATGATTTCATTTAATCTTTTTTGTTTTAATTCCTCGGGAACATCATCTTTTAGAAGATATGCGTGAGTATCTTCTTCATGACTATATTTAAAACAACCTAAACGATCAAACCCCATCTCTTTAACCCATTTCTTTAAAATTTCAAAATCTTTATCTGTCTCACCAGGATAGCCCACAATAAGCGTAGTTCTTAACACAATACCTGGGACAAGTTCTCTAAATCGTTTGATAAGTGAAGTCGTTTTTTCTTTATTAGTACCACGTCTCATTGACTTTAAAATCTTATCAGAAATATGTTGAAGTGGAATGTCAAGATAATTACAAATCTTAGATTCGTATCTCATGACCTCTAAAACGTCCTCAGGAAAGCCTGTTGGAAAAGCATAATGTAATCTTATCCACTCGATACCGTCTAATTTTGATAGAGCACTAAGTAATTTTGCGAGTCTTCTTTCCTTGTAAAGATCTAACCCATAATAAGTCAAATCCTGAGCAATTAAAATTAATTCTTTTACTCCATTTTTAGCTAAGATTTTAGCTTGGCCTACAAGTTTTTCAATTGGAGTTGATCGATGCTTACCTCGCATTAACGGTATAGCACAAAAAGAACATGGCCTATCACAGCCTTCAGCAATTTTGAGATAAGCGTAGTGGTTAGGGGTTGTCAAGATTCTCTCTCCTATTAATTCATGCTTGTAATCAGCTTCTAAAACCTTTAATAGTTGAGGTAAATCCGTAGTGCCAAAATACTGATCTACATCAGGAATCTCTTTTTCTAAGTCATTTTTATATCTTTCACTTAAACATCCAGTTACATAAACCTTATCTACTATACCAGTTTGTTTGTACTCAATTTGCTCTAAAATTGTATCTATAGACTCTTGTTTCGCATTATTTATAAAACCACATGTGTTAATAACTACAATATTTCCTTTTTCCTCATGAACTACATTTTTCTTACTTGCTTCTAATTGTTTTATTATTACCTCTGAATCATAAATATTTTTTGAACACCCTAAGGTTATAACATTTATCTTATTCCTTTTTTTTGATTTAGTTCTCATATTACTGTTTAAACAAATCTGGCATATTACGAACTGGGTTTATTTTTTCATAGGCTGCTCCTATATTTAATAAAATCTGTTCTTTTTTTGAAGGGGCAATAAAGGTGATATTTTGAGGTCGACCACTACGTTTATATCCCATTGGAATTCCTAACGCTGGAAAATGTGCAAGAGCTGCAAATTTAGCATCCTTACTATCAATTGATATGACAGCATCTAGATTTAGATTTTTGATTACCTTAAAATAGCTCTTAGCTAATTTCATCATTTCACATTTAGTTTTTCTAAATTGATTTTGAGAAATATTTACATTAACTAATCGGGTAAAATTTTCTTGTCCGTACGGTGCATGAAGTAGGCTATCCATTTTGTTAAAATTTACAATATCGTTTATTGAATCGAAGGGTAATTTTTTGTTAGTGCTCTTTTTTATATATTTTGGTAAATCATTTTTCATATCTATGTCAAGCAGCTTTATAAAATTTTGTAATTCTATTTCAGGAGCTTTGAAACTAATAATTTTTGCTCCTGCTTTTCTCATCAAATCCAAAGAAATTTTCACCAAACTATCTTTTTCATATTTTTTAAAAATTCCAAAACTTTTCCCCTCTAAGGTTACTGTATCTAATCCCTGATAAAAAACGGGTTCGCTATTATAACTATACTCATCATTACTGTCAAAACCTACTAGTGCATTCATTAATATAGCAGTATCCATTACACTTTTAGCCATGGGTCCTGCTGTATCTAAACTACTTGAAATTGGAATCATTCCGTTTCTACTTATAGACCCTATAGTTGGCTTGAGACCTACTACACTATTTTTCCCTGATGGAGATAAAATTGAACCTGAAGTTTCAGAACCAATAGCTGCTACTGAATAGTTTGCTGCCACCGCTACACCACTCCCTGAACTTGATCCACCAGTTTCAAAAATTTTCCTCCCATATGGATTTAATGTTTGTCCACCCAATGCACTATAACCTAATGGACAATCTTGACAAAAATAATAAGCCCATTCACTCAAATTAACTTTTCCTAAAATTAGCGCTCCCTTTTCCTTTAAACGTTTGACAAGAAATGAATCATCATTAGGAATGTTATTTTTAAATGCTGCACTACCAGCAGTTGTACTCATGGGTAAAGCATCAATATTATCTTTTATAAGAATAGGAATTCCGTATAAAGGATGGTTTATTTGCTTCTTTCGCTTTTTGTCTAGCAACTTTGCGTTATCAAGAACATCTGGGTTAAGAGAAATTATAGCATTCAAATACGTATCACGATTGGTTTCAAAATAATATATACGGAATAAATAGAATAAACATATTTTTTCATATGATACTAAGCCTTTTTGAACGTTCTCTTGAATTTCAAGAATACTTTTTTCTAAAATAAGTGGCTTTAATCTTTCATATTCTTTTTTTTTGAATCCTAAAAGTTCCTTTTTAAAAGGGGAAAAAAGTGAGTTTTTATCTTGATGCATTGATTGAATACGCATAAAACGTAAGCGTTTTAAGGAGTTTTTCGAATTTTCCTTTAATTCAGCTGTTTCGTCATAGGGTACCCATTTTGCGAGGCTTTGTTCTTCAATACTGCAAAAGTTAAAAATGAATATTATTAAAAACAAAAATCTAAATTTATAGAAGGGCATATTATAATATTTTTTTTAAAAAATCCTGAACTGCTTTAGTTACTTTCCTATAATTATCAGAACTTAGATAAGAGGTTATTACGTGATCACCAGCATTGGGAAATGCTTTTTTTACCTTCAATTCGTTTGTGGTACCTAATTCATCAAACATTTTTAACATTGCAGGTATGGAAACAACTTTATCTTTTAAGCTATCATTTTTGTAATAATATCCCATGAAAACTGGAACCTTTATCTTTTCATATGTTGATTTATTCATTTTAATATCTAAAAGTTTTTGCATATGTAGTGCGCTTTCTAATCGTATTTTGGATGTCCAATATTTTTTCTTTTCAATATTCATGTTATTCATATTATGATATTTACTACCTCTTACAAGCCGTGCGATTTGAAGTCCCCATGGTTTGGAAATAAGTTTTGCAAAAGGATCATTATATTCAATATTCGGTGCAAAAAGACAGATTGCGGCGATAGACGGGTCAGTACCAAAACACAAAGAGAGTACGCCTCCATGAGAAGTTCCAAGTAATATTACTTTATCTCCAAGCGCTTTTGCGACCGATATAGCTTCTTTTGTAGATTCCCAAAAATCATTATTATTGTAATTCAACATTGGTTCTTTTTCATTTAGTCCGTGACCGTAAAGTCTAGGAACATAAAGATTTGCGTTGAGAAATTTGGCGATTTCTCGGTGTACCGGGTCTCCCTCAATTCCTGAAGCAGTAAAACCATGTAAATACAAAACACTATAATTAGTTTTTTTTGGAATAGAGTCATTAAACTCTATATAAGATTCATTTCCTGGACGAACATTTCCTAACGCTTTTTCTTTATTAGAAATCCAATTTTTTAAAGTATTTAATTCTTGCGGTACTTCAACTGGAGTCATACTAAGATCAGGGTTTTCAACTCTTGGTCCTACTAGATAGACACCTCCTAGAATCAAAATAAAAACCCAAAAAAATTTAAAAATTTTCATTTTAGATTATTTATTTCCTAAACAATGTTTTAACAAATTTGTCAGGGTCAAAGTCTTGTAAATCTTCTATTCCCTCTCCAACACCAATGTATTTTACAGGAATCTTAAATTGGTCTGATATTCCAATAAGTACTCCCCCCTTTGCGGTTCCATCTAGTTTCGTAACTGCTAAACTTGATACCTCAGTTACTTCAATAAATTGCTTTGCTTGTTGAAAGGCATTTTGGCCAGTTGAACCGTCTAAAACTAAAAGCACTTCATGTGGTGCCTCAGGAATTACTTTTGACATTACTCGCTTTACTTTTGATAGCTCGTTCATTAAATTAACCTTATTATGAAGACGTCCTGCTGTATCAATTAAGACATAATCAGCCTCTTTTGATTTTGCTGCTTGAATAGTGTCAAAAGCAACAGAAGCGGGATCACTACCCATTTCTTGCCTTATAAGAGGTGCATTTGCACGGTCAGCCCAAATTTGAAGTTGGTGTATAGCTCCTGCTCGAAAGGTATCCGCTGCTCCAATTACGATTTTTTTCCCCTGTACACCAAATTGGTATGCAAGTTTTCCGATTGTAGTCGTCTTTCCTACTCCATTTACACCTACAACCATAATCACATAAGGTTCATTTTTTTTTGAATCACTTTCTTCACTATTGGTTTTTTTAAGGAGTTTTGAGATTTCTTCGGAGAGCATTTTCACCAAATCTTCAAAACTAAGATATTTTTCCTTTGCTGTTCTTGTCTGCAAAGCATCAATAATCTTTAAAGTTGTTTCTACTCCAACATCAGACTGAATAAGAATTGATTCAAGTTCGTCTAAGAAATCATCACTTATTTTTGTTTTACCGGCTACTATTAATCCTAAGCGAGATAAAAAAGATTTTTTCGTATTAGATAGTCCTTTTTCTAATTTTTTTTCATCCTTTTTTGTAAAAAAGTCTTTAAGCCTTCCCATATATAAAAATAAAAAAAGCTACTGTCAAGAGTAGCTTTTTCTTAAAAAAGTAATTTATTCTATTTTTTACTCAGCCAATCAGATACCAAATCTGGCGGTAAAATGGTTTCAACAAAACTATAAGAATTGCTACCAGGTTTTTTTACCATTTTTATGGCTTTTGTTAATCTTTTTGATCCTGTTTGTAACGAAGCAACTGATTTCTTAGCCATTATTACTTGATTTCTTTATGAACAGTCATTTTTTTTAAAATCGGATTGAATTTTTTTACTTCAAGACGTTCTGGTGTATTCTTTTTATTTTTTGTTGTAATGTACCGTGATGTTCCAGGTAAACCTGAATCTTTGTGCTCCGTACATTCTAAAATAACCTGTACCCTGTTACCTTTTTTAGCCATAAAATCTAACCCTTATAATTACCATTTTTCTTAGCTTCTTTTAAAACAGCTGAGATACCTTTTTTATTAATGGTTTTCAAGACAGCTGTTGAAACATTGAGTGTGATCCATTTATCTTCCTCAGGAACAAAAAAACGTTTTCTTATTATATTTGCATCAAATCGTCGCCTTGTTCTATTCAATGCTTTTGATACATTATTTCCAAACATTACTTTTTTTCCGCTAATTTGACAAACTTTTGACATTACAATTTTATACGGCTGCAAATTTACTGTTTTTTAAACAGTTTCAAAATTGTTTTTAGAAAAATAAGAATTTTATATTATTTCTCTGTAAACCATCTCTAGTGCCTTGTTCACAGCTTTTCCAATTACCCTTTCTCTATGCTTACCAAATATAAATCTTTCGCTTATAATTCTTTTATCTGATGAGATTGCTATCCAAACAGTTCCAATTTCAGCATCTGAATCACCTTTGGAGGGGCCAGCATTACCTGTAGTTGCGACACCTATACTGGAATTAAATTTTTTACGTACGTTTTGAGCCATCATTTCAGCAACTTGTTTACTAACAACCGAGTTCCTTTCAATAATATTTTGTGGAATAGAAAGCAAATCTGATTTAGATTGGGTTTGATATGAAATAATACTCCCTACGAAATATTTTGAAGCACCTGGTATTTTTGCCAGTCGTGCTGATATTTCACCACCCGTACAACTTTCTGCTAAAGATAAGGTCTGGTTTTTTAATAAAAATTGTGACTGTATTTTTTCCTCAAAAGGAGATACATCTTCATAACCAACAAAAATATCTTTAATTAAAGGTAAAAGTTTGTCTATTTCCCTATCTATCTTATCATTTACTAGCTTTCTGTCTGGCCCTTTTCCAGAAATACGAAGTCTAACTCTACCTAAGTTGGGTAAATATGCTAGTTTAAGGTCATCTGGTAAGGATTTTTCCCAAGTAGAAATTATTTCTGCAATTGCGCTTTCACCCAACCCATAGGTTATTATTGTTTTATGAACTATAAATGGACGGATAAAATGATTTTGTAGTTTAGGAATTACTTCGTTGATCATTAAGGATTTCATTTCAAAAGGTACACCAGGTAATGAAATAATTACTTGTCTATTTTTTTCGAACCACATCCCTGAAGCTGTTCCATAATTATTTTTAAAAATTTTTGCTTTGGATGGAAGGAAAGCTTGTTTCCTGTTCTGATCATTTATTGGAGTTGTAACATATTTTTTGAAGATTTCTTCAATGTGGTCAAGTATTTCTTTATTCTCAATCAATTTATCATTAAAATAAGTACACAAAGTTTGTTTTGTAAGATCATCACTAGTTGGTCCTAGTCCACCCGTTAGGATTACAAGTTTTACCCTTTTTTCTGATAATTTAAGTGTACTAATAATATCGTCTTTTTTATCTGAAATACTCGTTATTTGAGTAATCTCGATTCCAATATTATTTAGTGCTTTCGCTAAAAATACAGAATTAGTATTTACAATTTGACCAATGAGAATTTCATCACCTATAGTTATAAGTTCTGCTTTCATTTAATATTAATTGAAAAAGCTATCTTTCTTTCTAGATAACCAGTTAAATTATCATTTTTATAAATATTCCCAACCCCTGAGGGAGTTCCAGTAAATAGAATATCACCAATCTTAAGTGTAAAAAATGTTGAGACATAACTTATTAGCTCATCAATTTTCCATAACATTTTATTTGTATTCCCAATTTGAACTTTAGTCCCATTTCTTTCTAAAAAAAAGTTAATGTTATTTATATTTTTAAATTCTTTCTTTGAAAACCAATCACCAATTAAGGTTGAACCGTCAAAGGATTTTGCCTTCTCCCATGGCAGGCTTTTAGATTTTAATTCGTTTTGTAGTGATCTTGCTGTGAAATCAATTCCCAGACCAATTTGATCATAATACTTTGGGGCAAACTTGGTTTGAATATGCTTACCAATTTTATTAATTCTGACTAAAAGTTCAACCTCATAGTGAATATCATTAGTAAAATGAGGAAAAAAAAATGGGTATTTTTTTTGAATGATTGAAGTGTCGGGTTTAATAAATAATATAGGCTCATCCGGTTTATCATTTTTTAATTCTTGAATATGATCGGCATAATTTCTTCCTACACAAATAATTTTCACAAATTTATTCTTTAGTGTTCATTGAATTTAACTTTATTTCTGTTAAAATCTTCTTGGTATATCTAGGGAACTCAGCATTTAGAATCCATCCAAAATATCCAGGCTCTTCTTTAAGTATTTCATTAACTTTTTCCCCCTTATGCTTACCAAAACCAAAACAAATTTCGTCATCTTTATTATAAATTAGAAATCCTGCAAAATCAGCTGTTTTTTTTCTGGTACTAAAATCATTCAAAAAATCTACATTGGGTTCTAATTCTGAATAACGATCTAATTGGGCATACAAAACATCGAGTGTGGCATTTGCATCTGCAATAGCACTGTGAGCATCGGTGAGTTCCTTATCACAATAAAACTTTAAAGCAGCAGACAGAGTCCTTGCCTCCATTTTATGAAATATATTTTGTACATCAATTGTCTTTGTGTTTTTAAAATCAAAATTTAAACCTGCTCTTAATAATTCTTCAACTAGGAGGGGTATGTCGAATCTGTCTGAATTAAAACCAGCGAGATCACACCCTTTTAGGAAATTATATATATTCTGGGCTTTATCTTTAAATGTTGGTTTGTTCATGACCATCTCATCATTTATTCCGTGTATTAGAGTAGATTCAGGAGGTATAGGTATCCCAGGGTTTAATCTTATTTCAAGTGATTCTCTCGTGCCATCAATGTTAATTTTAATTATTGCAATTTCTATTATGCGATCCTTGCTTACATCAGTCCCAGTTGTTTCTAAATCAAAAAAACAAAGTGGCTTAGTTAGTTTTAATTTCATGTATTTACCAATTTAAAAGGGAGAATTTTCATTCCAATTTTCAAGATATTCCGCTACACGTTTAACAAAAAGACCACCAGTTGCACCATTTATTATGCGATGATCATAACTGTGAGAAAGTATTACTTTTCTTCTGACACCTATAAAATCTCCATTTGGAGTTTCAATAACTGAGGGCATTTTTCTAATCACACCAATTGCAAGAATCCCTACTTGTGGCTGATTGATAATTGGTGTACCCATAATAGATCCAAAATTTCCAATATTTGTAAATGTATACGTACCATTTTGAACCTCCTCTGGCATTAGTTCATTTTTTCGTGCACGATTGGCTAAATCATTAATGGCCTTAGTAAGACCAACTAAATTCAAATGATCAGCATTTTTTATAACTGGGACTATTAAATTACCATCTGGTAACGCTGTAGCCATCCCAATATTAATTTCTTTTTTTACAATTATCCTATTATTGTCGAGGCTACTGTTTAACTTAGGATAGTCCCTAAGAGCCTTAATAATCGCCCTTGCAAATAGAGGGGTGAAAGTTAGTTTTTCATTTTCACGCTCTAGAAATAATTCTTTCTCTTTTTCACGCCAATCCCAAAGACCTGTCACATCTGCTTCAATAAAAGACTGTACGTGGGCAGAAGTCTCTATACTTGATTTCATGTGTTCAGATATTAACTTCTCCATACGTGTCATTTCTAAAATCTGATTTTGCCCCTTTAGGAGTGGTTCAGTTAAAAGAGGATTATTTATTGATGGAGCTAAATCGTCAGATTTCTGCTCAAAAGGTTTAGTTTTAGAAGAATCTGTGAAAGGTCTGTTTTTAATATAATCAAGTAGATCAATTTTTGTCAAACGTTGGTTTTTTCCTGTGCCTGGAATTTTATCCAATTCATCTTTCAAGATCCCCTCCTTTTTTGAAATGCTTTTAATTAATGGAGAATAAAAACGTTTTGTAGGCTCAGCCGAAGAAGTTATTAAATTTTCTATTGAATCAATTTCTTCTTCCAAAATAGAAGCTATTTCATCAGTTTCTGATATTTCATTCTTTTTAGGCTTAAGAGGCTTTTCATCCTGAACAGGAGATGATATTGAATTTATTTCTTTTTCTGTTTCAATAACCAAAAGGGTTTCACCAACTTGAACAACATCATTTTCTTTAAATCGCTGTTCCAAAATAACACCTTCAACTTCAGAAGTTACATCAGTATCTACCTTATCAGTGGCAATTTCAACAATAGGATCATCTAATTTTACCTTATCTCCAATCTGCTTTAACCATTTGGTTACAGTTGCTTCAGTTACACTTTCACCCATTTTAGGTAATTTAAAATGATATTGTCCCATAATATTTTAATTTGCAAAAATATCAATTTTTACTTGGCAATAATGAATTTATTGTTTCACTAAAAAATTAATTTTTTGTCATAGATGATTCAAAAGGAATACGAGCTAATATCGATCTTCCTAATGTGACCTCATCGGTATACTCTAATTCGTCTCCTACAGGTATTCCCCTTGCTATAGTTGATGTTTTTACATCATAAGGCTGTATCAATTTGTATATGTAAAAATTTGTTGTATCAGCTTCCATAGTTGCACTTAAGGCAAAAATTATTTCTTCTACTTCTCCAATTTTAACTTTTTCAACCAACGAATTAATTTTTAAATCTTTTGGACCTATGCCATCCATAGGTGAAATAATTCCACCTAAAACATGATATATTCCTTGAAATTGGCCTGTATTTTCAATTGCCATTACATCACGAATGTCTTCGACAACACAAAGAATTTTTTTGTTACGTTTTAAATTAGAACATATTTCACAAAGTTTCTGATCAGATAAATTGTGACAACTTTCACAGAACATAACACTTTCTCTGAGATCTTTAAGAGACTTGGAAAGTGCTAGTGTGTGATCTTTTGGCTGTTTCAGAAGATAAAGTGCTAAACGCAAAGCTGTCCTGCGACCAATTCCAGGGAGTTGTGCAATTTCTTGAACCGCATTTTCAAGTAATTTTGAAGAAAAATTCACAAGTAAATTTACAAAAATCTAGGCTTTTAGTTTTTGTATATTAGTCCAAAAAAGATTAATCAATGATTACTCCCATATTCATTCTTTGTCTTATAGCAGGATATTTTTTTATTTTGATGTTAATCTCATTTTTGGTATCTAAAGAAGATTCAAATGAGATGTTTTTTACAGCTAACCGAAATTCTCCTTGGTATCTTGTTGCATTTGGTATGGTTGGAGCATCTTTGTCAGGGGTTACATTTATATCTGTGCCTGGATGGGTTCAAGCTTCTCAGTTTACATATTTTCAAGTAGTTTTGGGATACCTCATTGGTTACATTATAGTTGCTTACATTTTGCTCCCTGTTTATTATAATAATAACGTAACATCTATTTATGAATATCTGTCAATACGATTTGGTAAAAAAAGTCATTTTGCAGGAGCTTTTTTTTTCTTTCTATCTAGGGTACTAGGTGCTTCTTTTCGATTATTTTTAGTGTCAATTGTTTTACAACAATTTATTTTCAAAACCTGGAATATACCATTTGAAGTAACTGTTGTAATATCGATAATATTGATTTGGATATATACTCAAAAAGGGGGAATAAAGACAATTGTATTTACAGATACACTTCAAACTAGTCTGATGATTTTATCCGTCATATTGTCAATTTATTATATAAATGATGCCCTTGGCTTTAGCTTTTATGAATTTATATTTTCGAAAGAGTTATCAAATTATAATCAAGTTTTTGTAAGTGACTCAATATTGAGTCGTAATTACTTCATAAAATCCGTTCTTGGTGGTGCATTTGTAACAATATGTATGACAGGTTTAGATCAAGATATGATGCAAAAGAATTTAAGCTGTCGAAATCTAAAAGATGCACAAAAGAATATGGTCGTATTCAGTTTTGTATTGGTATTTGTAACAGGACTATTTATGCTTCTCGGTGCTTTGTTGTTTATCTATGCAGCAAAACAGGGAATAAATATTCCTTACATGGATGGAAGTCCAAAAACTGATTTACTATTCCCAGAAATCGCATTAAATGGTAATCTTGGTTTTGGTGTTGCTATTACATTTATTTTAGGTTTAATAGCTGCGGCATATAGTAGTGCTGACAGTGCTCTTACATCACTAACAACATCTTTTTGTATAGATTTTCTAAATTTTGAAAATAAGGATACAACTCATCAAAAGAAGACTCGGAAAAAAATTCATATTGGCATGAGTTTACTTCTAATAATAATAGTAATCTCATTTAAATATATCTTAGATCGTAATGTAATTGATGGTCTTTTAACTGTTGCAGGCTACACCTATGGACCGCTCCTAGGACTCTTCTCATTTGGCATCTTTACTAATTACAAGATAAAAGAGAATTTATTATGGCCTGTACTTTTGTTTGTATTACTATTTATAACCACACTCAGTTATTTAGATTCAAGTTTTTTAGGTGGCTATGAATTAGGTTATGAATTGCTTCCCCTAAACGGGCTACTAACATTTTTAGGATTAATATTGATTCGTAGAAAGAAGAACTAGACTACAGGAGTTTTCCCAAAAAATATTTTTTTCATCTAGTAACTTGTTGAATCTATAATTTTCTGTACCTGGATTAAACAACACTCTTTTAGGTTCTAGATTTATAACAAAATCAAAATATTTTTCCTGTAAAATTGGTCGGATATAAAAAGATACTGTGTGAATATTTTCTTGGGGTTTTAAAGGTGACACAATCTCTATAGATTCTATTTTCCCCTGGTTTGGGCCCATTGGTACAACTGGAATATTTTTGCTCTTTAACATACTAACTAATTTATAAGAGTACCTAATTGGATTTGTTGAAGCGCCAATAACTAGCGTCTTTAAATTTACCATTTTATAGAAATACTACCCCATGTAAAACCACTTCCAAAAGCAGCTAAGATAACCTTACTATCTTCCTTTATTTTACCCTTCTCCCAGGCTTCTGTAAGAGCGATAGGTATTGAAGCAGCAGTTGTATTTCCATAAACTTGGATGTTATTGAAAACTTGATCATCTCTTAAACCAAACTTTTTTTGAACGAATTGTGAAATTCGCAGATTTGCTTGATGTGGAATTAGCATATCTATATCGCTCGATTGCCAACCTGTCTTTTTCAAACCAGCATTTATAACTTCAGAAAATCGGATTACAGCATTTTTGAAAACGAACTGACCATTCATATGGGGAAAATAAGAAACATCCTCAGGATCATTTTCTTCCAAAATTTCTGGAACCCAGCGTCTCGTGTTAGGACCAATCAAAGAAAGTTCCTCTGCATATTTCCCCTCAGAATGAAGTTGAGAATGCAAAATACCTTTATTTTTATTTTCAGAACGTGTCATTACAACTGCGCCAGCGCCATCTCCAAAAATTACTGAAATGTTTCTTCCCCTGGTGTTCATTTCTAATCCGCCTGAGTGATATTCTGATCCTATAACTAAAACGTTCCTATACATGCCTGTTTTGATAAATTGATCTGCTGTGGCCACAGCATAAATAAATCCTGAACACTGCATGCGAATATCCATTGCTGGACAGTCTGGAATATCTAATGCATCTTGAACTAATACACCTGATCCAGGGAAATAGTGATCTGGACTTAAAGTAGCAAACAAGATCAAATCAATTTCTTTAGATGTTATACCTGCCCTCTCAATTGCAATTTTTGATGCTTTAACACCCATTGTAAATGTAGTGTCTTCACTTCCCTTCACAATATGTCTTCTTTCTCTGATTCCAGTTCTTTCTTGTATCCAAGCATCGGTTGTATCCATTATTTTCTCCAGATCAGCATTGGATACTATGTTATCAGGTAAATATTTACCTAATCCTATAATCTTTGAATTATGCATTTAAATCAATTTAAAAGGGAAAGTACATTTTTTAAATAAAAATCTAGGTAAACAGGATCTTTAATTAAATATATTTTTGATAAGAATCTGTTTTAATTTTTGCATTTAAATCATGAAGAAGGTGATATAATCCAAAAAAAGTACGATTTATGTATATGAAATGCTTTGATCCTCTATTACCGTTCAATTTCCTCAACTTTGGGTCATCAGTAAATTCGTTTAAAAGTCCTGAAATTTTTTCCCAAAATAGTTGATTTGAGAAATCAAAATATTTGCTCTGAAAGGGGAGTGTGAATAATCGCATCATTTTCTGAAACAGGCTCATAAAAAAAGTGGCTTCTTCATCCGTATCCTCAGGGGTAAGGATTTCAAGTTCTTTTAATAATCCTTTGAAAATTGTCAGGTCTTCAATATTTTCTTTTTTTGAAAGTTCAAAATATGGAACATAAAATTCCTCAGGTATATCTTTTATACAACCAAAATCTATCGCGATCAAAGATCTCTTTTTTGAAATTAAAAAGTTTCCTGGGTGTGGATCAGCCTGAACTTTTTTTAGACCATGGATTTGAAACATATAAAAGTCCCAAAGGGTTTGACCCAAGTTGTTATTTTTAGTCTTTGTTTTATTTTTTTTTACAAATTCCGAAAGATGTATTCCTTCCATCCAATCCATCGTCAAGGTTTTTGATGTAGTCAATTCTGGATAATAATTAGGAAAAATTAGATTCGGTATTTTTTTGCAAGCTTTAGATATGAATTGGCTATTTTTTAGTTCAATATTGTAATCGGTTTCTTCGAGCAACTTATATTCAACTTCTTGAAAATATTTTTCTGTGTCTTTGCCTTTGAGATTGAAAATTTTGAGCGCAATTGGTTTAACAATTGATAGATCAGAACTTATACTATTTGCAACACCAGGATATTGAATTTTTACAGCCAGTTTTTTACCATTTTTTGTTGCTCGATGGACCTGGCCAATACTAGCAGCATTTTCAGATTTTATATTGAATGTATCAAATATATTTTCTGGATCAGATCCTAAATATTTCTTTAAAGTTTTTTTGACTAGTGGCCATGAAAGAGGAGGAACAGAGAATTGAGCTAAACTAAACCTCTCAACATAAGCTTTAGGCAAAAGATTTTTCTCCATACTTAACATTTGTGCAAGCTTTAATGCACTGCCCTTCAACTCCTTTAAACCATCATAAATATCACTCGCATTTTTTTCATCGAGACGAGACCTATCGTTTTGACCAAAAATAAATTTCTCGCTATAATATCTTAAGTAATTGCCCCCCAACTTTACCCCTGTACCTACAAGTTTGGTTGCTCGTTCAATCTTATTTGTTGGGATTGAATTTAGTGTCTTCAATTAATTTGTTTTAATTTTTTCTTCCCAAAGGAACTTACCAAAATCTATAATGCTATCTAATGGTGTGTTATCAAATAAATCAAAAACGGATCTTACAGATTTTTCGATTGCAATGTCAGTCTTTTCGAATCCAGGTGATCTATCTTCAATCCAGAATCTCACTAAAAATAAAAGCTGAATCCATGCTCCCTCAGAAAAAATTTTTGAGGGATGCTTTGCAAAATTTGACTTTTTTAATGCATTGCCTTGTTCTATAAGATTTGTTGTAAAGTCTTTAAAGAGTGATTTAAGTCCTCTAAGAATTGAAAGTTTTTGAATATTACTTCCAACTTCACCTAATTCTATTAGAACATAGCTTCTGTTTAGTGTGAGTACCTCAAAAAAAGTAAAATAAAATGATAATAATTTTTCTTTCGGTGATTGGGTGGAAAATTCTTTTGAATTACTTATTAATTCATAGGTGTTTTTATAAAATTGAGAGAAAATTTCGTCTTTGACATGATTTAAAGATCCAAAATGCTCATAAAATTCAGTCTCTTTAATATTTGTTTTTTTACAGAATAGATAAACCGATTTGAGTTGACCATTTTCTTCCAAAGCAAGTTTTGAATATTCATCAAATATTTTCTCTTTTATATTTTTAGATTTATTTTTCATTCACAAAATTTTGTTGACAAATATACTTTGTTCAATTATTTTTTTAAAGAATTAAACAAAAATTAAAATACGAAATGTCACTTTGTCACAGAATCTAACAATGGTATTTTTTTTGACTATCATTAAACAAATAATTTAATTATGAGCAAAGGTAAAATAAATGTTTCTGTAGAAAACATATTTCCATTAATAAAAAAATTCTTGTACAGTGATCATGAAATTTTTCTTAGAGAATTAATTTCAAATGCAACTGATGCAACAACAAAATTAAATCACCTAAGTAGTATAAGTAAAATTAAAGGGGATTTAGGCAACCTACAAATAGAAGTTAAAATCGATAAGAAAGGAAAAAAGCTCCACATTATCGATAGGGGTATTGGAATGTCAAAAGAGGAGGTTCAAAAATATATTAACGATGTTGCATTTTCTGGTGCTGAAGAATTTCTGGAAAAGTATAAAGATTCCGCAAAAGATAGTGGAATAATTGGCCACTTTGGTTTAGGCTTTTATTCTGCATTTATGGTTGCAAATAAAGTAGAGATAATAACAAAATCTTATAGTAAAGACCCAGCGGCACATTGGATATGCGATGGATCTCCAGAGTATAGCATCGAGACAGCGGACAAAAAAGATAGGGGTACTGAAATTATTCTTCATATTGATAAAGATTCAAAGGAGTTTTTGGATGAAAATCGTATAAAAGAGCTTCTTTCGAAATATAATAAATTTATGCCCATACCAATTAAGTTCGGAACTAAAGAAGAAACAATACCGTTACCTAAAGATTCTCCAGATGATGCAAAACCTGAAACTATAACTGTTGATAATATAATCAATAATCCAGAGCCTGCCTGGACGAAAAAGCCCTCTGATCTAAAGGATGAAGACTATCAATCTTTTTACAGAGAACTTTATCCTATGCAATTTGAAGAACCTTTATTTAATATTCACCTAAACGTTGATTATCCGTTTAATCTAACAGGCATATTGTATTTCCCAAGAATAAAAAATGATATTAATATTCAAAAGGATCGGATTCAGCTTTATCAAAATCAGGTTTTCGTAACAGATAATGTTGAAGGTATTGTTCCTGAGTTTTTAACCTTACTAAGAGGTGTAATTGATTCACCTGATATACCACTTAATGTATCAAGGAGTTATTTACAGGCAGACGGCGCTGTTAAAAAAATTAGTAATTACATTACAAGAAAAGTAGGAGATAAACTAAGTAGTTTATTCAAAAAAGATCGAAAATCATTCGAAGAAAAGTGGAATGACATAAAGGTCGTGATAGAATATGGAATGTTAAGTGAAGATAAGTTTTTTGACAAAGCCGAAGGCTTTGCATTGTATCCAACTACTGATAAGGAATATTTAACATTTGAGGAACTTAAAGATTCAATAAAGGATAATCAAACTGATAAAGATGACAAACTAATCATTCTTTATGCGTCTGATGTTGATTCACAACATAGTTATATTGAACAGGCTAAGAGTAAAGGTTATAAAGTTTTGCTTTTGGACTCACCTATAATCGGACACTTAATACAAAAACTGGAAGGTAAAAAAGAAAAAGTTTCTTTCTCTAGGGTTGATGGTGATACTTTGGAAAACCTTATAAAAAAGGAAGAAGCCACTGTCTCTAAACTTTCAGAGAAAGAAAAAGAAACTTTGAAACCACTCATAGAAGATGTTGTCAAGGAAGGAGGATATACAGTACAATTAGAGCCTTTGGATAGTAAAAGTATGCCATTTGTTCTGACACAACCCGAATTTATGCGTCGAATGAAAGAAATGCAACAAACTGGTGGTGGAGGAATGATGGGTAATATGCCCGAAATGTTCAACTTAGTTGTAAATACGAATCATGAGCTGATAGGTCAGATTTTAAATACTAAAACCAAAAAGAAAAAAGAACATCTTATAAAACAGGCGTTAGATTTAGCGAAACTTTCACAAAACCTTCTAAAGGGAGAGGCTTTAACGCAATTTATTCAAAGGAGCGTGGATTTAATCAAGTAAAAAACTAGATCAAATATTTTTTACAACTAATTAGATAATGCTCAAACCTTTAGATATTTTAGGTGATGGTACTCCCTTAAATTTACCGGGTGCAAAATTAAGGTACTTCGAAACTTTTTTTAATAAAAAAGAAGCTGATAATTATTTTAGTCAAATTCTAAACACAACCGCTTGGCAACAAGACAAAATTAAAGTTTATGGAAAAACTTACATGCAACCAAGACTAACAGCACTATATGCGAATAATGCCTTACCATATTCGTATTCGGGAATTAAGATGCATCCAGAAAAGATGACCCACATATTATCTGTTATTCAGAATCGCATACATAAGGTTAGTAATAATATATTTACAACTGTACTAATAAACCAATATCGTAATGGTAATGATAGTAATGGTTGGCATGCAGACAACGAAAAAGAATTAGGACAAAACCCCATTATAGCTTCTGTAAGTTTCGGTTCAGACAGATTTTTCCACCTAAAACATAGGAATAAAAAAGAATTACGCTTTAAAATTCTTTTAAAATCTGGAAGCCTTCTTTTTATGGAAGGGGAGACTCAAACACACTGGTTGCACCAAATTGCAAAAACGGCACAGCCAGTTGGAACAAGAATTAATTTAACTTTTCGTAAGATTATTTAAATATATCATCTAAAATAAAAGCTAATCTTAAACCAGCTTTTAATAATTGGCACCTTATAATTTCAAAATTCTCATAACTATATCTGTATCCAAGATTTTTATTTTCTGGTAATTCAGTATAAATTTTTCGAGTTAAAGCATGAGTTTCTTGTATCCAAGAATCTATAGAACTTGATGTAATTTTTTTTCTTTTTTCATTGGATATAGTGGGTAAATTGTCACTTAATTCAGTAAAACTAAATTTACTACTATCTATGATATCGCTGTCCCAAAGTCTGTGAAGATTTGATTTTTTTCCAAACCATAAAATACTAATATCATTTCCACCTTTGTCCTCTTTTCTTCCTAAATGTAGTGGTTGATGTAAATCACCTACAAAGTGAACTAATAATTTTAAATAAAATTGTTTTTCGTTTTTTGTTGAAGATTTTGACTTTAAAATTTTTATACTTGTTTTTATGGCTTTAACAATGTCACCTTTTGGATTTTTGTAGCTTGATTTGTAGGTCTCGTTTAGATTAAGATTTGCATAGTGCCAAACATTATACTTGAAATATGTTTTATCTGATTTGATTTCATCAGCATAAGTTGAAACGTAAGCAAGGCTTTGATCTCCTAAAATTTCGTTAAGGGAAGTTCTAGTATTTTTTGAAATATATTTTGATGCAACCTCACCCACAACTCGGTGTCCTGTTTTACCCCACGAAATTTCATTTGTTAAAAAATATCCCAGAAAAAAGTTGTAAATAAATATGAGTTTTAAAATCATACTTAAATATAATTTTAAATCTTATTTTTACAATAAAGTCTTCTAACTAAAAGATTGCTAATTTTACAATCCTTTAAAAAATTGCATTTTGAGTATTCAAAGGGTCGTATTAACCATTTTTTTATTTAAATCTTTATTTTGTTTCACTCAGAATGATAAAGAGTTTATAATTAAGAATACTGAATCTGATATAAATATTGATGGAATTGGAAATGAAAAAGACTGGGATTTAGCAGAATGGCAATCAGAATTTTGGTTGTGGAGGCCGAACGATAGTTTAAAAGCTGAAAAACAAACCAGATTCAAAATTCTGAAAAATCAAAAAAATCTTTATATACTTGTTGAATCACTAACAGACGGAATAAATTTTACTACACCAAGTCTAAAACGCGACTTCAGCTCTTATGGAGCTGAATTTATAACTCTTCTTTTCGATACATTTAGTGATGCTACAAACGCTTTCTCATTCTCATCAAATCCCTTAGGGCTAAAAAACGAGGGACTTATTTCAGGTGGAAATCAAGAATACAGAACAGATAGAAACTACACATGGGATACAAAATGGTTTGTTGAATCTAAAGTGTTTGAAGATCGGTATTCAGTTGAAATTCAAATTCCATTTGCTTCCTTTTTTTACAATAATAGGGATAGCTCATGGCGTTTTAATATTTATAGAGGCAATAGACAAAATAATGAATATAGTGTATGGGTAAAAACTCCTCAAAATCAACTTATTGGGAATTTAGGATTTATGGGTAAAATGATTTTTGAAAAACCACTGAAAAAAGGACGTAATCCGATTTCATTAATTCCATACGTTAGTGGAATTAATCAAAGAGATTTCTTAAATCAATCTTCAAATTTAAATACAGGTATTGGAGGAGATGCAAAGATTCCAATTGGAAATGCTCTAAATTTAGATCTTACTTTTAATCCTGATTTTTCTCAAGTTGAAGCAGATGATCAGATTGTAAATCTTACTCGTTTTGCAATTGCACTTCCAGAAAAACGTCAATTCTTTACACAAAATAATGACCTTTTTAACGATTTTGGTAGTATTAGAGATGTTGTTCCTTTTTTCTCAAGAAAAATTGGTGTAGCTGAGGATTTGGATGGAAATACTATAGAGAATAAAATTATTTATGGAGCCCGGCTAAGTGGGAAATTAAATTCAAGCCTCCGAGTTGGTCTTTTAAGTATTCTCACAGATGAAGATGTAAAAAATGAAATTGCATCAAATTTAAATTCTGTTTTTACATTAAGGCAGAAAGTATTTGAAAGATCAAATATTAGTTTCTTTTTTATGAATCGAAGTGCTATTGAAAACTATCACTTCTTAAAAAATGAAGAAAGAAAAAATAGTGTTGCTGGGATAGAATATAATTTAGCGTCTTCTGATAGTAAGTGGTCAGGTCGAACATACTTTCATAAATCCTTCACTGAAGGACTAGATGGTGATGATCAAATAATAGGTTTAAGAATTCAGCGCAATTCACTTCGCCATAAAATTGGAATGGGATTGATTCACGGGGGCGATGACTTCAGATCAAATTTAGGTTTTTATAGGCGTACGGGATTTTTGAAACTTACACCAGAATATACCTATAGGATATATCCAAAAAATCCTGAGATAACAAGTTATAGTTTCATGCAAAGAGGTTTTTTTGTTTATGATACAGCGAGAGACTATCTAATGACAGATAGAGTATTTATCTCGACTATTCAAAAAAGATTTCTAAATACCAGCAGTTTATCTCTACAATACATAAACCGATATACATATCTAGTTTCAGATTTTGACCCAACTCGAAGTTACGAAGGGGCTTATCTTCCTGCAAATTCGGACTATTCATATGGTGATATAGAATTTGGTTATCGATCTGATCAAAGAAAAATTTTTAATCTTGACTCTAAAATTTCTTATGGAACTTTTTTTAATGGAACCAAATTTACTTTTGAAAATGAATTTAACTGGCGTAAACAACCAATAGTTAATGCGAGTTTTATTGTAAATTTTAATTCTATAAACCTACCAAATCCTTACTCATCAAAAAACATTTGGTTAGTAAGTCCCAAAATTGATTTTACTTTTACGAAAACCTTAACCTGGACCACCTTCATTCAATACAACTCACAAGGAGAAAATTTGGGCGTGAACTCTAGAATGCAATGGCGTTTTGCTCCTCTTTCTGATTTATTTTTGGTTTATAACGATAATTACATCAGTTCGGACAATTTTTCACCAAGATATCGTAGTTTTAATTTAAAATTTACATACTGGTTAAATATTTGAAATGTTAAAACTCAAAAAGTATTTTCTGATTATTCTTTTAAGTAGTCTTATGTTTTCTTGTAATCAAAATGAAAAATCCAATTTTGAAGATCTAATGATTGTAAAAGGTAGTATACGAGGACTAAGGAAAGGTAAGTTATATCTTCAAAGAATTAAAGACACTATGTTAATAAATCTTGATTCAGCTTATATTGATGGTTCACCCGAGTTTAGATTTCAAACACCTATTAAAACTCCTGAAGTCTTTTATCTTTATCTAAACAAGGATGACGGTGACAGTCTGAATGACCGTATTTTATTTTTTGGTGAAAAAGGTACAATAGAAATCAACACACTACTTAAAACTTTTGAAAGCAGTGCAAAAATTTCTGGTTCAAAAAATCAAGAATTACTTCAAAAATATCAATCTATGAGGAGAAAATTTAATGACAAAAACCTTGATCTACTAAAAGATTTGTATGTGGCAAAAGGAAAAAAACAAATTGAAAGAGTTGATACACTAGAGAAAAAAATTGCAAGTTTACTGAATAGAAGATATCTCTACACAATAAATTTTGCTGCACAAAACCCAGATCAAAACCTCGCTCCTTATTTAGCAATAACTGAAGTATACGACGCAAATTTGACATTGTTAGACTCAATTGCAAATAAACTGACTAATAAGGTCAAAGCGTCTAAATATGGTATTGAGTTTTTGAATTTGCTTGAGAAAAGGCGAAAAAATGAAAAAAATTAAAGTGCTGCCAATTTTTTAAGTAACGAGTCCATAACTTTCTTTCGCTCTTCCTCTATTTCTTTGAACTGTCTTTTTTTGTTATCTCCTTTAACAGTATTTATCTTGACTATAAGTTTATCAAAGGCTTTAATCGCTTCTTCAACTAGTTTTTCACTTTTGCCTAGATCCGAACTTGGATTTGATAATTCCCAAAGATAAATCTCTTCAATAAGACCTCCTATATCGTTATTAATTTCTTTTTTTAGAAGTTTAATACTTGGCATCTTGAATAATTAAAATTATTGTTGAATATAAATATTTTTTTAAATGAAAACTAAAAAAGAATTTTTATCCTGAATAACTAACAAAGTTTCTTGGAGTCTCATATAAAGTAACTTCTAGGGAGTGTTTTGGATTCAGGTGTGGTTTGAGTTTATTGTAAATTACTATTGCAATATTTTCTGCAGTTGGAATCATTTCAATAAATTCTGTTACTTCTTCATTTAAATTCTTGTGATCCATCTTGTCCTCAACTTCAGATTTAATGAGGTCTTTTAAAATTTTCATATCTATAACATAACCAGTTTTGGGATCAACTGAGCCTGTCACGTGAACAATTAACTCATAATTATGGCCATGATAGTGGGGATTTGAACACTTCCCAAAAACAGAATTATTTTTTTTATCTGTCCATTCTTTTCTATATAGGCGGTGTGCAGCATTAAAATGTGCTTTCCTACTTACAGTTACTTTCATTCTATTTTTCTAATGTGTTTATAAAATCTTTCAAAAATAATTTTAAACCAAACTGTAAAATCTTCTGGTTTATTTTTCATTACTACTAAAATTTTATCTAAAGACATCCACTTCCATTCCGCTACCTCACTTGTATTAATAGACGGAGTTTTTTCATAATAACCAATTAGCACGTGATCAAACTCGTGCTCTATTAAACCATTATCAAATTTTGACTTATAGATAAAACTAAACATATGCTCAAGTGGGGTTATAAAACCCATTTCCTCTTCAAGCCTTCTTATTCCTGCTTCAATATTGCTTTCACTTTCTCTAGGATGACTACAGCATGTGTTTGTCCAAAGCCCAGGAGAATGGTACTTACCTAAAGCACGTCGTTGAAGCATTAATTGACCTTTCTGATTTAGAATGAAAACTGAAAAAGCACGATGCAAAACTCCTTTTTCATGAGCTTCTAATTTTGGCATTGTACCTATGGGGTTGTCATTCCCATCTACTAGTACCACATTTTCTTTTTTCATGCTTAGTAAAAATACCTATAATTTTGTCAAAAACCTATCCAGTCATTTCACTTGCGAGAAATTATTTAGATTATTTTTATTCAAATTTTAATAATGTCACTAGAAGAAGAAATAAAAAAAAGGAGAACATTTGGAATCATCTCTCATCCAGATGCTGGAAAAACTACACTTACAGAAAAATTATTACTTTTTGGTGGAGCCATTAATGAAGCAGGTGCTGTAAAATCAAATAAAATTAAAAAAACTGCCGCAAGTGATTTTATGGAAATTGAAAGGCAAAGGGGCATTTCTGTATCTACTTCTGTTTTAGCTTTTAATTTTAAAGACAAAAAAATTAATATTCTTGATACTCCGGGACATAAAGATTTTGCCGAGGATACCTATAGAACTCTTACTGCAGTTGATAGTGTTATTGTTGTTATTGATGTTGCTAAAGGTGTTGAGGAACAAACTGAAAAGTTGGTTGAGGTTTGTAGAATGCGCCAGATACCTATTATTGTATTTATTAATAAACTTGACCGTGAGGGAAAAGATGCTTTCGATTTATTGGATGAAATTGAAAAAAAACTTGACTTAACTATTACTCCACTTTCATTTCCAATTGGTATGGGTATCAATTTTAAGGGTATTTATAATATCTGGAAAAAAAATATTAAAATCTATCAAAATGATCAAAAGCAAACTATAGGAAATAAAATCATTTTTAATTCTTTACATGATCGAAAAATTGAATCGTTTATTGGGAAAAAGGATATTGAAATTCTAGAAGAAGAACTAGAGCTTATAGAAGCTGTGTACCCATCATTTAATAAAAATTTATATTTGAATGGAGAACTTCACCCTGTTTTTTTTGGCTCAGCACTAAATAATTATGGTGTTGAAGATCTTCTAGAGTGTTTTGTTGAGATAGCTCCATGTCCTTTACCAAAACAAAGCGAAAAAAGAATCGTAGAACCTGAAGAAAAAAAATTTACTGGCTTTATTTTTAAAATTCATGCTAATATGGATCCTAATCATCGTAATCGTTTAGCTTTTGTAAAAATTGTATCAGGAACATTTAAACGTAACACTCCTTATCTTCACGTTCGTAATAATAAAAATTTAAAATTTTCTTCACCGAATACTTTTTTTGCTGAAAAAAAAGAAATTATTGAGGTTTCCTATCCTGGCGATATTGTAGGACTTCATGATTCTGGTAATTTTAAAATTGGTGATACATTAACAAGTGGTGAAAATTTAAATTTTAAAGGTATTCCAAGCTTTTCTCCGGAGCACTTTCGATACATAAATAATACTAACCCTATGAAAGCAAAACAGCTGGAAAAAGGAATCAACCAACTAATGGATGAAGGAATAGCTCAGTTATTTATTTTAAACCTAAATGGAAGAAAAGTAATTGGGACCGTTGGAGCTCTTCAATTCGATGTAATTCAGTATCGCCTGCTTCATGAATATGGAGCACAATGTGAATACGAAAATATTAATATCTATAAGGCATGTTGGGTTGATGGAGAGAAAGATAGCTCCTCATTAGATGATTTTAAACGGAAAAAACAAAAGTTTCTAGCATTTGATAAAAAAGGAAGACTTGTTTATCTGTCTGATTCAGAATTTACCCTAAAAATGGCACAACAAAACTATGATGATTTGAAATTCAATTTTACTTCAGAATTTTAAATCCATTTTTGAGATATTTTAAGCCTTGCCAGTCGGTCCAAAATTTAGTGGAACATTTGGAGATTCATTTGTTTTTATTATCCCATTAGATTTTTCATATCTCTGGATATTATCATTTAAAGCAACTTTAAATCGTTTCGCGTGTTCGGGAGTTAAGATTACCCTTGACTTTACTTTTGCTTTTGGTGAGCCTGGCATAACATTTATGAAATCAATGATGAACTCAGATGTTGAGTGATTAATAATTGCTAGGTTTGAATACACTCCGTCAGCAATATTTTCATCAATAGCTATATTTAATTGCTTTTGTTTACTTATATTTTTTTCACTCATGATTTAGAATGTTATTTCTTCTTCCTTGTCAATTAAAAGACTATTATATTCTTCTTTTGATCCAACGATTAAATTATTATATCGCCTTAAACCAGTACCTGCAGGAATTTTATGTCCAACAATAACGTTCTCTTTTAAACCTTCTAAGAAATCAACCTTTCCGTTAACAGCAGCTTCGTTTAATACTTTTGTTGTTTCTTGGAAAGAGGCTGCCGAAATAAACGATTTAGTTTGCAAAGAAGCACGTGTAATACCCTGAAGTTCTGGTTTTGCAGTCGCAGGAGCTGCCTCTCTAGCCATCACCAAAGATTTACTCTCTCTTTTCAAGAGAGAGTTTTCATCTCTTAATTGTCTTGATGTTATAATCTGGCCTTGTTTAAAGTTTTCAGAATCACCAACTTCCTCAACTATCTTCATTCCAAATAAAGAGTCATTCTCAGTCATAAAGTCATAACTAAAAATCAATTGATTTTCTAGAAAAATTGAATCTCCTGGATCTAAAATTCTGACTTTACGCATCATTTGACGGACAACAACTTCAAAATGTTTATCATTTATTTTTACACCTTGAAGCCTATAAACTTCTTGAATTTCATTTACAAGGTATTGCTGGACAGCTGATGGACCTTTAATGTTAAGGATGTCTGCTGGTGTAATAGAACCATCAGACAAGGGCATCCCTGCTTTTACAAAATCATTCTCTTGAACCAAAATCTGATTAGATAATTTGACTAAATATTTTTTTATATCACCAAATTTTGATTCTACTATAATCTCACGATTTCCCCTTTTAATCTTACCAAATGAAACAACCCCGTCGATTTCTGATACTACTGCGGGATTAGATGGATTTCTCGCTTCAAAAAGTTCTGTCACTCGTGGCAAGCCTCCTGTTATATCTCCTGACTTTGCTGATTTTCTAGGTATTTTGACAAGTATTTTCCCTTCCTCTATTTGGTCACCCTCATTGACAATTAAATGTGCCCCAACAGGTAAATTATATGAGCGAAGTGTTTTAGAATTCTTATCAACAATTGAAAGCGTTGGGATAAGTTTCTTATTTCTAGATTCAGATATAACCTTTTCCTGAAATCCAGTTTGTTCATCGATCTCAACTTGGTATGTAATTCCTTGCTCTATGTTTTCGAAAATAATTTTACCACTAAACTCTGAGACTATAACACCATTAAATGGATCCCATTGACATACAATCGTACCTTCTTTTACGTTTGAACCATTTTTAAGATTAAGTGAAGATCCATAAGGAATGTTATTAGTGCTTAAAACACTTTTAGTTTTGGCATCAAGAATTTTTATTTCAGTTGTTCTTGAAATGACAATTTCAGCATCATTACCTTCTGAATCCTTTCCTTTAACAGTTTTAAGGTCTTCAATCTCTACAATACCTTCAAACTTAGTAATAAGTTTGTTTTCCTCTGAAATATTACCCGCTACACCTCCAACATGAAATGTGCGAAGTGTTAATTGAGTTCCAGGCTCACCAATAGACTGAGCTGCAATAACTCCAACAGCTTCTCCAAGTTGCACCATTTTACCTGTGGCTAGATTTCTTCCATAACATTTTTTACAAACACCATGTTTAGCAACACATGTTAAAGGAGAGCGTACTTCAACTGACTCAATAGGTAAATTTTTTAAAATGGAAACATGATGCTCTTTAACTTCTTTGCCAGATTCTACAATTATTGAATTGGAAAGTGGATCAACTATATCATGTAATGTTACCCTACCAAGAATTCTCTCCCCTAAGGTTTCCACTATCTCTTCATTCTTCTTAAGAGGTTTAACTTCAACTCCTCGTAAAGTTCCACAGTCCTCGATATTAACAATAACATCCTGTGATACATCATGGAGTCGTCTTGTTAGATATCCAGCATCAGCAGTCTTTAATGCGGTGTCCGCAAGCCCCTTTCGAGCACCATGCGTTGATATAAAATACTCTAAAATAGATAATCCTTCTTTGAAATTGGATAGTATTGGATTTTCAATGATTTCACCTCCACCAACATTTGATTTTTTGGGTTTTGCCATAAGACCTCTCATACCTGTAAGTTGACGAATTTGTTCTTTTGAACCTCTTGCACCTGAATCCAACATCATATAAACAGAATTGAAACCCGTCTGATCCTCACTTATTCTTTTCATTGCTAGCTCAGTCAACTTCGCATTAGTGGAAGTCCAAATGTCTATTACTTGGTTATATCTCTCGTTATTAGTTATTAGTCCCATATTATAATTACCAATAACACCATCTACTTGACTATTAGCTTCGTCAATCATTTTGAGCTTTTCTGGTGGTATAATGATATCACCTAAGCTAAAGGAAAGCCCTCCTTTAAAAGCGAAACCGTATCCCATTGACTTAATCTTGTCCAAAAAATTTGCAGTCTCTGGAACACTAGTAACCTTGAGTATTTCACCAATAATCTCACGTAGATTTTTTTTAGTCAAAACAACATTAAAAAAGCCTGCGGCTTCTGGAACTACCTCATTAAATAAAACACGTCCAACAGTTGTTTCAATAATTTTTTCTTGAAGCTCTCCCTCATTATTTAAAACTTTTGCCCTTATTTTAATTACTGCATTTAGTTCTACTCTTTTCTCATTGTAAGCGATATGAACTTCTTCGACAGAATAAAAAGTGAGTCCTTCCCCCTTAACTTTCTCTTTTTCAGAGGATATTTTAGCCTTCGTCATATAATAAAGACCTAAAACCATGTCCTGAGATGGAACGGTTATTGGTGATCCATTAGCTGGATTTAATATACTATGGGAGGCTAACATTAATAGCTGTGCTTCTAAAATTGCCTCTGGGCCAAGAGGAAGGTGCACTGCCATTTGATCTCCATCAAAGTCAGCGTTAAATGCAGTGCAGACAAGAGGGTGCAACTGGATTGCTTTTCCTTCAATCAATTTTGGTTGAAATGCCTGAATACCCAGTCGGTGAAGAGTAGGAGCTCGATTAAGTAGGACAGGGTGTCCTTTCAACACATTCTCTAATATGTCCCAAACAACAGGCTCTTTTCTATCAATTATTTTTTTAGCTGATTTTACAGTTTTTACAATCCCTCTTTCTATTATCTTTCGTATTATAAAAGGTTTGTACAATTCAGCTGCCATATCCTTGGGTAGTCCACATTCGAACAGTTTCAACTCAGGACCAACTACTATGACTGATCTTGCTGAATAATCAACTCTTTTACCTAATAAGTTTTGTCGAAATCTACCTTGCTTACCTTTTAGAGAATCGGATAGTGATTTTAATGGTCGATTTGAATCAGTTTTTACTGCAGAAGCTTTTCTTGTATTATCAAAAAGGGAATCAACTGATTCTTGAAGCATTCTTTTTTCGTTTCTTAAAATTACTTCAGGTGCTTTAATCTCAACTAGTCTTTTTAAACGGTTGTTTCTAATTATAACTCTTCTATACAAATCATTTAAATCTGAAGTTGCAAAACGGCCACCATCGAGTGGTACCAGTGGTCTCAACTCAGGTGGAATTACAGGAATAACCTTCATTATCATCCACTCTGGCAAATTTTCTCCTCTTTCATTTGCATCACGAAATGCTTCAACTACTTGGAGACGTTTTAAAGCTTCTGTTTTTCTTTGTTTTGATGTTTCATTATTTGCCTTGTGCCTTAATTCATATGAAAGTGTTTTTAAATCTATACGTGCCAATAAATCAATTAAACAGTCTGCACCCATTTTCGCAATAAATTTTTCTGGGTTAGAGTCCTCTAAATATTGATTTTCTGCTGGTATTTGTTCCATTACATTAAGATACTCTTCCTCTGTTAGAAAATCCAACTGTTTTAAATTATCACCTTCTTCATTTTTTGCACTCCCAGGTTGAATGACTACATATCTTTCATAATAAATAATCATGTCTAGTTTTTTTGAGGGAAGGCCTAATAAATACCCTATTTTATTGGGTAAAGAACGAAAATACCATATATGTGCCACGGGAACTACCAGATTAATATGGCCAACTCTGTCACGGCGCACTTTTTTTTCAGTTACTTCTACTCCACATCTGTCACATACAATTCCTTTATACCTTATCCTTTTGTATTTGCCACATGCACATTCATAATCTTTAACAGGACCAAAAATTCGTTCACAAAAAAGTCCGTCACGTTCGGGTTTGTGTGTCCTATAATTTATTGTCTCTGGTTTGAGTACCTCACCTCTAGAGTTTCCTAAAATTATTTCAGGTGAAGCTAATCCTATTGAGATTTTATTAAATTTTTTTTGAGTAATGATTTCGCTGTTTCTAGCCATTTATTTTATTTTAAAAATTATTCTTCCAATCTTATATCAAGTCCGAGACCCTTTAATTCGTGCATTAAAACATTAAAAGATTCTGGTAATCCAGCCTCAGGTAGTGTATCACCCTTAACAATAGATTCATAAGTTTTAGCCCTCCCAATTACGTCATCAGATTTGACAGTTAGAATCTCTTGCAATGTGCTTGACGCCCCATAAGCCTCCAACGCCCAAACTTCCATTTCCCCAAATCTTTGTCCTCCAAACTGTGCTTTACCACCTAGGGGCTGTTGAGTGATTAATGAATATGGACCTATTGATCTTGAATGCATCTTATCATCAACCATATGTCCTAATTTCAACATGTAAATTACTCCAACTGTAGCAGGCTGATCAAAACGTTCGCCAGTACCACCATCAAAAAGGTATGTATGGCCGTATTTTGGTACTTTAGCTTTTTCTGTCAACTTATTAATTTCATCTATTGAAGCACCATCAAAAATTGGAGTAGCATATTTTTCACCAAGGTTTTGTCCAGCCCAACCTAATACTGTTTCATAAATTTGACCAATATTCATCCTTGATGGAACACCAAGTGGATTTAAAACAATGTCTACTGGTGTACCATCCTCTAAAAATGGCATTTCTTCTTCACGAACTATCCTCGCTACAATACCTTTATTACCGTGACGCCCCGCCATTTTATCGCCTACTTTAAGTTTTCGTTTTTTTGCAACGTAAACTTTTGCAAGTTTCTTTACGCCCGCAGGAAGTTCATCTCCAACACTAATTGTAAATTTTTCACGGCGTAAAGCTCCTTGAAGGTCATTTTCTTTGATTCTATAATTATGAATCAAATCTGCAATTAAACTATTAGTTTCTTTAGAAGTTGTCCAAGTACTTTTGGACAAGTGAGTATAATCATCAACTGAAGAAAGTAATTTTAATGAATATTTCTTTCCCTTCGGCATAATTTCCTCGCCTAAGTCATTAGTTATGCCTTGGCAGGTTTTACCGTTTACAACAGAAAATAATTTTTCAACTAAAACCTGCTTTAAGTCATCAAACTTTTCATCATATTTTCTTTCAAGTGAATCTAATTCCTCTTTATCTAAATTTCTTTTACGTTTGTCTTTAATAGAGCGTGTGAAAAGCTTTTTATCAATCACAACTCCACTAAGAGAAGGAGGGGCTTTCAAGGATGCATCTTTAACATCACCTGCTTTGTCTCCAAATATAGCTCTTAACAATTTTTCCTCGGGAGTTGGATCAGATTCTCCTTTTGGTGTTATCTTCCCAATTAATATATCACCTGAGTTTACCTCAGCACCTACACGGATCATGCCATTTTCGTCAAGATCCTTCGTAGCCTCTTCGCTGACATTTGGGATATCATTTGTTAATTCTTCAGCTCCTAATTTTGTGTCTCGAACATCAAGTGAATATTCATCTATATGAATAGATGTAAAAATATCCTCTCTTACTACCTTTTCTGAAATTACTATTGCATCTTCAAAATTGTAGCCTTTCCATGGCATAAAAGCTACCTTCATGTTTCGCCCTAGAGCTAATTCTCCTCCGTCTGTAGCATAGCCCTGGCAAAGGACCTGACCCTTTCTAACATGGTCTCCTTTCTTGACAATCGGTTTAAGATTTATACAAGTTCCTTGATTTGTCTTTCTAAATTTTACAAGATTGTAGGTTTTCTTCATTCCCTCGAATCTGACGAGTTCTTGAGATTCTGTTAGATTATAACGAATGGTAATTTTATCAGCATCAACATATTCAACAACTCCTTCGTTTTCTGCATTTACCAGAACTCTAGAGTCGGAGGCTACTTGCTTTTCAAGTCCTGTACCAACAATTGGTGATTCTGGGCGTAATAACGGAACTGCTTGACGCATCATGTTTGATCCCATTAATGCCCGATTAGCGTCATCGTGCTCTAAGAAAGGAATTAAGGATGCAGAAATAGAAGCAATCTGGTTCGGAGCTACATCAGTATAACTTATCTGCTGAGGACCAACAACTGGAAAGTCTGCTTGATCACGAGCAATAATCTTCTCATCAAGTATTTTTCCATTATCATCATATTCTATATTTGCTTGGGCTATGAGTTTGTTCTCTTCTTCCTCAGCACTTAAGTAATGTGTTTCATTTAAATCAATTTTACCATTCTCAACCTTTCGATATGGAGTCTCTATAAACCCGAGGTTATTTACCTTAGCGTAAACACCTAATGAGGATATTAATCCAATGTTTGGTCCTTCTGGTGTTTCGATTGGACAGAGACGGCCATAATGAGTGTAATGAACATCACGTACCTCAAATCCAGCTCTTTCTCGGGATAATCCACCGGGTCCTAAGGCAGAAAGTCTCCGCTTATGAGTAATTTCAGCTAAAGGGTTAGTTTGGTCCATAAACTGAGATAATTGGTTAGTACCAAAAAATGTATTAATAACTGAAGAAAGTGTTTTTGCGTTTATAAGATCAATTGGAGTGAATACCTCATTATCTCTAACGTTCATTCTTTCTCTAATAGTTCTTGCCATTCTAGCTAGTCCAACTCCAAACTGTGATGAAAGCTGTTCTCCGACAGTTCTAACTCTCCTGTTTGAAAGGTGATCAATATCATCAATTTCAGCTTTTGAGTTGATCAATTCAATAAGATATTTTATGATTGTAATTATATCTTCTTTAGTTAAAACTTGTTTATCCATCTCAACATCAAGTCCTAACTTTTTATTCATTCTATAACGGCCAACCTCACCTAGGTTATATCTCTGATCTGAGAAAAACAATTTATCTATTATTCCTCTTGCAGTGTCTTCATCGGGTGGTTCAGCATTTCTCAGTTGTCTGTAAATGTGCTCAACAGCTTCTTTTTCTGAGTTAGTAGGGTCTTTTTGTAAAGTATTATAAATAATGGCGTAATCAGACATGTGAGCATCCTTTTTGTGTAAAAGGATATTTTTTGCTCCGGCCTCTATAATTTCATCAATATGCTCTTTTTCGAGAATAGTATCTCTATCTATTACTATTTCGTTTCTTTCAATTGATATAACCTCACCGGTATCTTCATCCACAAAATCCTCAATCCAGCTTTTCAAAACACGTGCAGCTAATTTTCTTCCAAGTATTTTTTTTAGACCCGTCTTGGTGACCTTTATTTCTTCTGCAAGATCAAAGATTTCTAAAATATCACGGTCGTGCTCAAATCCAATTGCCCTAAAGAGAGTAGTTACAGGCAATTTTTTCTTACGGTCTATGTAAGCATACATTACACTGTTAATGTCTGTTGCAAATTCAATCCATGAGCCTTTGAAAGGTATAACTCTTGCAGAATATAATTTTGTTCCATTTGCATGAAAGGATTGACCAAAAAATACGCCTGGAGAACGGTGTAGTTGCGAAACAACAATCCTTTCGGCACCATTTATTACAAATGTCCCACTAGGTGTCATATACGGTATGGTTCCAAGAAAAACATCTTGGACGATGGTTTCAAAATCTTCATGCTCCAGATCATTACAGAATAGTTTTAATCGGGCTTTAAGTGGAACTGAATAAGTAAGTCCCCTTTCAATACACTCTTGTATAGTATATCTTGGTGGATCTACAAAATAATCTAAAAACTCTAGAACAAATTGGTTTCTAGTATCAGAAATAGGAAAATTCTCTTTAAATGTATTGAAAAGTCCCTCCTCATTTCTCTCATCAGATTTTGTTTCTAATTGGAAAAAATCTTGGAAAGATTTAATTTGAATATCAAGGAAGTCCGGATACTCAGGAATGTGTTTTGCACCTGCAAAACTAGTTCTTTGACTGTTTTTAATTGGCATTTAAATCAAGTTTAATAGTATATGAATAAATTGAATGAATGTATATAAGGGAAGTTGGCCTCTGGATTATCCAAAAGCCTGAAACTATAATAATGATTATTAAATCTACTTAAGCTCAACCTCTGCACCTGCTTCTTCAAGAGATTTTTGAAGCGATTCAGCTTCATCTTTTGCTATACCCTCTTTTAGTGGTGTAGGTGCTTTATCAACTAAATCTTTAGCTTCTTTTAAACCAAGACCAGTCAATTCTTTTACTAATTTAACCACAGCTAGTTTGGAACCTCCAGCTGCTTTAAGGATTACGTCAAATTCCGACTTTTCTCCAGCAGAATCTCCTGATGTATCTCCAGCTATAGGTCCTGCTACGGCTACTGCAGTTGCAGAGGGCTCTATACCATACTCTTCTTTTAAAATATCGGCCAACTCATTGACCTCTTTGACTGTCAAACCGACCAGTTTTTCTGCGAATTCTTTTAAATCTGCCATTTTTGTTGTATTTCTAATTAAACTTATTTATTTAGTTGCAAAACTAATTTTGTCAGGAATCATTTTTCTGAAAGTGATTTTAAAATTCCAGATAATTTCCCACCCCCTGACTGGAGTGATGAAACTAAATTCTCAATGGGTGACTGTAATAATGATACAATATCACCAATTACTTCATCTTTTGATTTTATAGCTACTAGCTTATCAATTTGATCATCACCAATATAGACAGTCTGTTCTATAAAAGCTCCTTTCAAAATTGGCCTATCAGATTTTTTTCTAAAGTTTTTGATAACCTTTGCAGGGGCATTACCAGAGTCAGAAATCATTAAGGATGTGTTACCCTTAAGAGTGTCTATCAAATCACCAAAATCATGATCGGAATTGCCCATGGCTTTCGCCAATAAAGTGTTTTTAACAACTTGTAGTTTAATTTTTTCATTAAAGCAAGTGCGTCTCAGATCGCTTGTTTCTGATGCGTTGAGACCGCTAATATCAGCTAAATATAAGTTTTTAACCTCTCTTAATGCTTCTTTAAGGTCTTCTATTACTTGTTGTTTTCTTTCTTTTATCATCTTTGATAATTATCTCTTAAGCTAATTTTGTATCAATAGAAATTCCTTGACTCATTGTACTAGACATAAAGATACTTTTAATATATGTGCCTTTTGAGGTTGATGGTTTAATTTTTTCGATAGTTTTGATAAGTTCATCAGCATTATCAAAAATTTTATCAGCAGAAAACGATACTTTACCGATTGATGCGTGAATTATTCCAGTTTTATCAACTTTAAAGTCAATTTTTCCACCTTTTATATCAGTTATTGCCTTTTTAATATCCGTAGTGACAGTACCTGTTTTGGGATTTGGCATTAGACCACGTGGACCTAATATCTTTCCTAATGGCCCAAGTTTTCCCATAACGCTTGGCATAGTGACAATTATGTCAATGTCGGTCCAACCATCTTTTATTTTTTGTAAATATTCATCAAGTCCAAAAAAATCAGCACCAGCCTCTTTTGCTTCACCTTCTTTATCTGCTGTTACCAATGCCAATACTCTAACATTTTTACCTGTTCCATGCGGCAAAGCCACAATACCTCTAACCATCTCGGTAGCTTTTTTTGGATCAACACCTAAACGAATAGCCATGTCAATGCTAGCATCAAATTTTGTGAAAGTAATTTCTTTTACCAATGAGGATGCCTCCCTGAGAGAATATATTTTATTGGGATCCACTTTTAAAACTAGTTTTCTCTGATTTTTAGTTTGTTTTGGCATTGTAATGATTTAAATTAAAATGGCGCATCTCCTGAAATTTGAAATCCCATTGAACGAGCAGTTCCAGCAACCATTTTCATCGCTGATTCAATTGTGAATGCATTCAAGTCTGGCATTTTGTCTTCAGCTATAACCTTGACCTGATCCCAAGTTACAGTAGCTACTTTTTCTCTATTTGGTTCCCCAGACCCCTTTTTTGCTTTTGCTGCTTCCATTAGTTGAACGGCTGCAGGTGGTGTTTTAATTATAAACTCAAACGAATTATCCTTAAAAACAGTTATCACTACAGGTAAAACTTTACCTGGAGTGTCTTGAGTTCTAGCATTAAATTGCTTACAAAATTCCATAATATTTACACCGGCGGACCCAAGAGCGGGGCCTACTGGCGGGGAGGGGTTTGCAGCTCCTCCTCGTACCTGTAGTTTTAATATTTTATT